>Ga0222712_10005549_pt1 | contig 12722 bp, 8 predicted proteins | sample C33_657DmetaG_FD_165043 | JGI IMG/M metagenome (GOLD analysis project Ga0222712, IMG submission 165043) | Estuarine water microbial communities from San Francisco Bay, California, United States - C33_657D | ecosystem: Environmental > Aquatic > Marine > Unclassified | place: USA: California...
CTGCTTGTGTACCTACCCCTGCAACTGGATTATCGGCATATGGAAAATCAGGAAATGTAGAAAGCAATGTTGATGGTAAGAATTGATCATACCACCATTTCATACCTGCTTGGTTAATTTCTTCTAAACCTTCTCCGTATGCAAAGATTTTACCTTGATCTTGTGAGATATAATAAAGTCCAGCTGGAGTTGAGATTACACTAAGTCTTCCTTGAGAAGAACCATATAAGTATGGTTCATCCGCCACAACTATGTTTTGTGGTTCTCTTGCAAATAAACCTCCATCACCAATAATAACTTTTGTGCCTGAGCCATCCATTTGTAATGTATCTACACCTTGGAATACAACAGGACTATCATTTTTAAATGTTACTAAAGCTCCGGTTTTTGCAAATGTTTTAACAGCACTAATTTGACTTTTAAAATCTTTTCTGTTAAATGGTAAATACATAAACCAGTGATCTGTTGTTTCAGAATCAGCTTGAGGCAATGAATAAGTAATTGTATTTGGTAAATATGTATAACATAATTGAGCTACACTAGGATCATAGTAAACACTTTGTAAGAATCCAAATGATGTAAATCTATTTGTAAGTCTATTAATACTCAATGAGTAATCATAGATATAATAGTTACCTTCTGTTGCTGTAAGTTTATCCATTCTAAACATTGTGTCTAGATCTGTATACATATACGGCTGGTAACATTTTTCATAATCAAATGTACCAACTTCTCTAAAGTCAAGTAATACATCTGACTCTACAACAAAGTCTCTTACACCTGATGCAGAAAGATAAAAGTATGAGTTTTTAGCAAATTGGAATCCAGGGTAAGTACCTTCATCATCATCAGCTCTATCATAATTTTCATTATCCATATTGAAGTAGCTATTTGGAAAAAAGCCTACTCCTGGATTTGAGTTATTAAATATAGCAGACCAAGCAGCTACACTTGTTATTTGAAATTGAGATACATCATACTTAGTACTATTAACCCAGTATCTAGGTTCACCAATCATTTGACTATCTAAGTAGTTATATTCATAACCATTAGGATCACCATATAACCAATCATAGAAAAAGAACATTGGATTCTTTTCTGTAAACCTACATACATAAGTATCTCCACCAAATAAATTTATAGTAGATGAAATTATTTTTTTATAATATGTATGAGTTGTTGTTCCACCATTTGGTAAGGGTACAGTTGCATATACTGGTATAGGTTGTAAATTTGTAGGTACATCTTGCTCACAAGGTGTAATTGGTAACTGCACAATAGATCTTAATTGACCATACTGATCATCTAAATCAATCTTTAATGCAGCATAATGACTAGCAATAGGTGTCTCAAATTCAATACTTTTTTGTTCATCATTTATCTTTGGTCCTAAGTTATACAAGTCTGCAATACCTAAATTAACTAATGATAAATCTTGACCAGTTAAAAGTTTAGGTCCATCAGTTTGATTATTATTAGCACGTTCAGTTCTTAATACAAGTAACTTAGGTCTTTTATAATTATTGATAGTATATTGATCAGTAATAGGTATTAAAGGATTTGTAGTATTTGTATAGTTTCTTACTTCTTGTGAAGTATTCTTAAACATATAAAAAGAATCCGCAACCTTGAATCTTTTAGTATCAGTTTGTGCAGGTCTTGTAAATGTATCATAAAGACCATGCCCTAATAACTGAAGAGCATATTGTCTATATGGACCAATAGCATATAAAAGATCTAATACTGCTCTTGCTCCCTCCATGAAATAGAAGATCATTTGATTTGAACCACCTAAAGCAGTAGTTAATGCTGTTGCCCAAGAAGGCATCATTGCATAACCTGAAAGATCATTTGTATATGTTGATCCATTATATATACCACCATGAGCTGCAGAAAGATTATTATGAGTAGTAGCGGCAGTTTTCATTCCATCATTAAGTGGAGTAAAAGCATCTGCTAGAAAACCTCCTGCTGCTGCATAACCATTAAATGTACTTTGAGAAGCTTGAGTCCATCCATCCCAAACGCTATTAAATGTATTTGGAAGTCCTCCAGTTATATTTAAAGCATCATATAATGCTAAGTATGGTCCACCCGATATTGCAGATCCACCTCCTCCTAATTTCCAATCAGAAGAAAACCAGTTTTGAAAACTACCTTGAGGATAGTTAATTTGTTTTTTTCCACCAGAAGACAATGCAGCATCAGCAATAGCCCCAATAAGTATTACCCATAGGGAATCATTTGTAACAAGTTTAAACTTAGGATGACCTTGTGGTTCAATAAATCTTTGATTTGCAATTCCTGATAAATGCCCATATACTTTTAACTCTCCAGTAGATAAGTAAGGATTTCTAAAACTTGTATCTGGTGAATGGAAACTAGTAATGTTCTTAGGAACATTTTGGTTTACCACATCATTATTAATATCAACAGTTTTAATGTAAGGATCATTATACAAGTAGTTATGATCACTTGGATTTGTTGAATAGTCTAGAGGTCTAATAGTATTATAAGGGTAGTTTGCATATAGTCCTTTTCTTGTATTTGCAGTAACTCCTTGTCTTTCATAATCTCTAAAGTTATTTAACATACCTTTAGCAATGATAGTTTTATTACCTTCTCTTGAACCTCTTAAAATTTCATATCCAACAATACCAGGAATATCAAAACCATCATTGTCTTTTGGAAGTGCAATGTTATTAAACTTAACACCCATTATTCTAATAAATAATGCTCCTGTAGTTGGATCTTTTCTAAAGTGATTTGCACCAGTTGCTGTAGAAATATTTCCTGTACCTGAATCATAAATTATATTTTCTGGAAACTTGTGATGTCTAATGGGCAAACCGCATAAATCCCATTTAGAACTATTTTGATTAAATACACCACTCCATTCATGATAACTTGAATTATATATATCAGGTCTATTATCTGGATATTTTTCAGTAGACTCCCAGTATCCCATATTACCTGTAGCAACAACTACTCCACCATCATTTAAAACAGTATTTGGTGTTGATAATTGAGTTGCCGTATTTATTGTTTGAAACAATAAGGTATCCCCTGGGAAACTATCAGTATTAGTAAAGTTTGCATTTTCATAAATACCATTAGGACCCCATTGTGCTGGAGCTCTTCCTGGAATGTGATATGATGCTGATTTATCTCCTGTATTATACACCCAACGGATAAAAAAGGTATATACCTCATCTCTTACATAGTTAGTATTGCTGCCGCCTTTAAAATAGTAATCAGAAGGATACTCAACCGCTACCCACTGAGCTTTAATTAAATTAGCTAATGGTTGATAGTTAAAATCAAATTTAGAAGTTGGCCCTATTCTTAATAAATAACTATTAAGCTGAGTCATTTGATCTGACTTTTCAAAAATTGGATTGATTAATCCAATCATACTTGCATTTACACTTACTAAACTAGGCGCATATTTATCAATTGCTATCCTTTGTGTTTTAGTAGAATAGTATCCTATCTCTCTTGCAATTGTGTTCTCATTAATATTTGCAACCAATACTAATACAAACTCATCAAAATGAATTGAATCAGCACTAATATTAACTATTAATGATCCCTGTGCGCTGTCTTGTGTATATACTGGTTGAACATTACTTGGCGCAAAATAGTCAGTTACCTTTTCTCCTTTAATTGTATATGCAATTACTGCATAATAACTTCCATTTTCTAAAGCACCAGAACCTTCACCAATTGTTAAATTAAGACAAGGTGTTTCCATTAACCTAGCTAATCTTAATCCATCACAGTTTAATACATTATCATACTCAGTAGTATTACAAGTATTTGGTGGATGCACTACTTCTACCCATGATACTCCTGGCCAAAGAATAGTTGATCCTGGTGTAGCAGGATTTAAACTTGTATAGTAATTTAAATCAGGTCCTGGTCCTACCCATGCCCATTCACTTAATGATGGCCATGTTTGTGGATCTCCAATATTAATATATCTATCTGGATTCAATCCATCAGACCAGTATATTTGCCATGTACAATCTTCAATAACTCTAGATGCACCTGATATAAGATTTGTTTTATTAAAGCTTAAACATTTATCTTGTACAATAGGTCTATAAGAACAACTATCTTCTTCAAACAAACCAATCTCTGACATTACAGATATAAGAGATGTTTGACCATTATGTCCAGCAGTAAATATTAACCACTTATCACTGAACATATGTATCATCCCAATAATATACTTATGCGTTGCTATCATTGTAGCACCGGCTGTATTACATAATTGGTTAGACCATTCATTTGATATGGTACCAATGTCTCCTTCTGCTGTATTGTTTACAGCATTACGAGCATGTGTCCACATTCCTTCTTGAATGAATGCTGGATTAGAGTCTTTATGTAAACCCTTGATAAATGTATTTAAATTATCAGGAGTACTTTGTTGCTGCTTTGCCATATTATATTACTCTTGTAGCATTTGGATTTGGTCTATTAGAATTAGCTGGATAACGTGAGTTAAACATATCATAGTATTTACTATACTGTGCTCTTCTATTAGTCCACCATAAGTCATACATTTCTTTAAAGTTTGGTGTATTAACTAAACTTAATGCATTATTTCTTGCGGCCTTAACTCTTTGTTCAACTAATTGCATTCTTTGTGCAACATCCTCTCCATTTAAATAAAGATTCTCAAGGATCCTTTGCTTAAATGCATATTCATAATATTCATTAAGAAGATCATGATCTGGTACAAGTAATTGTCCTTGATCATCTTCCATTTGACCTTGGTAATTTAAGTATACTTTACCTGTATCAAAAGTTGTAAATAAAAATCCTCCTTTAAGCCATCCCTCATTATGAGTATTGTAATACAAATTAGGACAATCACATTCAATACCTTGACTAGCTTTCATTCTCAAAGGTACCATTGCTGTATATCTTCTGGTTACACCAGTATTTAATACTTGAATCAATTCCCATTTTTCTCCTTTACAGTTCATAAAAACTCTTGGGGCAATACAAGTATTACCATAAGGGCTTAAAGGATCATATGTAACAGCTGCAGGGTCTACTATGGGATGATTAAGATCACAAGCCGCAGTATGATTACATGGATTAGAATTACATGTTCTACAGTTAACTGTAGGTAATGCACACTGATCTACATTAGCTGGTACTTCATTATAAGGTACTTCCTGAATATTAGTACCACTTCCCCAACCATCATATCCGAGATGCTCTTCATACTTTCCACAAATAAATGCAAAATTGAATGTGTAAAAATCATCTGGCAATTTTACTTTACCATGACATACATCTAAGATGATTTCTTTAGTTTGATTAAGTCTAAGTCCCAAATCATAATTAAGCTTTTTAGCTAACTTAATAAGTTGCTGTGGCTCAATCATATTCTCTAGAGCAAATGAGTTTAAGTCAATTGTTACATCTTCTAACAATTGATCAAATGTTCTGTATCTTAATGTATAATTGTAGTCCATTATCTAAGTGTATTTTGACTATCATCAGCACCATCAGATGGTACCTGCAATGTCATTGTTAATTCTTTAACTACAAACTGCTCTATTTCTGAAAATAAGTATTCAGGAACATTGTAAACTTCATCTTGTCTTGGAGTACATTCATCAGTATCACAAGTTTCAACTTTATTTTCAAAGATTGCTTCCATTCTTATAGCATCCCAATCAATATTTGGACAATATATATAACCATTAAGGTACCAGAAGTACGGTCTTTTATTATATTTGAATGTTGTAGACTTAGTAATTGATACCCATGTTCCAGGGTCTGTACGGAACATTTCTATAGATCCATCTATAGAAGATGTAGTACGTATAATTGGACCAAACATACCATCTAAGATTGCTGGTAATTTATCTTTTGATCTTTTGAAATAGCATTCTGAATAAACACCAATACAACCAGCTTCAACTTTGTCTACATCAATCAATTCTATATAAGGCAGAACTTGAAAGATCTGACTCATCTTCATTAACCTAAACTGATTATCCTCTCTTTTTATAAGAGTCTTTGCATATTTTTGAATAGCAAAGTAAATTGTTCTATCAGTCAAGAACGGATCTTCCTTAACAGCTTTTAAGGTATTTCTAACTCTTGATATTGCTTCTCCAATTGTTGTCATAGGGTAAAGTCATTATATGTTTCTAAAGATTTTTCTTGTTTCTTTAGAATCATTTCTTTTAAAACAGTTTTTTGGTATGTAAGTCTAAGTTTTGTTGTGGCATCCACTGCTACATAAATATTCCAGTTTTCAGGATAACTTTTTGCAACAGCTCTTTTAAATTCTCTACATGCTACAAAACTCCAGAATTCTCTGTTCTTCATTTTATATTTTGGTGCATGACTAGTAAAAAAGATTTTAGCAAGTTTACCATCTGTTTCCCAGTTTCTATTTGTAACAGTTATGCCGTACTTATTGGATTTAGCAAAATCAATGTTTGTCTTTTTACTTTCTTGACATGTACCAATAAATAACCATCCAATTGTTTCAGGGAGTTGAACACCGTCTCTTTTATCTATGACGGATTGGTATACATTTTTATTAAAGTTTTTTCCTATACTCTTTAATAATGTATTGTCAACATCTTTATACTTTGGATGTTTCTTTTTAAACTTTTCAAAGAACTCTTTATTTAGATCATTGTGTACCTCTGGTCTAAATCTTGGAGCCTTAACATCTGGCTTCCTAAATTGTCTCATACCTTATTAATTAATATAGTAAAAATAAATGACTTTAGCAAATATACTAAAAAACAAAACCCCTGCAAGTGCAGAGGCTTTGCCGTTGTTGTCACAGAAACCAACAAACTGTAACTTCTTTATTTAACCTACTCTTCTAATAGCTAGATCAATATTATCTCCTGATGTTGCTGTATAATTTATACCAGTCATGTTTTGATGTCTTAATACAATCTGTTCGCCAGCAGTCATCATTTTACCCTGAATTCCACCAGTTACATATATTCTTGAAGCATAAACACCTTTTACTACTGTATGTGTATTAGCACAATAAACTGTTGTACCATTAATATTAGTTATACCAATTGTATATGCACCTCCCGTTGTTGTTGGAGTATTTCCCCAACCAAATCCAGTTTGATCTGGACATGTTAGATATACATTATAGTTAATATCATACTTACCAGTTTGAGGACAAGTCCATACTCCGGTAGTTACATTGTATTGTGGTGTTGTTACATTATCTACAACTTGATATTCTATATTACCAACAGGAATTACTACTGTAACTCCATTTATTATACTACTGTTTCCAAGACTTGCAGTAACGGTATTTACATTTATAGTAGGAGTTAATGATGCTCTAAATGCAGTATCAAATAATCCTTGTGCATTTTGCAAATTGGTAATGTTTGTATTAATGGTAGAAACATTTCCATTTAGTGTAGTAACCTGACCACAATAGTAATCATTAAGATCATTTAGTGCATCTGCTACATTTGTATTACTTGCTACAACAGTACCTTGTGCACAAACAATGTCAGCACCCGTATAAACTACACACTGTGCATATAAAATCTCAGAACATGGTTCCGGATCAGGACATGCTGTTGGTGTAGGACATGGTGCTGGTGTTGTCAAGAAACTATCTTGACACCCGCACTTCTTACATAAATGTTCTATTGCCATTTTTTATTTATTAACAAGGTATATATTCTTTTGTATCAGTAGTACATCTATCTACAAATACTGTTAAACCATCAAGATCAAATGCAAAACCTCCTAATTCATTTGCTTTTGAGGCATTTATACCAGTACTAGCTGTATCAGAAATAAGTGGAAATTGTGAACCTAAGTTACCTGTAAAATTTGCATAAGCTTCATTAAGTATCCAATTGTCAGTAACTTGAATAACTCTTGAACCATTTGTCCATGTAGTTGGTGATGTTCCTGTTGCAATAAATGATTGACCTGCAAGATTTGATACAGCTCCTACATTTGTAAAATTATCACCTGCTGCATAAGATATAATGGTATACAATCTACCAACAGTAAGTGAGGCATTAATTAATGGAACCGATTGAGTACTCATTGTACCATCTTTACCACCTAAGTTTGTTGCCCAATCAATTACCCGTGATCTTCCGATAAAGTTAGATGTAATATTTGTAAATAAAGATGTACCTATCATAGAAACATTATCAGAACTATTTGTCTGCAATGTGTTTAATCCTGTAATCCTTAATGTACCATTTGTAAGCAATTCAATTTTACCATATGCAGTCAAAAGAACTGTACCAAATTGACCATTTCCTAATTTTTGTTCAACTGCAAGTTGTCTAGTTAAAAATGGAACACTATGTACATATTGATTATCAAGAACTGTTCCACCAGTTAAAACTGAACTTGGAATTACTGATAGAGCTGCACCACCATTACTATTAAATAATATTCTTCCTTGGGCATCTGTTATCATTCCTCCGGAACCAATATAAGCTAAACCTCTATTGATTGTTCTATACGTATCTGTTGCAGTAAGAGGTTGTACACTTGTACCTGCGCCATCTGCTAATGGTACATATACTGTTCCTCTAAAATGAATTTGATTTCCAATGCGTCTACACTGAGGAAGACTTGATGCCATACCCCCTTGATAGAATGCAAATCCTTGAAGATTTACCCAACCTGTATCATTAATATTTGCTGTAAGTACATTACTGGTAATATCAAGTGTAACACTATTTGTATTATCTACAGTTAATGGAGTATTTGTAGCAGCATAAATTTCACAGATAGCAATCCATACATTAGTTAAACTTTGCGCTAATGTTGTTGGAGTTGCTGTCCAATCTCGGTCTGATGTAATGTCAGTTCCAAATGAACACTTTGGTACAAGAGACGCTCCAATTTGAGCTGGAGAACCTAATGTAGAAAGTAATGTACAATATCCGTTTGTGTTATTATTGATTAACTCATCAATAATATTATCAATAGTATATACCCCTGGAATTAATGTACCAATTGTACAATCAATACTAATGCTAGGGATTGGTGTTGGTACTACTGGTGTATTTTCTAATGCTGTAACTCTAATTAAGATATCTGTAATCTGAGTATTAATAATTGATATTTGATCAACAATACTACATACTCTTTTCCCAATAGCAATTGCATATTCAGCAACAGTCATCACTGTAATGTCATTAACAACAAAACAATCTGCTACAGTAATAAGCGTATCAGCTCCTGCTGATTTAGTTGTGTTTACAATTGGACTTGTTGCGGGATCTGAAACTGTTGTTACTTGATTTTGAAGTGAACAAATCTGATCTATCAAAAATTGAATTAATGCTTGAAAATCATTTGGTCCACAGGCTACTAAGTTAAAACAAGATAAGTCATAATTAGATACATCTAATGTATCCATTATTGTACATAACTCTGTAGCTAATTTTGCTATAACATCTGATACTGTATCTCCCTTACATAATTTAATGCATGGAAGATCGGGCCCTTGCCAAATAACACAGTTACTTGATGTTGGACTACAAGGAGAATTATCTAAGTTTAACGGCTTCATACTTTTACTATTAATATAATATACAAATTATAATTAAGAATTGCAAGTCCTTAGTTGATTACATGAGCAATCATCAGGTTGTCCACATCCACAACTTGAGCCACAACTTCCATGACTACCACATCCGCATCCACATGGATTATTTAGAGCACAAGGATAATCCGGATTATATAAAGCTGCTAAGTCTATTAATTCTTTTTTGACTAACCAATACTCATCCTCTTCAGGACAACAATTGCTTATTCCATATCTTAATGTAAGAACATTTCTATATAAAGCTTGTGATGCTTTGCATGAAATTTTCTCATATTTGTCTGCACTACACGCTGGAGTATTGTATCCTGGTTTTACACCTCTTTTAATATAAACTGGAGGAGGACATACACCATTATTACAATCACCATAAAAAGTATAGTAAGCTTGACATTTAACTGTAGTTATAGTTACTGGAGGATTAACAGGTATATTATATATTGGATGCCATGTTCCTTCAGGACAATGTGAATCAGAAGGAGGTAAATAATATGTTGGTTCTTCAGCAGAATTATTCATAATCCACTGAGTTCCATTATAGTAAATATATGTTGCACCAGGAATAATTTCCCAACTTGGTCTATTATTAATTAACTCTCCAGTAGCATATCTAATATTTGTATTTACTGTTGATCCTTGTGTAGTTGTTTGAACTATACAATCACAATTTTCTGGTTGTAACCATTTAAGTACACATGTTCTATCACTTGTTTGTCTAGGTTGTAAAATTACACCTTGTATATCTCCATAACAATCAACATACTTATATTCAAATGCAACAGCATTATCATTTCTTACTGTTGAACATACACATGGTAGTGTTGTAATACACTGTTGACAAGAACTATATGTACCCGATATATCACCTAAGTTACCTGCATTTGTACTACTGGATGAAACTGATACTGTCCAACATGTTGTAGGGCACCACTCAAGAGTGATTACTTGATCTATATAGTCTGATAAATCAGTTGATGTAATCATGTTTGGTTCTAAACCATAACAATCTTCAAGCAAATAGTATGTAGTCTTACAAGCTTCACAATCATCGTATGCTTGTGTAATTGTTACAGGTGTGTTAGATGGAATAGGAAGATTATATTCTGCTACTATCCAACAACCAGGACAATCAGGATCTCTCTCAACTACCTGTCCCACATATGCACTAAGATCAGATGAGGTATATACAATAGTACTTAAATCATCACAGTTTGTTAATGTATAATTTGGATCTGGATCACAAGTTGCACAATCGGCATATGACTGTAATACTATAACATTAATAGCACAATCACAATCCACAACTGATGTTACTTCCCAACAGTTACTATATCCTTGAATAATTACAGTTTGGCCTAATATAGCATATTGACCTAATGATTGACCAGTAGTATAAATAGGATCTAAAAGACCCGCACAATCAGTAAGTTCATAACAAGGAAGTGGACACTCATTATCAATACAATCACCTACAGCTACTATGGTGTAATTAGGTCCACCTACAGGATATACTAATGAACATCCTTTCCAAAAGCCACTAATTGAAGTAGCTTGTACAATACCATCACAGTCTATGTAATTTAATTTACCAGAACCTACAATTTCATAACATGTACAATCACATGAACATGGTACATCACCATCCACTACTACTGTAATAGGATTTAATACACTTTGATTGGTAGCTACAGAATAATTAACCACATAATAACAATCAAACCCACCATCCGCATCTACTTGAATTGTTGCATATTCATTTACATATGCTGATAAATCTGTATCAGTTACAACAGGTATATTGGATCCATCACATGGCCAAACAACATATAAAGGAGGCGTACATGTAGGACATGTTATTGTTTCATCTCCACAAGGGGTTTCATATGTGGTTGTACTATCCCATGTATAAAGACCATTTCCTGGGGTATTACTAGGAACAATATTAAGATTAAGATAATTAGCCGGTGTAATTGGACTACCAGGATCTAGTACAGTTCCTCTATAAATTCTATAACATTGAATGCTTAGTCCTACAAAAGTATCTGTTATAGGATCATACCCAATACCAAAATTTCCATTGTATATATTTATACCTGGAGTAGGAGGGTTGGTAGTGGCATTAATAGAGAAATACAAAGTATTTCCACCACAGCATGGTTCAAATGCTATCCAACTTGGAGAAGTAATTTTTAGACCAGATAAAGACATTTTTAAAGTTTTTTATATCTATTTGCTCCCCACACTGTTTGAACAGGTGTTGGATTTGCTGCAGCTTTTTCTGCATTAAGTTTTGCATTTAAGGCATCTACACAACTTGAACAAGCTGCTATACCATTAACTGCTGTTCTTCTTTGACATCCGCAAGACATTTTTGCCCCGCAATTTAAACATGAGCCATTCGCCATAATTAGTTGGTTTTTAATAATTTAACAATTCACACAATCCATTTTATTTAAAAGCTTTAAAGCATAATTGTATAAGCTCATTCCTTTCTGTGGCTCATGACAAGTTTCTACTTTAGCTATTGCAGCTTGAAGATACATATTAATTAATCTTAAAGCTTCAAGTTCTTGCTTTATTTTGAACGGTGGATCACATGCATTTACATCCACATTGCATAAAATTTTGTTGTATTTATTTAATGCTTTTGATATTCTCAAGTGGTTATATTCTACATACACTTGATCAGCTGGTTCTACAGTATACTTAATAATGTAGATTCCATCTGGAATATCTGTATAACTACTACCGCAATCTTGAGTTTGTAACCCTAGATCACAAGCAGTGATAACTTCATTGAAATTAGGTGATACAGCAATCTCATTAGAATAAGCAAATCCTGGTACAGTAATATGTAATGTAGGGCAGCTAATTGGTATCAATGAGGAATACACACTAGTATCAAAAATACTTAAGATACATGTGTTCATTACTGTAGGGACCTCTAAACTTAAGACATGGTTTGCCATAACTTTAATATAAAAAAAGGGGAGGAGTTTGAAACTCATCTCCCCTTTCTAGTTAATAATTATTTCCTACTATGATCTTGCAGGAACTGGAGTGATAGGTGTACAAGAAGTAACACAAGAGAACGTCTCAAGAGTACCACATCTAG
>Ga0222712_10005550_pt1 | contig 12721 bp, 6 predicted proteins | sample C33_657DmetaG_FD_165043 | JGI IMG/M metagenome (GOLD analysis project Ga0222712, IMG submission 165043) | Estuarine water microbial communities from San Francisco Bay, California, United States - C33_657D | ecosystem: Environmental > Aquatic > Marine > Unclassified | place: USA: California...
ATGTAAAATCGCGATGAGCGTCGTGATCATCGCCGAATCTCGGGTGTCGAATGCAGACGCGACAGCAAGAATGGCGTGAGACAACGTTGCCGCGCGTGATTGCGATTCGCGAGCGCCGCGCGTCGCACTCAACTGCACTGTTTTGCGTAACATGGGCACAATTTTTGGTGGCGGTGCCGAAAACGCGTCGGATAGATGCGACACGGCGGTCGTGAGCACGAGCGCGCTCGCAGCAGCAAATGCCGCCTCTTCGTATTTACCGCGCACTTCTGCTTCGCGCGCGGGCAGAACGTCCCAAAATGCGTTAGCTGCCGCGATTGCAGCGATGCGCGCTTGCGGCGCTGCTGACGTCGTCGCTGCTTGATGCAATACTTCAGCAACCCACCCAGCACGCGCGGATAACGATGACTTGTCCGAACGCTCGCACCCGCTTAAGATTTCACACGATGGAAATGCGGCGAAGAGTACGGGATGACGCTTGGCTGCTCGTGAAAGTCGCGCACGAGCGCGGCTTATACCTGTCGCGCCGGATTCGTCCGCCGCCGGATCGAGCGCTGCGAGCGCCCATATTTTCAACAGCGGCGCTCCGACACCAGCGTAAAGCACTGGCGTGGCGTCAAGCATACGCGCATACAGTCGTACGGCGAGCGCGCGATAGGGAGGACTAGCCGAGCGCCAGAACGTCCCAGGGGTATGCGGTGCCACGATTGCGGCCTCTGCTTTCCCCCACCCCCAAACGCCAGAGCGCAAGAGCAACGCGAACATGCGAGCAGTGCCTTCAATTACCGCACGCGTCACGCCTGAACCAACTGGCAGATTGGCGAGCGGTACCGTCGAGCGAGCCGGAAAGTCGTTGGCGAGTAATTCCGAAATCGCTGGCCATATGTGCTCGCTTGCATTCGTCGCCAACGCTCGCGTCTCTGCAGATTTTGGATCACCCCAGTCGCGCGTGGCCGCGGTGAAAGCAGCGGCGACCAAGCGCAGCGCTTGTTTGCGCAAGCTTGTTTTAAACGGAAACGAAGGTGATAGGAACGCGGCCAGCGTCGGGCAAAATAACTCTTCTCGCCCAGCGAGCGGAGGTCCGCGCACCGAACGCCGCAGAGCCGCCATCGTTGCGCAGAGTAATACATGCGATGCCTCGAGTCGTTCGATCAAAATCATCGTAACGTCGTCGTCTCTGCTCAATACCTCTGCATTTTCCTCATTCGCCGCGTTCATGGTTAAATCCGCAATAGTCGCTTGAATGTGGTCCGGTAACGGCGGCGGCGATTCGTCAGGCTTGGCCCGCATGTTGTCGCGAATCAAGCAATACTCTTGTCCTAATTCCGCAATTAATGTCAGCAGTTGTATCAATGACTCGCCGACTTGAAGGCCCTGAAAAGATGCGTGATCGCTGCATCGCAAAAGCGCCCGAATCAAAATCGCACGCGCCGTGCTATGATGCGCTCGAAATTTCTCCGCATCCGCCAGCGACTCGCGTGCGTCGGAGATGAGCCGATCGCCGTTGTGCGTCTTAGCGGACACGCGCACGATGCGCACGATAAGTGCACAGTAAGCTCGAAGTTCTGCTTCGTCTATGGTGATCCCGCTCTCGGTCTCAATCATCGATGCGCGTAACGCTTCGTTTGAGCGCACCATCGCGTCGCGGTGAGTGGTTTCATCAAACGCACCGCATCTGACTTCGCGCAAAATCGTCGCGCACGCGCCTGTGCCCTCTGCCGCTCGTGTCTCTTCGTCTTCTTCCTGCGCCGACGCTCGCGTTGCACGCATTTGAGCGTTTGCGATGACCTCAGGGTTCACCTCGTCGAATTCCTGCGCTTCTCCATGTCGCGGCAGACGTCGTCGACGATGCCGGCGCCGCCGAGGCAGCGGTGGCGCCTCCGCCGCGGCTCTGGCGCCATGCCCTGCACTCGTCCTCTCATCCTCCTGCGCCGCCGGCGTCGTCGCGCTCGCCGTCGGTCGCGATGCGCGTGCGCGCTCTATTTGGCTCGCCAAGTCGTCATCGCGCGCGATATCCGCGACGCTTCGCTCGACAGACGGCGCAGGTGCGTCATCTTCTACATCCGACCAAACCTCAATTGATCGTCCATCATCTCCGTACGTCGTTCTCGCACGCTTCTGCGCAGGCGCACGTGTCCCGCTCGTCTCCCCGCTCGCCATTCGACGCGACGTCGTTGCCATCGCCGAAGGTACCGGGCGCGAACGCGCGTGCCCAAAAGAATACGCCTTCGCCGGTCGCACGACGTCGTCGCCATCGCCCAAATACTCGTCGACGAGGGAGACCTCAGGCTCGGCGTGTCGTCCCATCGCCAGCGGTGCGTCGTCGCTCAACACGACGGCGACGGCGTCGTCTACCGCGTCGCTTTCGCTGTCGGATGAATTCAATTCTGAGCCATCCGAGCTTTCGTAACCATTTCGCGCCGCGACGCCGCGACGAGCGGTGCCTCGCGAACCGCCTCTTTGACCGCCGTGTGTGCGACCAGATGTACCGACGTCCATCCCGTTGTCGTCGCGTTCGCGACCGTTATCGCCGTCGAATCCTCGATCGGAGAACTCGCCGAAAGCCGCGCGCACGCGTTCAGCTATTTTCGCGCGCACCGCCGCCGCGTGCGCCTCCTTCGCGTTCGCCGCGGCAAACATCCCCGCAATTTCACCCCTCGCTCGTGCTCCTTCCCCCCCTCCTCCTTCCCCGCGCTGCCTTCTACGACGCTCTTGAAACGCCGCGGGTAAATCCAACATCGGCGGAGCGTCGCGCCCGCTGACGATCGCCGTCGTGATTAAATAATGCGCCACCGACGGCCACCCATACGTCAACGCTTCGTGCGTCAATTGTTGCGTCGGGAACAAATTCCGCTTCGCGCGCAAACAATTCGCCCCGCTGCAATTACATATATCCCGACACACCGGACACCTCCACTCGTCATCCGCGAGCGCTTCCTCTAAATTCTCCCCCACGCGCATCTCCAGACACCACCCACACCACACCCCGCGACCGCGACCACCCTCGGGCGCTCGCTTCCACGTCCCACACGCGCACTTCGTCTTGACATCCGTCGTCTTCTGTCGACAAAAATGACACGACGAGCACGTCTCGCACCCCTCCGCGTGCGCATCCTTACACCACGTTTTCCCCCCTCGCCTTTCGCGCCCCCACGGTTTTAGACATCCGTACAACCGATCGTAATGCGTCGTCGTGTAATGCTCGCTCGCGCCTTGATGCGCGCGCAACTCGCGAAGTTCCGGTCCGACGCGCGCGTCGCGCGCGCGCGCGTAAACGCGCTCGTCGTCATCCGCTCCATCTCTATCGTCCACGTCCACGCTTTTCGGAGCATCGATCGACGCGAATTCGCTCGCGCGCCCGTCGTCGTCGTCGCCGTTTTCGTCGTCGTCATAGGCGTCGCAGGCGTCGCGCGAACCATCCGTCGTCGTGGCGTACGCGCGCATGAAATTCAAATTCCCCCGTCGCGAGCTGACGATCGATCGATCGATCGATCGATCGATCGAAAGGCACGTCTTTCGATCGATCGAAAGGCACGTCTTTCGATCGCGATCGATCGCGTCGATCGCACGACGTCGTCGGTCGGTCGTTCGTCGATCGATCGATCGATCGATCGCGATCGACGTCGCCGTGGTGCGTTGACGTCGACGTCGACGAGATGTGACTCAAGACATTCACCCCGTCGAACGCCCCGCGCCGGTCGTCCTCGCGCGCGCGCGCGCGACGTCGTCGACGAACGACCGAGGGCGTGCGCTATCGTCGAAAATCGAACGAAATTGATCTAAAATCGAGAAAAACGTGCACGATCGAACGACGACGCGCTGCGTGTGCTGCTTGTGCTGCTGCTGCTGATGATGATGATGAAGATAAAGCTCGCGACACGTCGTCGTCGTCGCGCGCGCGAACGCGCATTCGCGCGAGCGATCGTCAGTCACAGACGTCGAGACGCACGTTGGAATGGATCGCGTTTCCGTCGTCGCGCGCGACGCGAGGTCGAGCGCGCGAGTGGAGACGCGCGTCGGGCGCTCGGGCGAGCGAGCGCGCGCGTCGACGCGAGCGAGCGCGCGAGGCGCGCGAGCGCGAACGCACGCGTCACCGAGGCCGGTGGTATTGATCGATAATTACGACAGTTTTACGTATAATTTATCCCAGTATCTCGGCGATTGCGGGTGCGAGCACGTGGTGTATAAGAATGATGAGAAGACGGTGGAGGAGATTCGCGCGATGCGACCGCGCGGGGTGATGGTGTCGCCCGGGCCGGGGCGGCCGGAAGATAGCGGGATATCCCTCGAGGTCGTGCGTGACCTCGGGCCGGAATTCGGGGTTTTTGGGGTGTGCATGGGGCATCAGTGCATCGGGCAGGTTTTTGGGGGGAACATCGTGCGCGCGCCGACGGGGTTGATGCACGGGAAGTCGTCGCCGGTGTACCACCGCGAGGGCGCGGATACGATTTTACGAGGATTGCCGTCGCCGTTTCAAGCGGCGAGGTACCATTCGCTCGTGATCGATCGCGTTGGGTTTCCCGATGACGAGCTCGAAGTCACCGCGTGGACGGAGGATGAGACAATCATGGCGGTGAAGCATAGAAAGTATCCGCTCATTCAAGGCGTGCAGTTTCATCCCGAGAGCATCATCACCGACAACGGGTTGCTGATCATTAAGAATTGGGTCAAGTTGATCAATTCGGTGTAATTCATTCAAGTTTAAGACTTCAACGACGGAGAGATGCAAATGTATGGACGAAAGCGATCGAGGCTCGCTCGCTCGCTCGCGTCGCGGACTCGGGTCGCTTTCGCGAACCCCCGCTCGACGATCGACGTCGACGCGCGACGACTTCTTCGTCGTCCCGTCACCCCATGAATCCGTCGCGATCGCGCGATATCGACTCGATGCCTCCGTTCCCGAGCCTTTCGAGCGTTCGCTCTACGTACGACTGGCGGGCGTAACTCTTGGCGCTTCGTCGACGAGTAGGCACCGGATTCGCGCGTCGGTGCCTACCTCAAAACTCGCTTCTCGCGAACTCGCTTCTCGCGTTTTCTATTTTCACGGCATGTCGTACGCCGCGATTCGATCGACGTTCCGCATGGCGATGATGTCGACGCGCCCAGTGGCGTCGCGCGCGTCGCCGCAAACCCGCGTCGCGGTCGTCTCTCGCGCGCGTCGCGCGTACGCCGCGGCGGCGTCCCAACCGCTCACGAACATCACCGCTCAAGATTTGAAGGAGCTCCTCGAAGTCGCGGACGAGGACGTGGTTTTTCTGGACGTTCGCGAAAAAGACGAATGGGACGCCGGTCACCTCCCGAGATTCGAGCTCAAGGCTCTGAGCGCCGCCGGGGAATGGTTGCCCAAGGCGCAGAAAGAGGTCCCGGCGAACGCCAAAGTGGTCGTGATGTGTAAACTAGGCGGACGATCGATGCGCGCGAGCGAGGCGCTGGTGCAGATGGGATTCACCAACGTGTGTAACGTCGTCGGAGGGTACGAAGGGTACAAGAATAACGTCGGGGCGTGATGGTGGCAACGTTGAACCTACCCTCGAGCGAGGGTAAAGGGCGCCGCGCTCGCGGACGGGACGTCTCGATTTGGTGTAATAAAAGTTGCACACTGGTTGATTGAATATGTTACATCGCGCGCGGTAAATAATCAAGAATCATTCGCATCCGCATCGTCGTCGTCGTCGTCGTCGTTGGTGTTCCAAGGCGCGTCGACGGGCGTGCGTTCGCTCGCCGACGCGAGCAACGCTTCGTGCCAAATCTCGTACGAGTACGCGTACCTCGGAGGATGGCCGGGACGCACTTGCTTGGCAAAAAACGACAGCGGCTGACCATCGAGGTGGTGCGCGAGATCGACTTTCGTGAACCCGACGTCGAGAACGTAATCGTCGAACAGCAAAACGTTTTGCTTGTAGTCAAACGTATAAACATCCTCGGTGTTGAAATAAAGCGCGCTCGATTGCTTCGGATCAGACATGATTCTGCAACGCTCATACACGCTCACTCCGCGCGCAAACGGTCCACCGATTCGCTTGGTGTTTTCGTCAATGTCTGGATCAGTGGCTTCCGGTGCGGCATCCGCCGCGTGCGCGGCTAACACCGTCAGCGTCGACCCGAGTGGGGCGTAATAATACGGCACGTCGGCCAACATGTCGATTTGCAAACTCGGCGTCAGCGCCTTAAAAAACTGCTGTCCCGCGTACACGAGCGGCCGCGGGGGCGCGTTTATGAAGGGCTTATAAAATTCCCCACCCGTGAACAACTCATCGCACCGCACGCACTCTTTAAACCGCCCTTGCACGGATACTTGAAACGTGCACCGCTTTCGAGCGAACCACGTCTCTGGCGTTCCGCCCGCGCTCGCGGCGACACCCTTAAATCTACACACAATCTTCCCCACGAACAGCTCGGTCTCGAACGACATCGCAGTTTCCGTGTTCACGGGCACGTTCGCATCCACCGCGCGCACGCGTGCGCTCGGATCATCCCTCACGAACTTTGGCCCATCTTTCGTCGCCCAACCGTCGCGCGTCTTCGTCCTCGTTCGCGCGCTCGCCCTCACGAACACCGGTCGGTGCGGCCACGTCGTCACCGGTGGTAACCTTCGACGTCCGCGCGGGACGACGGAATCAATCGCGCACTCCGCGCGGCGCTCGTCCATTCCATCGCTTTCATTCCCTCTCCGCGACGCCGCGTTCGCGAACCCTCTCTCGCGCGCTCGCGCGCGTTCCCTCGACTCTTCCCCGTTCTCGTTCGCCCAAATAAATCGCCCGAGTGCGCGCCAAATCGTCGCGCTCGTGTACCCACGCGCTTTCACCCGTCGCAATACCTCGCTCGGGAGCGCCACTTGCCACAGAGCGCACGCCGTCGGCGCGAGCGCCGCCGCCGCCGGCGTCCCGCTCGCGCACGCCACCGCTAACGACGCGGCGAAGATGATCGCCAATCCGCACGTCACGTGCGTCACCCACGCGATCGCCGAAATCGCGCGCGTGAACGCATTCGCATTCATCTCGCGCGCGCTCGTCTCGCGCTCGTTCGTCGACGTTGACTTAAAAAGTTGTGCGTACTCGTACTTTTTGTTTCAAAAAAAAAACACCAAAAAAAACACACACGCACCGACGACTGAAGTCGTCATTCCCGTCCATGTTTTCCCTTTCACTCGACGTCGCGCGACGTCGCGCGATGTCCCTCGACGTCTCGTTCGTCCCGTCGTTTCTTTCGCTTTCGAGCGTCGCGTCGACGCGCTCGCGTCGACGCGTCCCGCGCGCGCGCGCGCTCGCGGAAGATGAATCGTCACCCGCAGTTCTCATCGACGCCGACGTCGCCATCGCCCTGGACGCCGCGCGCGCGGGCGCGCGGGCGATCGCCGCCGCGAACGCGCGCGCGCACACGAAGGCCGACGGCACGATCGTCACCGTCGCGGACGTGGCGTGCCAAGTGGCGATGGCGACGCGCGCGCGCGAGCGAGCGCCGCGCCGCGCGTTCGTCGGCGAAGAGACGCGCGCGAGCGCGGTCAACGTCCTCGACGTCGCGCGTGCGCTCGAAGCGTTGAACGGCGAGTTCGCGGATTTCACTTCGCACGACGTCGTGAAATCGCTCGATGCGAGCGAGGAATGGCGAGAGGAAAACGAGGAAAGGGAGTATTGGTGCGCGGACCCGCTGGACGGGACGCGCGCGTTCGCGAGCGGCGAAACGAGCGCGCGATGGGTCATCGGTCTGGCGTTGGTGAGCGCCGAAACGGGGTTCGTCGAGTGCGCGGTGATGATAGCGCCGACGTGGGACGACGGCGTCGGGGTGGAGATCGTGGCGAAACGAGGGCGAGGGTGCTTCGCCAGACGGTTGGACGCGAGCGAGGACGCGTTCGAGCGCGTTCGAGCGCGCGACGCGGAGATGGATTCTTTATCGGTCGTGATTTCAACGAGCGAGTCGTTCGACGAGCTGCCGCTTGCGATCGCGGGAGTGGTTCCGGAGAACGTCACCGCGATGTGTTGCGGGTCACTGTGCAAATACATCGCGTGCGCGTTGGGCGAGGCGGACGTGTTCATTCAACATCCAAAGGCTGGCGACGGATTCGTGAACTCGTGGGATCACGCCGCGGGGATTCTGTGCTGCGAAGAAGCTGGGGTCATCGTGAGTGATTGCGAAGGAATGGCACTGGACGTGAGAGGTCCGGATGAGGAGCGACGACGGCGATTCGCACCGGCGGGCGGAGGCATCGTCGCGGCTTCGGCGAGCGTCCACGACGACGTGCTCCGCGCGTATCGTGAAGGGGCGGCATTACTAGCGAGAGATAGGAAACAGTAACGCGAGACGCGATGAAATGGCGTGAGATTGTAGTTTTTATTCGCGCTCAGTCGCGGTCGGTGCTTAGACGACGCTCAGGTACGACTGCGCACGCCGAAGCGCTCGCGACGCGGCTGGATGTCGGCGTATTTCATCGCGCAACGCCTCGCGCATGTCGTCGCGCTTCGCCTTTAAGCGTTCCAAAACTTCGTCGAACTTTTCGCGACGCGACTCGTCGGCGCCGACGCTCTCTCGCGCGCGAATCTTTTCGAACGCGGCTGCCATCTTTTGATGGCAGCTCGCGGCGAGCAACATTCGCTCATATTCATCGCATAATCGAACGTTCGCGTCATCGAGCAGGAATTCTCGGCGCTCGCTCAACGCATCCGTCATCGTCGAGACGCGCGCTTGAGCTTCGCGAGTGTCTTCGCACTCCGTCTCCAGCGCTTGAATCCTTGGCTCGATTTCCTCCGCAGCCAAGCGAGCTTCTCGCAATCGTCGTCGCACGTCTGACCGCGCTCTCTTCGCCGAAGCCACAATTTCAGCCTCGCGCATCTCTTCTCCATCAGCGCTGATCTTCGCTTGAATCGCATCCCCTTTTGTGACGATCATTTCGCGACGCTTCACGCACGCCTCGACTTTTGACGCGATGGCATCGCGAACAGCATGAAGTCGATGCAGCGCGAGCGCGAGCCTGGCGTTCTCTTTTCTCGCCTCAGCTACTTCGGTGTTTCCGCGCGCCGGATCGAGCGCGACTTGCGCGCGCTGCTCGAGCTCTATTTTCCTCTGGATATCGGCGATTGAGCGAGCGAAGCGCTCGGAATCCGCGCGCGCGAGATGCATAGCGTCGGTTCGTGTCCCGATGTCGGCGCCCAATTTGGCGTTTTCGGCGCTGAGCGCGTCGATTTCGCGCATTCGCATATCCTCCGTCTCCAAAGCCTTGATGGCGCAAGCGCGGCGTTCAGACTCAGTGTGCGCGATTCGTTCGTCGACGGCGTTGAGATTCAATCGCTCGCGTGACATCTCCTTGCTCACAGCTTCGAGGGCAGCCGCGTTTCTCGCCGCGTTGCGCTCGTGGCGATTTCGCTTTCCGAACAGCACCGCGTTCACTTCCTCGAGCTCGCTCACCGTGGCGACAGCTTTTCGCGTTCGTTCATTATGCTCTAAATTCACCGTCTGCGCGCGCAGCCACTGCTCGCGAAGGCGACTGCATTGCAGTTCGCGCGTCTTGATTTCGTTCCTCAAATGCGAGATTTGCGCCTCGAGCGGACCGACGTGTTCTGGCGAAATATCGCGCAACTTTTCGAGCGTCTTGTTTAGTTTATCAATCTTTGCCGTCGTTTTGTCGATCTCGTCCACGTTTTGCGCGATTTCGCTTTCGCACGCGTCGATGGCTTTTCGTCTTTCCTCCAATCGAGCCTCCACTTCTGTCATTTTCTCTCTCACTTGCGACTCCGCGCTCAAGCTGTTGACGATTTCAACCTTTGCTCGCGCGATATCGTTCTTAGTCAAGATATTTTCATTCTCCACCGCTTTAGTCTTTTCTCGAAATTCTCTCGTGCTGCGAGCTAATTTTTGAGCCGATATATTCGTCGTCATCTTTTCCGCGACGTGCAGCAACGCGAGCTCCTCCACGTCGTGCAGCGCTCGCGTGTGAGCGACATACATTTCATCTACCTTTGCAACATCCATCTCGATTTCGCTCGCGCGCTTATCCTCGGCGCGCGCGTCGGCGTCGTGACGTCGCGCCTCCGCGTTTACGTCGGCGCATTGGAGCTTCTTGTCTTCGACGGCAGCCTTCAGGGAGACGATGAGGGCATCCGCGACATCGATGTCGCGGTCGATCTTGCTTATTGTTTTATTCCTCGCCTCACTCGACGCGCGCGCGTCTTCGATCGCGTCGCGCAACGCGTCGCGTTCGCCATCCAAGAGCCGAGCGGCGGCGGCGATCTCGGCTTCGCTCGCTCGAGCCCGCTCCAATGTCTCATCCGCATTGCCGATCGCCGCGAGCGCAAATTTCCAGCGCTTGCATATCGCATCCATATCAACGTTCACTTCGGCGAGCGCGCCATCGCACGTCGCCATTTGCTCGCGCATGCGTAAAGTATCGTTTCGTCGGTCGGCGGCGACGGATTTGGCATCCGCCGAGCTCTCTCGCGCGCGAGCGATGCAATCCTTGACGTATTGCACGCGAACCTCGCGCTCGAGGCGATGTCGTTCGGCGTTATCCACGGCATTTGCCGTCGCGCTCGCCACGCGGCGCGTCACCGCGGCGTTCGCTTCGTTCGTCGTCGTCTCGTCTCGCGACGCCTCGGCGCGGCGAGCCAGCGCCTCGAGCTCTTTCCGTCGCTTCCCCGCGCGTTCGCGCGCGTTCGCCTGCGCACCGCTCGCATCGCGCGCGTCTCGCGCGAGCGCCTCCGTTTCGCTTTCCCCGCGTTCGCGCGCGTCGCGAGCGCGCTGCGTCATGGCGTCGCTCGCGACCCATTCGCCGCGTTCGCGCGCTAAAGCGCCTTGCAGCGCGTACAGCTCCACGCCCACGTCTTCGCGCTCGCGCTGCGCGCGATCGAGCGCGCGCGAAGCATCGAGCGCGCGCGATTTCACGTCGCTCAACCGCGCGCGAAGGTGCGCGCGAAGCGCGCGCTGGGCGCCATCCATCGCGGCGCCATCCATCGCGGCGCCTCGCGCGCGCGCGAACGCGGCGCCTCGCGCGCGGTCGTTCGCGCCCCGCACGCGCGTCGCGCGCGCTCGAACGCGAATGAAAGCGACTATCGACGAAAACGCAATCAATCGCACGCGAGTTCGCGTGGACGATCGCGACGTCGTCGCGCGTCGCGCGTGCGATCGTGTGTGACGGTTCGTATTCCTCACGCGCGACGGTTCATATCGCGTCGTTGACCGGTCAACGCCATAAATAGCCGCGTTCGTCGTCGTCGACGCGCGACGTCGTCGAGCGCGCGTCGCGCATTCGTCGAGCGAAAACGATCGCGCGATCGCGTGCGATGACGACGTCGAGCGCGACGACGACGACGAACGCGTTCGCGGTGGCGAATGAACACAAGGTGAACGAGCGGTACCGCGCGATGATGCGCGCCGAGGCGCGCGCTCGGACGCGAGAAAGCATCGAGGAAGGGGCGAAGACGCACGACGCCGAGGTGGATGAACGCGAACGACGAATCGCGGCGTTGGACGAAGAGATGGATGCGAGCGAACGAGCGCATAGGAACGAGGCAGAGGCGCACGCGAGACGACTGGACGCGACGGCGGAGCGAAGCGCGCGAGAGCGACGAACGATCGATGACGACGTCAAGGCACGATTACGCGCGATGCGAGAGGTTCACGAGAAAGAAGATTTCATCGCGCACGAGCGATGGGAAACCGACGTCGCGGAGGCGAATGATCGAGACGTCGAGGAGAGCCGCGCGTACGAGCGAGCGAGCGAGCGGCGCCGAGCGAGTTTCGAAGACAAACGAGAAGAGATCCGTAACGGTCACGGCGAGGACGTGTGCACGATGAAGTTACTGTACGAGAATAAAATCAGAGACCTCGAGAGCGAGCTCGCGCGCGCGTGCGCGCCGAGCGTGCGAGCGCGCGATGTCGATCCCGAGCGCCGTCGCTCCGTCGCCGACGCCGACGCCTTCGCGCTCGACGACGAGCGAGCGTACGAAATCATCCGCGCCCGCGACGACGAAGACGCGCGAAGACTCGCTCAAACGCTCGCGAAATTCGCGACGCTCAAGAGCAAAGTCGCTCACTGGCGCGCGAAGACCGAGCGGCGTAAAGAGGAATGGCTCGCGAAGCGAACCGAAAGCGCTCGCGACCGCGCCGACGTCGCGCGAAGCTATCGCCACGCGCGAAATGCCATGGACACCTTGACTCGCACTCGCGCTCGAGCGTTGCGCATGATCAGTGTGGCGAGCGAACGGGCGATCGGGGAAATCTCGCAGACGCTCGCCAGCGCGAAGCGCGTGCTCGACGTCGACGCGAGCGCGCGAGCGCTCGAGCTCGACGCGCGAGGACGCGACTCGACGGTTGATTCATCGAACGCACTCTGTTCGAGTGAAACACACGAAAACGCATTGAATGATGTCAATGACTTCGACGGCGATTCCGACGCGGAGTACGCGGATGTCGTCCTCGCGCGGTACTACGCGACCAAGTCGCTCCGCGAGCGAGCGAGACGCGCGAGCGAATGCGACTCTCGAGCGCTCGAACGCGAATGCATCGACGAATGCATCGATCGATGTCGATGCGTTGTGTGAATGACGTGTACACACGGGAATGTGCGTGAATGGTTGCGACGCGCGTGAAATGGTGAAACGCGAACCCGCCGCGGCGGCCGCGGCCGCCGCGGCGGCCGCGGCGGCGACTCGCCCGAGGTCATTGCTCGACGCACAGGACGACGCGCTCGTCGTTTTCGCGCGCGCGTTGGTGAATCGAGCGCACGAGCGCG
>Ga0222712_10005552_pt1 | contig 12719 bp, 17 predicted proteins | sample C33_657DmetaG_FD_165043 | JGI IMG/M metagenome (GOLD analysis project Ga0222712, IMG submission 165043) | Estuarine water microbial communities from San Francisco Bay, California, United States - C33_657D | ecosystem: Environmental > Aquatic > Marine > Unclassified | place: USA: California...
CGCTCCGCCTCGGCCTCGACAACACCGTCCAGACCCGCGACCAAACTTACGGCTCGCGCGACCTCTTGGTGTTCAACCACGCCGTGGATTTCCGTTTTCAACGCGAGCCCGGCCAACGCGATTTCTCCTCCGTCCATACCGAGCTCGCGGTCATGCCGGCCTCTTGGTTTCAGTTCGACGTCTACGAGAGTTTCACGCCGCAGACCGGCACGCTCCAAGAACTCAACTCCGGCATCACCGTCCGCGACGGCAACGCTTGGTCGCTCCGCTTCGCCACCAATTTCCTCCGCCGCGAGAGCGAAGACTACCGCATCGAAGGCCGCGCGCACCTCAACGAAGCCTTCGATGTCCTCGCTCGGCTCCAATACGACGCGCGCACCCGCCGCCTCAACGAACAAGCCTACGGCCTCGTCCATAACCTCGATAACACCTGGCTCATCGAGTACGTCGTTTCCGTTTACTCCGGCCGACGCCGCGAAAACGGCTTCGGTTTCAACATCCAGATCGCGGCCCGCAACTACTGAGCCGTCCCGTGCCGCGCGCAGCGCTCAATCGCTGCGCTGCCCGCGCCGCATCCCGCGCCGCTCCACGCCTGCCCTCGCCGCATCCGTCCTTTTCCGCATTCATCCTTCGATCTTCAATTTTTACACTCATGAGCCTCTCCGGTAGCCAACAGAAAATTTTCCTCCGCCTCGTCACGGTCTTGCGCCCTCACTGGCACACCGACCCCTCGCTGCCCCTGCGCATCCAGCAGGAATTTGCCGCCAATCGCTCCTTCGGTTCCCGGGACCGGAAACTGTACCGCGAGTTGCTCTACACCACGCTGCGTTTCTTGCCTTGGATCGAGCCCCTCTTCGACACCGATCCCACCCGCGCCGCTCAATGTGTCGCCTGGCTCGCCGCCGATCTCCCCGCCACCCGTGCCTACCGCGCCGGCACCTGCGGCGATTGGCCCGCCTGCCCGCCCAGCGTCGCAGCCAAAGCCAAACACCTCGGCGCCGATCCCGCGACGGTTCTACCCGCGTGGCTCCCGCGCCATTGCCCCCCTGCCGGTCTGGCCCCCGATCTCGACGCGCTCCATTCCCGCGCCGCCCTTTGGCTCCGCCTCCAAACGCCCGACGCCGCTCCCGTTCTCGCCGAATTCACCAGCCTCGGTTGGCCATCCCGCGTTTCCCGCATTGTGCCCGGCGCTGTGGAACTCCTTGCCGAAGCCGACATCACCAAAACCAAAGCCTTCCTCGCCGGCCTCGTCGAAGTCCAAGACCTCGGCTCTCAAATGATCCTCGCCTCCGCCGGCATCGCTCCCGGCGAACGTTGGCTCGACGCCTGTGCGGGCGCCGGCGGCAAATCCCTCCAACTCGCCGCTCTCCTCGGCCCGAACGGCCACATCGACGCCTACGATATTCGCCCGAGCGCCCTCAAAGAACTCCAGATCCGCGCCCAACGTGCCCACCTCACGCAGATCGCCCTCCTTAACGCTACGCCCAGCGGGCTCTACGACGGCGTGCTCGTCGATGCCCCGTGCAGCGGCTCCGGCACGTGGCGACGCGCACCGCACCTCAAGTGGACGACGACCCCCGCCCAAGTCACCGCCGCAGCCGCCACCCAACTCCAACTGCTCACCACCTACTCCGCCCACGTGCGTCCCAGCGGCCGCCTGCTCTACGCCACGTGCTCGCTCAGTCGCTTTGAAAACGAAGCCGTCGTCGCCGACTTCCTTGCCGCCAACCCGGCCTTTAAACCCGAGGCTACCGCCCAGAATTTCGGCTTCACCGCCGACCCCGCCACCGGCGGCCTCACGATTCTCCCTGCCCGCCACAACAGCGACGGCTTCTTCGTCGCCGCCCTCCGCCGCGCCTAAAATCCGCTCGCAGTTTTTATTTGCCGCGCCCCGCCGCCGCCCAAACCTCTCTCTTCACCGTGGCTCCCGATACCGACTACCGCATCAAGCTCCAGGTCTTTGAAGGCCCGCTCGATCTTCTGCTTTTCCTCATTCGGAAAAACGAAATCGATATTTACGACATCCCCATCGAGTCGGTCACCAAGCAATACCTTGAAGCCCTCCGCGCGATGCAATCGCTCGACCTCGAAGTCGCCGGCGAATTTTTCGTCATGGCCGCCACGTTGATGGAAATCAAGAGCCGCATGCTCTTGCCCAAAGGCCTCCACGCCATCGACCCCAACGCCAACCCCGAAGACGACATCGATCCGCGCTGGGAACTCGTCCACCAACTCCTCCAATACAAAAAATTCAAAGAGGCCGCCGGCGAGATCGCTGCCATCATTCGCCGCCAGCAAGACCTCATGGAGCGCCACGTCTCCGCCCTCAGCGCAGAACTCGAGGACCGTCCACTCAAAGCTGTCGGCCGCATCGAGCTTTGGAATACGTTCAACATCGTCCTGCGCCGCCTCGCCGAAAAGCTCGTCGTTGGTGAAATCCAAGACGAGTCCATCACCGTCTCCGACCAGATGGAGTGGCTCCTCACCCGCATCCAGACCGAGAAATCGTTTATTTTCTCCCATCTTTTTCCGCAGGGCACCACCTTGCGCGAACTCGTTGCCACCTTCCTCGCCGTCCTCGAACTCACCCGCCTCGGCAAACTCCGCATCGCCCAGAACGAGTCCTTTACCGACATCGTCTGCTCCGCCCGCGAGGAAAACCCACTTGAAACTCCGGCCGACCCGGCCACGGTCCTCGCGTGAGCAAACCTCGCAAACCCAGCCCCCCGAAAGCCGGCCTCGTCGGCCTCGGCCTCGACAACACCGACGGCCACAAACGCCTTACCACGGGTGAGCAGTTCGCCATCGTCGGAGGCTCCGCCGAGACCCACGACCGCATGACGGAGACCGTTGTAAAAACCTTCGAAGAACTCAAAACCCGCGGCAAGCCCCTGCACCGAGTCGAGCCCCAGGAACTCGCCGAAATCCTCCATAAATCCACTCCGCGCTGATTCCCTCGCTGCGTTTCCCGCCATCAAGTCCCTCTTTTCAACCTACATCCTTCATTATCATGTCCGAAAAAATCGCCAACCTCACCACCGATAATTTCAAAGCCACCGTCGCCGCCGCCACCACGCCCCTGCTCGTCGATTTCTGGGCACCTTGGTGCGGCCCCTGCAAAGCCATCGCGCCCATCCTCGAAGAACTCGCCACCGAGATGACCGGCCAAGTTCAGATCGCCAAGGTCAACATCGACGACAACGACTCCATCGCCGCCGATTACGGGATCCGCGCCATCCCCACGATGCTCCTTTTCAAAAACGGCCAAGTCGCCGAGCAACTCGTCGGCATGATGCCCAAAGCCGCCATCAAAGCCAAAATCACCGCCCACATCTGATCGAGCCGCGCTGCTCACCGAAAACTTCCGGCCCCGACGTTTCCCCGTCGGGGCTTTTTTGTGCGCTCTCCGCTCCCGCCCGAACGCTTCGCCATTGCGCCGTTCCGCGCTCCCGTCCCAACTCGCCTCAACCCCTACGCCCCTGTGACCTCACATCTTCGCCATTTAATCCGATCCGCCCTCGCGCTCACCCTCGCCTGCGCCCCGCTTCTCCGCGCCGCCACGCCTAACGCCGCGCCCCAAAAAATAAAAGACATCGTCATCTACGAAAACCCACGTTTTCACTCCGCGTTTCCGTCGGTAATCCGCCGGCCCGACGGCGAATTCCTCCTTTCTTTCCGCCGCGCCCCCAACCGCAAAATGTTTGGCGAAGCCGGCAACAACCACGTCGATCCCAACAGCCAACTCATGCTCCTGCGCTCGCGCGATGGCGTCACGTGGACCCCCGAACCCACGCTCATCCACGCCGATACCTTCGGCGGCTCCCAAGACCCCTGCCTACTCCAACTCCGCGACGGCACCTTGCTGTGTTTCAGCTACGGCTGGAGTTTTCTCCGCCCCGACGGCGTCGCGAAACTCAAAGCTCCATTTCTCCAAAACTTTCCCGGCTCAATTTTCAACGGCGGTTACTACCTGCGCTCGAGCGACGGCGCTCAATCTTGGACCGGCCCGTTCAAACCACCCCATCTCGCCGCCGAAATTCTCCACGATCCCTTCGGTCAACCGATCGCCGCCTACAATCGCGGCGCCCCCATCGAGGGCCGCGACGGCCGCCTTTATTGGGCCTGCGCCGCCACCGACCGTGACGTCCCACGACGCACGTCCAACTATCTCCTTATCTCCAACGATCAGGGGCACACGTGGCAGTATTCCTGCCCTATCGCCACCGATCCCGCAGCCTCCTTCAACGAAACCTCTCTCCTCGAAACACCCTCCGGCGCCCTCGTTGCCTTCCTCCGCAGTGAAGGTCTCGAGGACGACGCCTGCCTCGCCCGCTCCACCGATGGCGGTAAATCCTTTCAACCGTGGCAACGTCTCGGTTTCCGCGGCCACCCGCTCCACGCCCTACGGCTACCCGACCAACGCGTCCTTCTCACCTACGGCTACCGCCACGCGCCGCTCGGCATCCGCGCCCGCATCCTCAACCCCGAATGCACCGACGCCGCCACCGCGCCCGAGATTATCCTGCGCGCCGACGGCACCACCACCGATCTCGGCTACCCGTGGTCCGTGCAGATCGACGCGCACCACGTCCTCGTCTCGTACTATTTCAAAGGCGCCGGTCCGATCCAACATCTCGCCGGCACGATTTTAAAAATCGACTGAGCTTAAAAAAAACCGCGCGTCCCGCCCGCGTTCAGAGCACAAACCCCGTCGCCGCCAACCCTGCGTAGGCCGCGAGTAATTTCCCTGTATCGCCGAGCAACGCGATCAACTCCGCAGGCGTCCGGCTCTCGCGCAAACGCCGCGCATGCCGCCACGCCACCGGTGCCAGCACCAACGGTAACAAGCACCACGCCGAAAAACCGCGCGCCCAAAACACCACCGGCATCGCCCCTGCGACCACGAGCGAGCCCGTGAACTGTGCCCGCGCAAATCTCAGCCCGAAACGCACCACAAGCGTACGCTTCCCCGCGACCGCATCCGTCGGCGCGTCGCGATAGTTATTCACGACCAAAATATTCGCCGCCAACAATCCCACCGGCACCGCCGCTAGCCACACGTCCAGGGTGAGCGCGCCCGCCTGCACGAAGTACGTCGCCCCCACCGCCACGAGTCCGAAAAATATAAACACAAACACATCGCCGAGCCCGTTGTAGCCCAACGGCCACGGCCCGCCCGTGTAAGCCACCCCGCACACGATACTCGCGACTCCGATCAAAATCAGCCAAGGGCCACCCCACGCGATTAAGCCGAGCCCCGCCACAAACGCCGCCGCAAACACCGCGATCATCGTCCGTCGCATCACCTCCGGCCGCACCCAGCCTGCCGCCACCGCGCGCAAGGGCCCCACCCGCGTCTCCGTGTCGGCGCCTTTCATGTAATCAAAATAATCGTTCGCGAAATTCGTCCCGATTTGGATCAACCCCGCAAACAACAGACACAGCGCGGCCGCCCCGAAATCCACGCGCCCCACGTGCGCCGCGAGCGCCGTTCCCACCAAGACCGGGGCCAACGCCGCGGGCAAAGTCCGCGGCCGCGTCGCACTGAACCAAATCTTTAAAAACGTTGGAGGATTCACCGCGTTCACCCCCAAAAACTGCGCGCGATGCCCACGAGCTGTCAAAGGCTGCGTCCAACCGGCACCGCCGGCGCCTCCGGCCGAAAGGCCTGTTCCGGCGCCACGCGCAACGTCCGCTCCAGCTGCCGGATGCGCGTCAACACCAAGGGCGCGTCCGCCGCTTCGTCTTCACGCGGCAACTGCGGATACAAGGCGCACAACCACGCGTAAGCCTCGGCGTTGCGCCCTTGTCGTTTCAACAGCTCGGCATAAATCCGCGCTGCGTAATACGGCCCGCCTTTTTCCTCCCACGCTCGTCGATAACTCGCCGCCGCGGCGCCGACATCGCCCAATTTATTCAGCTCGATGTGCGCTTGCTCGATCCAGAGCGCGATCGTATCGGACTGCACGTGCCGCGCCGCCGCGATCTGCGCCAGCGCCAAGCGCGCGTGCTCGATCTCGATCACACGCCGTCGCGTTTCCGGCACCGCATCGTAGCCGCCCTCGGCGTCGATGCGCCACACGGGCAAATCGTACGCCAAGATACGCGCCCCGTTCAGCCAGAAATAAAGTGGCCGCGGGTCCACCGCCACCACGGCGCGCAACAACGTCTGCGTGCCCGGCAAATCGCGTTGCTCCCAGCCCGCGTACATCCGAATCCACAAAAAATCTGCCGCCAAAGCCCGGAAGCCCCCGAGCCACCCCAAGAGCGCGCCCGCCCCCGGCGAGGCCGACAACGTCCCGCGTTGCGCCGTCACCGCCGGGGCCGCCGGCCACACGCGGTTGAGCAACGCCCCCGTCAATGCGAGCGCCCCGACCGCGATCAAAAGCGTGCGCAGCCTAGACTTCACGTTCGCGAAAAGAGCGGACCGCCAGCGCGAGCGCGACCGCCGCGTAAACACCCGCGTAGGCCGTCACCTGCGCGAGTCCGCTCCACGTCCAAGCTCCGTCGGCGGGTAGCACGAAACGTTGGAAATCAGGAAACATCCAATGAATCAGAGTCGCCGGCACGGTCATGAGCGAGGCGCCGTTGCGCTCGTACGCCGCCTGCGCGAGGCCCTGCAAATGACAGATCACAAAACCCGCGCCGCCCGCCATCACCGCAAAAATCTGCGTCTGCGCAAAGCTCGCCGCGAGCAAAGTCCCGGCCGCGAGCAGCGCCAGTTTCAACGCGTGCAAATACGCCGCGACCCACAACGCGCCAAAATTCACGGCGTGCGCCGCCGCCCAGGTCTCGGGTTGGTCGACTTGCAACGCGAGTTGGCGTTGCCCCAACACGCCGACGAGCGTCGCCGTCAACAATCCGCAAAACGCGACCGCCACCATCGCCACGCCGACAAATTTGCCGAGGAGAAATTCCGTGCGCCACACGGGTTTGGCCAGCAATGTGAGCGCGGTGCGGTGTTCGATTTCACTGAAAAACAACTGCGCCGTGAGCGCGATCGTGAGCGCGGCGCCGAAGCCGGCAATCGCCCCGTCGCCGAAATCGGCGATGAATTTCAGCTCCGATACGCCGAAATTAAAATCCCGCAGCCCACGCACTCCGAGCACCAATCCCGCGGCGATCAACACGAGCGCGTGGAGTAATTTTTGGCGCAACGCCTCGCGCAGCGTGACGCCCGCGATCAAGCCCACCCGACGCAACGAAAACGGCACGGTGTTCATGACGCACGTTCCTCCGTGTGCTGCCGGTTGCGCTCCACGCGTTCGATAAAGATCTGATCGAGCCGCGCGGAGTGGCCACCGAGCGCCGCCGCCGTCTTGCCCCGCGCGGCGAGCCATTGCGCCAGCTCGGCTTGCTCGGCGGCGTTGAGCGTGTCGGTTGAATTTTTACCCTCGGCGGACAACGCCGCCACCGTGCCGCACGCGAGCAAGCGGCCTTTGTCGAGGATGGCGACGCGGTCGCAGACGTCCTCAATCTGCGCGAGCAGGTGCGAGGTGATGAGCACGGTTTTACCGCGGGCCTTGAGTTCGCGGATGAGCTCGGTGATCGCCGCCGCCCCGATGGGATCCACGCCCGCGGTCGGCTCGTCGAGAATCACCAGTTGCGGATCATGCACGAGCGCCTGCGCGAGGCCGATGCGTTGCAACATGCCCTTCGAATACGTTCCCACGCGTCGATCCGCCGCCTCGGCGAGCCCGACCCAAGCCATCACTTCGACGACGCGCGCCGCGAGGGTCGCCCCGTGCAAACCGCAGATGCGGCCGTAAAACGTGACGAGTTCGCGCCCGCTCAAGAACCGATAAAAGTTGGGCGCCTCCGGCAAATAGCCGACGGCCAACCGCGCCGCGACGCGCTCGCTCGACACGCCAAACACGCGACACGTGCCCGACGTGGGCCGCAGCAAACCCAGAATAACTTTGATCGTCGTGCTCTTGCCGGAGCCGTTGGGCCCGAGCAGACCAAAAATTTCCCCAGGGGCGATCGCGAGGCTGAGATTGTCCACCGCGCGCAGCCGCACACCGCGCAAGCCCAAGGCGAAATCCTTGGTCAACCCGCTCAATTCAACCGCCGGTGAGCCGCCAGCCCTCATTTGATCACAAACCCGCTAAATTGAGCAGGTCGCGCCGCCGGATACCGCTCGACCTTTCGCACGTAGCCATGCATCCGCTCGCTGACGGCCTCGATAAACGCAGCCACGACTTCCGGCCGGCCCTCGGCCTCGAGTTGCACGCGGCCGTCGGGCAAGTTTTCCACCCAGCCGGCGACCTCAAATTCGCGGGCGACTTGGAGCGTCGCATAGCGAAAACCGACCCCTTGGACTCGTCCGGTAAATATTGCCCGCTCGTGATGCACGTCAGCCATGTTGCGAACAAGGTAGCTGCGGCGCCGGATGGCGTTCAATCCGCAAAACACGCGAGATGAGCTCAGATTTGGATTTTAGTTTGCATTCCCGGAATCCGCCCGCTCATTTCCAGAGAACCTGATGAGTAACTTCAATTCTGACGGCCCCTCGGGCAACGAGTGGGAAGAACGCGGCGATCTCGCTTGGAACGAATTCGACTGGGAGCGTTACCTGCGCGAGCAGGACGAATCCATCGGCCGTTACCAAAAATTTTACGAAGCCTCCATCGACACGCCCGACCGCATCGATGCCGTCGCCGCCCAGATGGGCTGGAGCCTCGAAGACTGGACCGAAGAAGGCGGCGAAATCCCCGATTCCGACGACGACGAGGAAGACGACGAAGATGAGTTCCCCGATAAAGGCGACGTCTACACGCTGCACAAAAACCCGATTTTCATCGCCACCAAAGCGATCACCCACTCCCTGCAACACACGTGGTCACAAGCCGCCGGGGATGCGCATCAACTGCCCGCGCCGGTGTCACTGAGCCTACTGACCGCGCTGCATCGCGGCGAAGATCAGGCCATCCAGGCGATTCACGCCCTCGATTTCGGCGATTACGCGATGGCGATCAGTCTCTTCAAGCGCGCGCTCAACGTGCTCAACAGCACCTTCGCCTTACTCAATTCCGACGAAGCCAGCCGCCAACCTGCCGTCGTCGCGTTTCGGGTCTACGCGTTGCCCCGACTCTTTGATTTGCGGGAAATCTGGCTGCGCGTGATCAACGAATGCCGCGAAGAGCTCGAGCGTCCCGCCGACCCGGAAGACGACGAAGAGTGAGCGTTGGGTCCGTTTGACGGACTAAGATGAGGGGAAGTTGAAAAACGCCTTGCCCTTCGGCGTAGTGCTTCATTGGTTAACGAACTGCTTCGGAGAGGTGGCTGAGTGGTCGAAAGCAGCGCTTTGCTAAAGCGCCGTAGGTGTAAAAGCCTACCGGGGGTTCGAATCCCCCCCTCTCCGCCAGTTTTTTCCAAGCCTACGACTGGCTGGCCCATGGTCACTGCAACGAGAAACTCTCTTTCGCCTCACTCGGCCTTTTCCTCACGGCCAAGATTTTCCGGAAGCAGCCAAGCAACGACGCAGCATCGTGCGTACTTCCGCCGTGCGCTTGTCCCAGCGGCCGTCACCTGGCGAGTGGTATGGAAACCAGAACTTTCGGGGCGAATTCGCGCCAAAACTGACCAACCGTTAAAATGCCGGACGCGTCGAAGCGTGTCACCACCGATTCATACCGAAACGTGGGTGGCGTTTCTCGTGCTTGAAAATCGTGACCCTCACGACGTCCAGTTTCTCGCGATAGACGACAACGTAAGGAAAATGGCGGAGTCGAATCCGTCGGAATGCGGTGGTACCTTGGTAAAACGCAAACTGCCGCGGCCCGGACTTAATCGCCGCCAGACAGTCCCGCATTTCAGCCTCGAACCGATCTGCCAAGTGCCCGCCGCCTTCCGCGGCATAATAATCGATCGCCGCGTTGAAGTCCTGCTGAACGGCCGGATGGAACTCCAGCGTCATCCGCGCGGGCGCCGCACCCCTGCCCAGAATTGCTCTTCGCTCAGCGGCTGCACTCGGCCGCTTTCAAGCTCCGCATCTCGACGGAGTGCCTCGGTAATTATCTCGTCCGGTTCGTGAGCGGCTGGCGGCAGGGGAAGGCTCCCCAAGAGCGTGTCAGCAAGGTGCAGCCGATCGCTCTCCGGCAGACGGAGGATAGCAGCTTCAATCTCTTGCAGGGTGCTCATGGGTCGAAAACTACTGCACGCCAAACCACTGGCAAGGTCAGACACGATTTCGACAGCGGCGCCTGCCAGTTGCCCACTGCGATCGGGAGAAGAAGAGCGCTCGAGGAACCGGCAGCACTCGACCTCTTCTGCAGTCATTAGCGCCGCGGATGTTCTTGTTAAAATCGCAGACGCTCCGCCAGTTTTCTAACGAACCGTAAATCGGCAAGTTGCGCTCCTGCCCCAGAAGGCGAGGGGTTGGGTAACGCGAACTCGTAGGACGTAATTAAAACAGAGTTCATGAAATTTGACAAAACAACCAAGATATGGACATATTGTCCTGAACGTGAGGTTGATTAAACGAAGCACCCTGCACCACTACGCATTCAGGTTCCCGAAGGCCGACCGGGCCTTGAAAGACTGGGCTTGGCTGGTGATCTCCGGCAGATGGCAAAGCCTCGTCGAAACCCGCCGCATGTTTCCTCACGCCGATCAAGTGAAAGTGAAAAGTGGGAGGACGGTCACCATCTTCAATGTGTGCGGCAACGATTTCCGTCTTATCACCGCCATCCACTACGACCGACAAAAAGTCTTTGTCCTCAATTTTCTCACTCACGCCGAATACAGCCGCGACAATTGGAAGAACCGCCTATGAAAACTGCCCCCCAGACCTCTACGTCTTACGCGAAGATTCCCAAGACCTATGCAGGGTTGATGGCGCTGCACTTGCTTCGCCCCCTGCGGGATCAGGTTGATGCGGTCAACGCCGCCGAGATGATTGATCTGCTCGCCGGACACACGCTCAACGCCGAGCAAACCGATTACCTAGACCTCCTGAGCGATCTCTACGAAAAATGGGATAGGACGCAGTTTCCTATCAGCCGGGCAACGGGATCGGAGTTACTGCGTCTCGTGCTCGCGGAACGCAACGAAGGAGCTGCGAACCTCGCGAAGCTTCTCGGGATTGATGTGTCTCTCGCCTATCGGCTCCTGCGCGGCGAACGACAATTGACCGCCACACAGATTCGAAAAGTCGCAGACACCTACGGTATGGATCCCGTGGCACTTCTGCCTTGAGCGGCGCGGGGCAAGAGGAGGTTATTAGCACCCCTTTGGTTCGCGTTGAAATCGCGTCTCCTGAGGTTACCCTGATTTGACGGACACGAGTTGAGCCCAAAGAAAGGACTCAACCATGACAAAGAAGCAGGAAAGCGGGGCAACGCCCCGGCAGTATGACGCCGCGTTCAAGGACGAGGCTGTGCGCATGTGGCAGACCGGAAGCAGCGGGGTCTGAAAGGATCTGAGCAATCTTTGGACTCACGGCATTAGGCAGCCTGCAGCGGGGCGACCATCGCTTTGATTTTTGTTCCGACGGTGTTCATCGCCTCGCGTAGATCGTAAGCCAATTGAACGCGCAACCAATAGCCCGGCTCTTGGCCAAAGAAGGCGCACAGGTGGAGATCGGTTTCCGCCGTGATACCACGCTTCTCGTTTACGATTTCGTTGACGCGTTGGTGTGGAAGCTTCGCGTCCTTGGCGAGGCGGTAGGGCGTTATAGCCATGGGCGTGAGGAACTCCTCGCGGAGCAGCTCGCCAGGATGAACATTGATGTATTTTTTCATGGGCTCAGTGATAATCGGTGATTTCTACGTTTTGTGCGTTGTGTCCGACCCAGCGGAAACAAATGCGGTATTTGTCATTAACGCGGATGCTGTGCTGGCCAGCCCGTTTGCCTTTGAGGGGCTCAAGTCGGTTGCCAGGCGGTAAGCGCAATTCGTTCAGGTTGGAGGCAGCTTCAAGTTGGGTGAGTTTTCGAAGGGCGACTTTGTGGATTGAGGCGTGAAGTTCAGCCGGACAGCGGCCTAGCCAAAGATCACGGGTTGGTTCATCGGAGAATGATTGGATCACGATGCAAAGCACGCACTATGCACGGGAAGCGTGCATCTCGTCAAGCAGGATTATGCACGGGAAGCGTGAATACAGGAAGACAGGCAGCAAACAATCGGGAAATAAAATAAAGTATTTCCCGGCAGTAATCGCGCCGGGACGAGAGCGTGAGACGCGTTTCACGTTGTTTTTACTCTTTTACCAAAGACTAACGCTCATCCTACGACCTAAGCACAAAAAAGGCCGACTCGTATGAGTCGGCCTTGGCTCGATTAGAAATGCAGCGCAGTTCGCATCAATCGCGGCGCGAGTTGAGCAAATAGAGCAAATACAGCAACGAGCTCACGAAGGCTGCCACGTAGGTCAGCGCGGCAGCGTTGAGGGTCGCGGTCACGCCGGGCATTTCATCGCGGTCCACGATCCCTAAACCCACAAGCTCGGTCTTGGCCCGGCGGCTGGCGTCAAATTCCACGGGGAGGGTCACCAGTTGGAACAAAGCCAACACCGCATAACACAGGATCGCGATATCGAGCAACATACCCGAAAGCCCACTAGCCAAAAAGAATCCAGCCACCATCACGATAGGCAAAGCCCGTGACACAAAGTTCGTCGCCGGCACCAAGGCCATGCGGAAATGCAGCATAGAATAGCCGATCTTGTGTTGGATGGCGTGACCCGCTTCGTGCGCGGCGACGCCGAGGGCGGCGAGG
>Ga0222712_10005553_pt1 | contig 12718 bp, 9 predicted proteins | sample C33_657DmetaG_FD_165043 | JGI IMG/M metagenome (GOLD analysis project Ga0222712, IMG submission 165043) | Estuarine water microbial communities from San Francisco Bay, California, United States - C33_657D | ecosystem: Environmental > Aquatic > Marine > Unclassified | place: USA: California...
AACCTAGACTACGAAATCAAAACCTTTGGATTTAATGCGCAGCCACTTTATATGTTTTTGGATTTAAATGGTAAGCCCCTAAGTGATGTGAAATATGGCTACGACCCAAGCGTAGCAGGCTTTATCAAGCATTTAGATGCAGTCAAAGCTGCATTTGACGCTGGCTTATAAAGTCATCTGATTTTCAGCCATCATTTTACGGAGGTTAATAAGTCCGTAACGCATACGGCCAAGTGCCGTATTGATGCTGCAATTGGTAATTTCAGCGATTTCTTTAAAGCTTAAATTCGCATAGTGTCTGAGCACAATAATTTCTCTTTGCTCTTCAGGAAGCAAATCAAGCATGCGGCGCACTTTTTCGTGACTTTCGCCGCGCATTAGCTTTTGATCTGGCGCTTCTTGTGATACATTAATCACTTCAAAAATATCTTGATCGTCGGAAGTTTTAATAGCAGGGGTGCGTTTTACTTTTCTAAAATAATCGACACATAAGTTGTGTGCGATTCGAAGCGCCCAAGGTAAAAACTTACCTTCTTCGGTGTAGCGCTTGTTTTTTAGGGTATCAATAATTTTGATAAATACGTCTTGAAACAGGTCTTCGGCTAAGTAGGTGTCTTTTACAAAAAACAAAATAGACGAATAAATACGGTCTTTGTAGCGCGTTACGAGTACGTCAAATGCTTCTGTATCGCCGGCTTGAAAGGAACGTATCAAATCTAAATCTGCAACCTGCTCGAGTGTTTTCATAGTTTATTTTCTTCTCGGGGTTCAAATTAGCTATCTTTTATGCTGGTTGCTCGCTTGTGGATACATTGCAAAAGAGCGGTTTGGTTATTCACATCGAATAAATTCAAAAAAAATTGTGTGTACGCCAAAAAAATCTGGGTTAATTTAACCCTCAACTAAACCTATGCTGCAATAATCTGTTTACATTGTGTACGTATTTATGGCAGCAAAAAAACAAGTAGCGGAAGTAAAGGGCATGGACGCCATAGAAGTGATGGGTGCGCGCGTGCACAATTTAAAAAATGTAAGCGTGGCATTTCCGCGCGGCAAATTCATTGTAGTAACGGGCGTTTCAGGAAGTGGTAAATCATCTCTAACCATTGATACTTTATTTGCCGAAGGGCAGCGCCGCTACGCCGAAAGTTTAAGTGCTTATGCTAGACAGTTTATGGCCCGTATGGAAAAACCAGACGTGGACATGATTAAAGGCCTTTGTCCGGCTATTGCTGTAGAGCAAAAAGTAATTACCCGCACGCCCCGCAGTACGGTGGGCTCCATGACTGAAATTTATGATTACCTGCGCCTATTATTTGCAAGGGCTGGCAAAACCATTTCTCCGGTTAGCGGCAAAGAAGTAAAAAAAGACGAAGTATCGGATGTGGTAGCAGCTATTTGTGCGCTTCCAAAAAATAGTAAAGTAGTGATTGGCGTTGCCTTAAAGCAGCATAAAAATAGAGCCGTACTTGAAGAGTTAGGCATACTATTACAAAAAGGATTTACAAGAATATATGTAGTGGCTGCTACAGAGCCACTCATGCGCATTGAGGAGCTGTTGGAACAAACGCCGGCTGCATTAAAAAAAATATTACCGCTTGCTAAAGCAACTTCTGCAACGGAGACCATTCCGCAAACCTGGGTACTCATAGACCGTATTGTAGTAAAAGACTTTGACGAAGATGATATGCACCGCCTTTCTGATTCGGTGCAAACTGCATTTTATGAAGGTGAGGGTGAAGTATACATAGAGGTGGATAACAAAAAAGTGCATCACTTTAGCAGCCGTTTTGAGCTCGACGGTATTGTGTTTGAAGAGCCGGTGCCTAATTTATTTTCGTTTAATAATCCATTTGGCGCCTGCCCTACTTGCGAAGGTTTTAGTCAGGTATTAGGGGTAGATACGGATTTAGTAATTCCGGATACGCGTTTAAGTTTATTTGAAGGTGCGGTAGCGCCATGGAAGGGTGAAAAATTAAGTTGGTGGAAAGATCAATTTATTAAAGGTGCTTCTAAATTTGATTTCCCTATTCATAAACCCATTGCGCAGTTAACCAAAGCGCAGTATCAGCAGTTATGGGATGGCGTTGGTAAAGTGTATGGTATCCATGATTTTTTTAAAGAGGTAGAACAAAATTTATATAAAGTTCAATACCGCGTTTTATTAAGCAGGTATCGTGGCCGTACTACTTGCAATGATTGTGGTGGATACCGTTTACGCAAAGAAGCGCTCTACATAAAAGTTGGGGGTAAACATATTGGCGAACTTTGTCAAATGCCCGTGCGTGATGTAAAAACTTGGTTTGATACACTCGTATTATCGGAGCATGACAACAGTGTGGCCAAACGCATTTTAATTGAAATACACCAGCGCCTACAAACCTTACTAGACGTGGGTCTTGGCTATTTGACACTGGACAGACTTGCAAATTCTTTAAGTGGTGGCGAAAGTCAGCGCATACAATTGACCAGAAATTTAGGCAGTAATTTAACCAACTCACTTTACATACTAGATGAGCCTTCTATTGGTTTACATTCACGCGATACGGAGCGTTTAATTGGCGTATTACAATCGTTACGTGATTTAGGTAATACGGTGGTTGTGGTAGAACACGACGAAATGATTATGCGTAAAGCAGATCATATTATTGACATGGGACCTTTTGCTTCGCACCTTGGTGGCGAAGTAGTAGCGGTAGGTAATTACAACGAGCTTATTAAAAACCCAGATAGTTTAACGGGTAAATATTTATCGGGCGCACTTGCCATAGAAGTGCCTAAAACATTAAGAAAGAGCACCCGTTTTATTGGCGTTGAAGGTGCTAGACAAAACAACCTGCAAAATATTACTGTAAAATTTCCGCTACAAACACTTTGTGTGATAAGTGGTGTGAGTGGTAGTGGTAAAACAACACTAGTCAAACAAATTTTATATCCAGCCCTTCAAAAATATAAAGGAGAACCCGCCGATAAAGTGGGTCTTCACACCAAACTCATTGGTGATATCGATTCTATTTCACAAATAGAACTGATAGATCAAAACCCCATTGGAAAATCATCACGCAGTAACCCGGTTACTTATATAAAAGCGTATGATGGCATTAGGGATTTATATTCTAAACAGCCACTTTCAAAAATGCGCGGTTTTATGCCCAAGCATTTTTCTTTTAACGTAGATGGTGGACGCTGCGACACCTGTAAAGGAGAAGGCGAGCAAGTAGTAGAAATGCAGTTTTTAGCGGACGTGCACCTTACTTGTGAATCTTGTGGCGGTAAAAGATTTAAAGAAGAAGTATTAGAAGTCAATTATAAAGACAAAAATATTTTTGATGTGCTTGAACTTTCGGTAGACCAAGCGCTCGATTTTTTTGTAGAAGATAAAAATATTTACAATGCCATACTGCCACTACAATCGGTGGGGCTTGGTTATATTAAATTAGGCCAAAGTAGTGACACCCTTAGTGGTGGAGAAGCCCAGCGTGTTAAGCTTGCCAGCTTTTTAGGCAAGGGTAAAGGGCATGGTCAAATGTTATTTATTTTTGATGAACCTACTACCGGGCTTCACTTTCATGACATCAAAAAATTGTTGAATTCATTTTCGGCACTTATCGATCAGGGCCATTCACTGATTGTTATTGAACACAATACGGACGTTATCAAATCGGCAGACTGGCTAATAGATATGGGGCCGGAAGCAGGTGATGGTGGCGGAACGGTTGTATACGAAGGTGTGCCAATGGGCATTAAAAAATGCGCCGCTTCTCATACCGCAAAATATTTGTAAGTAATTGTAAGCGCTATTAATACGCGAAATGAGATGCGCGCCCGCTATGTTTTATCTTAATCGATCTAAGCTCTTAAGCAACTTTTGGTCTTTGTACATACCAATAATAGAGAGTATAAAAAAAACAGGCACCAAAAAACTAAATATCGAATACAGCGATAATCCACCCGATTTAAAGTTACGCATATATAGGAAGTAATGCATCAGATTTGCAAGACCTAACAAAACGCCTACCGCACTTATTTTAATTTGCAAGCTTCTGTTGCTGTATAAAAAAATATTAATCAGTGCAACAAGACCAGTAGCAATCACAAATACCAACAACATGAAATGATCGTAAGGCGTGATGGTTACCGTTGGGCCAGGTACTTCTAAGCTGCCAAAATAAAACGGTAGCTTTACAGATGCAAAAGCGCAAATGCTTGCTAACAGTAACCATAGGGTTTGGATGCGTTGGATCATAGTTCTGGGTATAAAACAAATTGAGACATAAACTCGTTAACCTCGCCTTTTAATTTTTCTAAAAGTGCTGCATCATCAGGATTCATGAGCGCTTTGTCAATTGCATTAACAACAAACGCCATATCTGATTCTACCATGCCTCTAGTAGTAACGGCTGCTACACCAAATCTGATCCCTGAGGTAACAAAGGCAGACTTGTCATCGTAAGGTACCATATTTTTATTTGCCGTGATATCTGCGTGTCCTAGAACCTGCTCAGCTTTTTTACCGCTGATATTTTTATTGCGTAAATCAATAAGCATTAAGTGGTTGTCTGTACCGCCACTGATAATTTCATATCCTTTATCCGTAAAGTTTTTAGCCATTGCCTGCGCATTTTTTTGCACTTGTTGTTGGTATACTAAAAACTCATCGGTTAATATTTCACCAAATGCAATAGCTTTTGCTGCAATCACGTGCTCAAGTGGTCCGCCTTGCGTACCCGGAAACACAGCCATATCAATCACGTTAGACCAAAGTCTTAAATTTCCTTTTATATCTTTTAAGCCTAAAGTATTTTCACCATCTTTTGCCATCATAATCACACCACCGCGCGGTCCACGTAAAGTTTTGTGGGTAGTAGAGGTAACAAAATGACAATGTTCAAATGGTGAAGACAATAAACCTTTTGCAATTAATCCTGCAGGGTGCGCAATATCAGCAAGTACAAAAGCACCAACTTCGTCGGCTACTTTTCTGATACGTGCGTAATCCCAATCTCTACTGTATGCACTTGCACCACAAATAATTAATTTTGGTTTTGCAGCACGCGCCTGCGCTTCTAGCATTTCATAATCAATAAGGCCCGTTTCTTTGACAACACCATAAAAATGTGGCTTGTAAATTTTACCGCTAAAATTAACGCCCGATCCGTGTGTTAAGTGACCACCCATGCTAAGGTCTAAACCTAAAATGGCATCACCAGGCTGCAAAATCGCAAGCATAAGTGCCGCGTTGGCTTGTGCACCACTATGTGGCTGAACGTTGGCGTATTCGAGGTTAAAAATTTGTTTTAATCGATCAATGGCTAACTGCTCTGTTTGATCTACAATTTCACAACCACCATAATACCTGCGTCCTGGATACCCTTCGGCATATTTATTGGTCATCACACCGCCCATCGCCTGCATAATTTGAAGGCTTGTAAAGTTCTCAGAAGCAATGAGTTCGATGCCTCTACGTTGGCGTGCTAATTCTTGGTTGATGATGTCAAAAACAAGGGTATCTCTTTGCATGGTTGCTATTTTTAATGCTTGACTACAAAGATAAGTTAAGGCCTTCATTATGCCCGGCTAAAATGAAGTAAGCAATAGCAAACTATTCACAATTGTTGTTCCAATGCCTAATTTTACTAATTTCGAACCCCTAATCGATGTGGGTAAATCATATTCAATCCCCCAATTTATGAAAGCTGTTATCCCTGTTGCTGGTGCTGGAACAAAATTAAGACCGCATACCTATACACAGCCTAAAGCGCTGATACCAATTGCCGGAAAAACAATTCTGTCGCATATTGTAGATCAGCTAAAAGACGCGGGCATTACCGAGTTTATATTTATTGTGGGTTATTTAGGGGCAAAAATTCAGGATTATGTTAAACAAACCTACCCTGACTTAACCACGCATTTTGTATACCAAAATGAAAGACAGGGCACCGGACATGCAGTTGAATTAACCAAACAACTTATTGGGGACGAGCCCATATTTGTGGCCCTTGGAGATACCATTTGTGAATTTGATATCAAGGAAATTATTGACAGTCCTATTAGTATGATTGGTGTTCATAAAGTAGATGATCCCCGAAGTTTTGGTGTGGCCACAATAGACGACAACGGTTTTATTGAACAACTGGTGGAGAAACCGTCAATCCCAAAAAGCAATTTAGCCCTTGTGGGGTTATACAAGATAAATGAAACGGCTGTTTTGTTTGAGTGTTTGAAACAGTTATTTGTAGAAAATATTACCACGCAAGGCGAGTATAATTTAACCGACGCACTTGCTTGTATGCTGCAAAAAGGAACCACGTTTAAATCCTTTAAAGTAACGCACTGGTTTGATTGTGGTAAAAAAGAATCGATTCTTGAAACCAATGCAACCCTATTAAAAAAATTAGGCGGCAATGTGCCGGAAGCACACGGTTACACTGATACTATCATTATTAGTCCGGTTAGTATTGCAGAGGGTTGCAAAATTTCTAATGCCATTATTGGCCCCAATGTAGCAATCGGTCCAAACACGACTATAACACAATCTATTATTAGAGATAGTATTATTGGTGGCTATACTAGCCTGCATGAAGTAGTACTTGACAATTCTTTAATAGGAAGTGATGCTAGTGTTAAAGGTTTGTCGCGCAGTTTAAATATCGGCGATAATACCGAAATAGATTTCGGATAAATTTATTTGAAAAAAATCGCGTACAATTTTTACTTCTGTAAATAAAATGAATTGGCCTGACTGGTGCAGGTTACTACAAGTTCATTGATGCACACATGATCAGGAAGTGTAGTAACATAGTAAGCAACATTTGCAACATCAACGGCTTCAAGTGCTTTGTAACCTTCGTAAACGGCCGCTGCTTTTGCCTCGTCTCCTTTAAATCTAGTATTACTAAAATTGGTTTCTGCTGCACCCGGATGAATGGCTGTCACCTTAATATGTTGTGGCAATAAATCAATACGCATTGATTTTGAAATGGCGGCAACGGCGTGCTTACTCGCGCAGTATACGTTTCCTTCTTTGTATACTTCTACACCTGCTGTAGAACCAATATTAATGATATGTCCTTTTTTATTATTGATGAGTAGTGGAAGCACTGCTTTACTCACGTAGAGTAAACCTTTTACGTTGGTGTCAATCATGGTTTCCCAATCGTCTAGGTTAGCGTCCTGAAATGCGTCGCGACCTAGTGCAAGTCCTGCATTGTTGATGAGCACGTCAATGCTAGAAAAATTATCAGGGATTGTTTTGATGGCTGCAAAAACAGCTTCTTTATTTTGTACATCAAAGCAAAGGGTATGCACGGATGCACCGTGTTTTGCAACAAGTGTTTCTTTTAATGCCGACAATAAACTGTCTTTTCTTCCGGTTATAATTAATTTGTTACCTGCCGCTGCAAAAACATGGGCCATGGCTTCTCCAAAACCAGAAGTAGCGCCTGTAATTAAAATTGTTTTACTCATAATTATTTTTATCTAATGATCACACTTGTTCCTTTGGTATAAACTTTTTTATCTGCGTAATCGATGCCAACAGCTTCATACACATACGCACCATTTGGTTGGAATTCACCTTTATAAGTTCCATCCCAACCTTCGCCTATACGGTTGGTGGTATAAATGATTTGCCCCCATCTATTAAAAACATTAAAGTGAATCAATTGTTTGATGCCCTTTGTGATAGGTCTTAAAATATCATTTTTCCCATCTTTATTCGGTGTAAATCCAGACGGCACCCATATGTTAGCAATACCATTAAATATAGTAACCGTAACATTGTCTTCGGCATAGCAGCCAGCCTGCGTAAATACCCGAACGTTGAACACAACAGAGTCGGTACCTGCAGCACCTGTAAATACAGGGTTTGCAATTTGAGGATTGTTTAAAAAAGTAGAAGGGGTCCATAAATAACGCAGTCCGCCACTCGCACCAAGTTGCATGGGCCTACCAATAACTGCAATGGTGTCACTTCCTGCATTAGGTATAATTCGGGGCACAACTGTTACGCGTATAGTATCGGTAACAATTTTAGGACAGCCCAGTGTATCAGAAACAGCAATCACATAGGCAGTAGAACCAATGGGTCTGGCCACTGGGCTTAGGGTGTTGAAACCTGTTAAACTACTAGTTGGATTCCATGTAAACCTACTTGCACTAATTGTGGCTTGTAAGGGTAGTGTGGTGCCAAAACAAATAGTGGTATCGGGTGTTGCATTTACGGCGGGTCTAGGCGCCACTTTTATTAGTATCGAATCTTTATCTTGACACCTACCCAAATTTGCAGTAACAAAATACTGCGTATTTGATAATGGTTTTACAATTGGATTTTTAATAGGGTCTACAAACTCGCCACCAGCGCTGCGCCATAAATAAGATAGTGCAAAAGAAGTGGGGGCTAATGCAAAACTATCACCTCTACAAATAGTGCTATCTGTTTTTAAATCTACTTTAATAAATTGAAGCACGTTTACCATTACACTATCTGTGGCATTACAACCATTGTCCTGAACCGTTACGTAATATTTAGTGCTATCGTTAGGATATACGGTGGGGGTCGCCGTATTGGCACTTCTAATTCTTAATTTATTTGCATTGTTATTGGGCACCCAATTAATGGTGGTGGTATTATTAATATTCGCTTTTAAAAGGAGGGTATCGTTACTACAAATAAGTGTGTCTTTGAAGGGAAGATTGATTTGTGGTTTATCTAAAATATCTATTTGTTTGGTAAGGGTATCTGTACATCCTTTATTATTGGTTGAAATAAGTGTGACGGTCGCTTTTTGCGCACTACTATATTTCCAAACGGTATCTTTTGTTGTGGCGCTATCTGCCGCACTTCCAGCATCACCAAAATTCCAGCGCCAACTATTTACAATACCATATTTACTGCTGGTTAAATCTTTGAAAGTATAATTATTGAGCACGCAATTTCCAGTAACAGAGAAATCTGTTTTAAAAGTTGGATATACTTTTACAATGGCTGTTGCAGAATCTTGACAGCCACCTGTACTTGTGACAACTAATTTTAGAACGTATGTGCCTGTATCTGCGTAGGTGTGGACTGGTCTGGGAAGTGTTGAAACGGTATTATTTTTTTCACCAAAGTTCCATAAGTAACCTGCTACACTTGGGCTCGTAGACTCATTTTCAAACTGAAGCGTAAAACCATCGCAAGAAATATATTGTGGTTTTAATTCGGCGGCGGTGATAGAACAATTTTCAACTTTTACTTGAAATTCTTTTTGGTGCTCACTAATTTTTATACCGTTACGGTATTCTTCTACGAGAACAGCTAGTAAATAAATGCCGGTGACAGCTGGAGCTCTTCCGGTTACAAGTCCTGTTTTTGCATCAATTTGTGTAGATGTATTTCCAAAGGGTTTATTAAAACTATATCCTCCAAAATAAGAAACGGTTGCGTAAGGTGGTGTATCGGATTGCAGTGGTAATTGATTGGGTGGTGGGCCTGCGCCAATATAGCCAGGCGCAAATGAATATACCAGCGAGTCTTTGTCTGGATCAACGGCGCTAAAATCGAGTTGCAACGGCGATGATACACAAACAAGGATGGTGTCTTTTTTTAAAAAAGTGGCACTAGAATTATCGGGTGCAAAGGGGTTGGAATTGCTGCCCGGAATTTTTACCCAGTAGCTGATGCCGACAGAGTTTGAATTCATATTTAAAACGCCACTAACCCTGCAACACTGCGAATGACTTGCAAAATAACCACTTGCGTTAGGGTCTAGATCTACAATCACTTCATAGGCGGAAACGGCAAATTCTACACGCGGAAAACTAGACAAACATTTATCGTACGTGCCTAGCTTCATGAATTCATAACTTTTTCTGGAGAGTACATAATTCCCTACAAGTGCATTGTTATCACCTCTATAAATAGAAATATTATAATTGCTAGATAAGGATGCTACTGTGGGTCCAGTAACGGTTGTGTCTTTGTATAATAAAAGTGTTATGGCGTATCTTAACTTATTACCATCGGTGGGTGATTTTCCTATATAGGTATAATACATTTCACCACCTGAAATATGTGACGCATGCGCCGACGTAACAAAGGCGCTAACGAGTAAGATTAAAAACCATTTTTTCATGCGTTCACTTTATCCAAAAAATCTAGGACAGCTTTATTAAAAATAACAGGGTGCTCAAGCATGCCCATGTGTCCACAATTTTCTAGTACATAAAGATAAGCGGAATTGGGCATTTTTGTTTGAGGTAAAGTATCTTCTAGCGCCACCGCGATGTCCTGATCCCCTAATACAAATAGAACCGGAACAGTTGTGGTTGCTAAAAGATCTGTTAAATTTGGCCGGGCCATCATGGCATGGTAGTAGGCTATTAATGCTTCGTTTGAAAATTGAGGCAGTGCTTGTATAAAATCTAAAACAATACCTGGGTTTGTTTCTTTTGTATGAGTGCCAAATAAATTAGGTACGGTAGTTTCTAAAAAAGTAGTTGCGCCAAATTTTTCTATAAAAGAAATGCCCCGTAATCTATTTTCAATTTTAAGGGGTGTATCTGGTAATGCAGTAGAATGAAGTAGTCCAAATCCTTTTAGGTACTGCGGATATTTAAATGCAAGCGCCATGGTGGCGTATCCACCCATACTATGTCCAAGCGCAGTACAATTTTCAATTTTTTCGTGCTTTATTAATGCAGCGGCACTGTCTGCCAAATATTCGATCGAAAAATTAGAAGGGTATGTATCTGTATTTATTGCTGACATGCCCGTGCCGGGTAAATCTGGCGTGTATACGGTGTAGTTTTTTTCGAGTGCTGTAACCGTGCTATTAAATATGCGGTGGTCTTCTCCAAAACCATGCAGTAAAATTACGGCAGGCCCGGTCCCCGTTTTTTGGTAACCCATTTGCCTGTTGTCAAATTCAAATGAAAGGTTAGCCATGGCCGGTTACTAAGAATTTTTTTTGAAGCGCTTATATAAACCCTGCAATAATAATAGGACTGTAAAAATTGAAAAAATTTGATAGAGCCAGTCGCCATATTTTGCGTAAAAAGTAAGGTTCGATTTTATTGGAATTTGGTATTTAATAACACCCATCTCGTCCCATCCTTTTTGTGCAACTATATTACCGAGCGGATCAATAACAGCGGAGATGCCCGTATTGGCACTTCTGGCCACCCAGGTTCTTGTTTCGATAGCTCTGAGTGCAGCATACTGCAAATGTTGTTTGTGGCCACTGGTGTTGCCCCACCATCCGTCGTTGGTGATAATAGCAAGGAGGTTGGCACTTTTTTGTTTGTACGTGCCTACATAAGCGCCGTAAATACTTTCGTAACATATAATGGGTGCACTAATATACGCGCAACCATTGTTTGTAAACACTGCTGCTTCTTCCGATTTTCCGTATCCACCCGTGGAACCCCCAAACTGCTCCAAGACGGGTCCTAAAAAATTTAAAAAAGTAGGTAAGGTTTCTACACCCGGCACCAATTTACTTTTGTTGTAAAAAGCAAGTGGTGTTCCGTTGTTGATATAAACAGCTGCATTAAATGCGTCGTAATAAAAACTGCCGTCACTCGATTTTTTTGCGGTGGGCGTTTCTTTGGTACCGCCGTATTTTTTATAGGTTTCGATACCCGATAAAATAGAAAGCTTGGGATGCCTTTTACTAAATTCAAATATGGGTTGATAGTAGGGGTTGCTGGTGATATTGTCTTGCCAGTCTGCAACGCTCATCGCTGTTTCAGGCCATAGTACCAGTGTGGTATTACTATCTAAATTAGATTCGGTGGCGCTAATTAGCCCAGCAATTTGTGATGCCGCACTCGATATTTCAAACTTTTGATAGGGGTCTATATTGGGTTGCACAATGAGTACGTTTTGTGCAGTTTTAAGGCTATTTGCCTCTGCGCTATTTAGTGTTTTTTGATAGCTGAGTATAAGATTTGAGCAAACAACAGGTACCATAAAGCAAGAAACAATTTGAACAACATTTTTTTTGATGGGCTGCTTTGCTTTTTTAGCGACTACTAATTTATATACTAGAATATTCAGGAGTAGTATCCAAAAACTTCCACCGGCTACGCCGGTATATTCGTACCACTGAATGACGCTGGTGTGCATAGCAAAACCATTACCTAGTGTGAGCCATGGCCAGCTTATTTGCCAGTTTAAATGGATGTATTCGAAAGTTAGCCACGAAACAATGAGCGTAAAATAACCGATGGTTTTATTTTTCTGCGCCGCAGAAAAATAAAATAGCCAAGGCACGCACATGAGTAGACTGTTGGTTACCACGGCAGCTACGCTGCCCACATCGGTGGAATTCCACATCCAATAGGTAGTGCCAATATTCCAAATAAGTACCGACAAAAATGTGTAGCCAAAAAAGGTTAGTTTTTTTGTGACGTTGTTTGCAATAATAAGTAGCGGCACCCATGCAATAAACAATAGGAGTGCCAACCAAAAAACAGGCCATGCTACAACGAGTAACAGGCCTGTTAAAATGCTATAACCTAGTAGGGTTGATTTTTTCAACTCGTATAATTATTTACGGCTATAATTAGGTGCTTCTTTTGTAATATCAATATCGTGTGCATGACTTTCTTTCATACCCGCGTTGGTGATTTTTACAAAAGTGGCTTGTTGTAATGCTTTAATATTTTTAGCACCGCAGTAGCCCATGCCTGATCTTAATCCACCAACGTATTGGTAAATAATTTCTGCAATACT
>Ga0222712_10005555_pt1 | contig 12715 bp, 15 predicted proteins | sample C33_657DmetaG_FD_165043 | JGI IMG/M metagenome (GOLD analysis project Ga0222712, IMG submission 165043) | Estuarine water microbial communities from San Francisco Bay, California, United States - C33_657D | ecosystem: Environmental > Aquatic > Marine > Unclassified | place: USA: California...
CAACTTTTGACTAGATAGTCAACTTTTGACTAGATAGTCAACTTTTGACTAGATAGTCAACTTTTGACTAGATAGTCAACTTTTGACTAGATAGTCAACTTTTGACTAGATAGTCAACTTTTGACTAGATAGTCAAGGGTCACTCTAGAACAACCGTAGGGCAGGAGGCGTAAATGTAGGTAAAGTAATTGATCATTTGCTGCCGAGTCAAATCCTTGATGCTGTAACAGCGGGCACTGAATCTGTGCTCATCCAGGAACTCCCCCAGCCCCTTAAAATCGCCTGAAGCATCCATCAGGAAAAAATCATTCTTCGGATTCTTGGCGAGTTCACGCAACGACTCCAGTTCACGAAGAAAGACTTCGCGACCCAGAATTAAATACTGAGTCTCGTAGCGTGGATACATCACATTGATATAGGAAGGAGTATAGGACTCTCGTAACCAAACCCGCTCGCTCACATGCATATATTTCTCATCATCGTATCCACCCCTCTCCTTCATGATCGCATGAAAATTATGTTTTGCATAAAACTGGGGCGTCAGGAATCGAGGACCAAGGCGATTAATATCTCTATTGCGAATCAGACTGAAATTACTATTCCCCGTATTCATATATTGAATATAGCCCATCATAGGAATCTTGAGCATCTTCGTCTTCAAGCACGTCTGTAACAGGAGTTCTTGGTCATCGTTAATGGGAAGAAACTCGGAATAATTTCCTAGCTCGAAGAGCACATCACGCTTCCATATCCTGGGGTGATTTGGCATCGAGACTAGGTGGCGCATGGTAATATTATTGACTTGGGGTGTGACGTACACATTCACCCACTTGCCCTTATACTTTTCACAGTAATAGGCACCGTAACCCAGCGCCATAAAATCCCCATACCAATAATTCTCTCCTCCCTCGTAAATATTAATAAAGTCGGTATAGACAAACCCAACCTCAGGGTGCGCTGTAAAGGCTGCAAAAGTTATGCTAAAGAGTTCAGGCACGATCTCATCGTCATGATCAAGTTCAAGCACGTACTTACCTCTGCATAAGGACGCCGCCTCGTTCTTCACATTCCCAATATTCCCACTATTCTCACTTCTCCTATACAAGCGCACACGACTATCCCCTTTGATAAGTTCACGAAGATACTGAAAATGGGTATCTTGGGGAGAATCATCCAGGATCACCCATTCCCAATCGACTAAAGTCTGTTGCTTGAGTGACTCATACGGTCTCTTAATTTTGTCATAGGAATTATAACAGGTGGTGAAGGCGGAAAAGATGGGGCGGGTTTCCTGCCTATCCTTGAGCACCGTGTGAATAAAACAAAATTGTATACCGCGATACATTTCCTGAAGATTAGGAACCTCCTTATAATGAAGCCATCGCGACTTCATCCTATCGCAGATTACCGAATTCACATCCGCCCAATATTCAGACTCAATAGGACCATACGTGACGAGAATAGGATAGGAAGTCCCGTATAACTTCTGTAATTGATCCTTGTGTGAAATGATGGTAAAACTGCACTCCCCCTTCTTCTCCTCGTCTTTCACAATGGAATCAATATCCGAATACTTATCATAACGAAAGAGGAGAACTTGAGGAAAGATACTCATTACTAGTATCATAGCATTGCCTTCTCTTTATGTTCCGTCAAGTCCTGAACAGGATTCGAGTATATCAATTGCATCTAACCAATGCTCCTTTCCTTGCTGAATAGAAATCCAGCCAAACATGACAAACTGTAAAATGGAATATCGATTCTCTGGACTGGTGCTGGGAAAAATGGAAATGGACTTTTCAATCGCTAATAAGATGTCATCAAGGACATATCCATGTAAATAGAGCGACGTTAAATTGTCTCGAATCTGAACATACTGTTTCGCATACAAGGCTGTAATTAATTTTTGGATATAGACTGTGGATGTGGGAACAAGGCAAGAAAGCTTCTTGAGAGCATCCTCATGGGAAACTCCGTCGCTTGTATAGGATTTGAATAAACGGAGGATACATTTCATATCATGAATAGAGGTGAAATTCCGAATACAGAAGTCAAATAGGGGACTTTGAATGGTTGTATCAGGAATAGCATAAGACTCAACAAACTTGGGGAAAATATCGGCAGGGCTAATGGGTTCCATTTCGATGCTACAGCATCTGCTGCGGAGAGGTTCAATCATATGAGATACGCTGCGACTTGCAAAAAGGAAGCGGGTTAAATGGGCATAGGTTTCCATAGGTCTTCGGAGTGCTTGTTGACTAATGAGAGGGAGTGCATCCGCATCATCAATGACAATGAATCGGAGACAATTGGGTTTGGCGTGACCTCGTTTACAATAATCATTTACCTTATCACGAATGGTATGGATTCCTCGATCTTTTTCGGAACTTAAATACAAGACGGATTCCACTTCGAACGGGGCTTCCGTTTTAAAGAGGTGTATACAGGTTTCTAAAAACGTAGTCTTTCCACAGCCAGCGGGTCCAGTGATAAAAAAGTGGGGGAGGTTCGTAAACGAGTCACGGATTGTTTGGAGAAGAGCATCTTGCCCAAACAAGGGATTGGACATCTATCTAAAGAGGGTAAGCTTCCATTTAGGCAGGATTGACGATGAACCACTGGACAACGGATGCGTCTGAGCCAGAGGAGGAGTTGATGACGAAGGATCCATTGCCTGCGGTAGCACGAAGAACTCCTTGGTTGACGAACGTATTGTAGGTCAGGTAGACGAGGGAAGTGGTTGTACAGGCAGATGTGGTAACCGTGGCCGTCCCTGAGGCGAGCGTTACTTTAGCTGCATAGGTATTGGGAAGCTTCAGTCCACTCATCGCCGTAATAGGACCAGAAGAATAGAAATTGGATCCTGTAATTGTTCCAGATGAACTAATTGGATACGTTGTCTGCCAGGCATCTGCAGCAGAAGCAGCAACTGAATATTTCGCAACAATCTGGCGCATGATGGTTACATCGCTAGCAGCAGACATTTCTATAACGGTCTAAACATTTTATGATTTACTCATCAAGTATGCCAGAGTCTCTATATCAAGTATTGGGGGTATCACGAGATGCATCTGCAAAAGAGATTAAGAAGGCATATTTTGATTTAGCAAAGATCGAGCATCCTGATAAGGGAGGGAATGAAGAGAAGTTCAAGCAGATCCAGACTGCTTATGATATTTTAAGCGATGATGGGAAGAGGCGGATGTATGATATGACGGGGAATACCCAGGAACAAGCAGATCCATTTGGCGGCATGGGCGGCATGCACGGTATGCCAGGTATGCACGGTATGCCTGGTATGCACGGAATGCACGGTATGCCTGGTATGCCTGGTATGCCTGGAATGCCAGGAATGCCAGGTATGCAATTTAACATGGGAGATATCTTTGGAAACATGTTCGGAGGTGGAGGAGGATCCAAGCAGCCAACGAAGCGACCCAAGGGGGCAAATAAAGTCCATGAGTTGCCCTTATCTCTGTCGGACTTTTATCATGGAAAGAGTGTTCGGATTGATCTGGATAAGGATGTCTTTTGTAGCGCATGCAGTGGAAAGGGGCATATGAGTGTAAGAACGTGCGGAGACTGCCGAGGGGCTGGTGTTAAAGAGACGCTTCTGCAGCTTGGTCCCGGAATGATGGCGGTGAACCGTGGTCAATGCGGGGCGTGTCGGGGAGAAGGAACTCTCAAGGGAAATCCTTGTACCACATGTTCCTCTCGAGGATTAACGACGACCAAGAAAGTCTTGACCGTAACCATTGCACCGGGTAGTTCTCTTGGGGAGACCATTGTCTTTCCCGAGGCATGTTCTGATTCCCAGGATGCTGAGAAGCCTGGAGATTTGCAGATCCGATTGACAGGAGCCGATGAGCCGGGTCTTGATGTGCAGCGAGACGGGACTCATTTGCGTAGCTCCTTTACCCTTACTCTCGCAGAAAGCTTACTTGGGTGTGTGAAGCGTGTAATGAGTCATCCAGGATTTACGGATGGCCTTGATATCCCTATACCTGCTGGAACGCAGCGAAAGGAGGAGGTTATCGTGCCAGGAAAGGGAATGCCGACGAAGGGAGGGTTTGGGAATTTTATTGCACATATTGATATCGTTGTAAGTGATCGTGAACATGAGATCTTGGAGAAACAGAAGCTATCTCTTCAAGGTCTTTTTGCTGGGGAAGTTAATGCTTGAGCAAAGGATCATTGAATCCTTCGGGTAAACCAGCCTTGGAGTAGTCGGTCAGTAACATGGAGCGCTGATCGACAGGGGCGAAGCCGCCGCGCTGCCTCCTGCTCTTGTTCTTCCTGTTCCTGTTTCTGCGCCGAGATCCACCCTGCATGGCTCTCTGCATTGCCGCGTCGGCACCAGCAGAATAGGGAGTTGCCTTTTGGTCAAATACCTGAGGGGGCAGATTTGCTCCGGTGCCGGCATAGCTGGACAGTAAAAGGGTGGGTGCTGTCACTTCGGCAGGAGAGTAACCACCGCGCTGCATCCTGCGGGAGCGGGAACGGTTGTTGCGCCTGTTGTTGCGGGAACGGTTATTGCGGGAACGGTTATTGCGGGAACGGTTATTGCGGGAACGATTGTTGCGCCTGTTGCTGCGGGAACGATTGTTGCGCCTCCTACGGCCACCCTTCTGTGCCGCCGCATCAGCATAGGACGCATCTAAGCCACTCACGCGTGCAGATCCGCGCATAGAATCATCCAGCATTCCAGAATAGTCAAGGGGCGCACCCGTCATCTCGCGGTATCCACCCATCTGAAGAGGACGACCCATTCTCATTGGATTCATTGTCTCGTATACCTGGCCTTGACCAAGAGATTCATTTGCACCACCACGTTGTCTGCGTCTGGAGTGTACCATTCTACTGTATAAAATATTTTAACTGAATAGAATGGAAGCCGAGTGGATGAAGAACATTCCTAGTGAAACCGTGTGCAACTTTTTCTACATCTTTTTTGTGATTTACGCATTCCTGTTCGCCTTATCTATACTGGCGATCGCGGGCATACTTCTTTCCATGAAAATTACTCCCGTAAGCGTTGCACTCATTGCAAATGGTTTTCTAACATCCCTCATTGGAGCTACCATGATGTTATTCTTCTATTTGATCTGCGACCGGGCACTGTTGAAGAAGCCCGCTTACTAGAGAAATCCGGCATAGACTATCCAATCGTAGGCATAGACTATCCAATCGTAGGCATAGACTATCCAATCGTATTCAAACGATTTGATAATCTAATCTCTAAGTAATGGGACTGAAGTCTCCTGATGATCTCATCGATACAACCTGTCGAACCATATGTAATTCATACGAGGAGTATATTGGCCTATATGAAACGATGGCAAAACTAACGCGTCTAGCCTATTGCGACAGTGGAATCATCAAAAAGGTGTTAGAGGAAGGAATTGGCCGCAGCACAGAGGATGTGATGAAAAGTATTAATGTGAATGAAAGTAAATATGGTCCAGAGAGAGTACGTCCCTTAAAAACACAGCAAGGGCTAGGACCTATTCCTCATGAATCCTATGCCTTAGGACCTGCGCCAAAGGCTACGGCGCCAAAATACGCCACTTATATTTCAACTAGCGAGGTTGTCACTGCATTAGTGATGAATGCTTCCTATTTAAAAATGCCTCTCTTCAAACCCACCGATGTCATTATTTGCTTTAAAGGAACCAGTACGATCAAAGAAGTCATCCATGATATAAAATCTCAATTTACCAGTATTACCTTGAAGAATACCTTATCACAACTTGGCCTTCAGCCTGCTAAAGGAGACGAAGATGCCGTGTTAAATGGATCCTTTACGAAAGTTCTCCTCGATGCTTGGAATGTCTTAATAAAGGGAATAACGGAACATAGTGGAACAGAACCCTTCCGTTTATTCTGTACTGGCCATTCTCTTGGAGGAGCGTATACGACGATATTCGGGTTTTTACTTGCCTATATGAAAAATCTCCCCGTACCACTCGCAAAACGAATCGAAAGTATACATATCATTTCCCTCGGTTCTCCAAAAGTATGTGATTCGAAACTTCGTACCCTATTTAATACCCTCCTTATCTCAAACCAAATTACATTTGATCGATTGGTCAGTCAATTCAAACCAACGTTGAAGAATTATCTCCTTCCAACCTCTGCGGCATTTGCTGGAGTCGATATCATTCCTAATCTTCCTATTAAATTTAGCCATCCAGGATTTCGACCAAAGAAAGATGATCCTAAATTTCCCTATAGCCTGGCTGATATAGCAAAACGGTATGAGAAGACTATAGAAGTAAATACGCCGCCTGTTCTTGGAGAAGAAGAACAGAAAGCACTTATCGGCGCTGTGGAAAGCGAAACGAAGGGGTTAAAGGATGAGCCTGACTCAGAGGCGAAGGAACAAGTAGGTGGTGGGATCTTTAATCTATTCAAGAGTAAAAATAAGCGTGAGTATAATGCGATGGTTGAGAAGTATTCTTCCAACTTTATATCGGTAGGTGTACCCAACACCTTTTTTGCCAAACGCATAGCGCATATCTTTTATTTTGGACTCAATTATTTCAATGGGTTGCGTGTTCCTGGTATGAAAAATCCAGTCCCACCTGGGGCACAGAAAGTTGCGACCTTTGAGTTTTATGATGAACCTGATGCAGGTGTTCTCATTAAATATAAATCGTATAGCTCAGTGGCAATTCGATCTGGCTCTCGCAGTGGTACAGGGAATGGAGGCAGTGGTACAGGGAATACTGGGGTTACGCGAAAAAGCCGTTCCCCCCTAGGAGCGAACGAGATGAAGAAGCTGTTAAAAAAGGCTCCCGCTGGAGTTTACCTTGGAGGACGAAAGACTCGGCGCGCGAAGCGCGCCAAGAAACACCGTGCGTAAATTTGTGGAAATATCCTCCCATTGCTCCCGACAGAAATGTCTGCACCCCAGCCCCAGCCCTCTAGCCTTCCTAACCCTTCCACTCTTCTCCAGGCAAGCAAGCTCGCCATGTCCGAGGATAAGCCAATCCACCTCGACTACTTTGCCGACACCCTGAGCGGCAAGGCATACCTCGGTGAGGACAGTGAGACCAAGGAGAAGATGTTAGTCAAGTCCGTCGACGAGTTCACTAGTCTGATCAAGAAGGTATACAAGGTCGCTGATGATTATATCATCATGACAGAAAACTCCATTTACATTGTGAGTGGGAAGATCCAGCGCAGAAGAATTCAGTCTGGTTCCCTCTCTAACGAGTAATCTAAACGCCGAGTTAGCCAAGGTATAGAATGGAACAATCAGATGACATTGATGTACCTCTTACAGAAATGTCAGTTGATGATTTGCGGCAATTAAAGTCCTTATATACTCAGTCAGAGGACTATTATAAGAAACTCTTGACCGAGGGGGGAATTAGTGAGGGGAATCTTCACGCCATAAAGCTTTGTATGGCAGAAATTAAGAAGGATATAGAGGAAATTGATGATCTCATTGCTCAAAAGATTAGTGAGCAAAAATTGATACCTAAAGACGCGAGCACCTAAGTCCAATGCAGTCTTCTACTCTTGTCATCAGTCCTCTGCGGATTTCCACTATGGTGGTGACAGGTCATCTGGGAACCAGTATTTCTCTCCAGAAACTTCTAGAACTCTTTCACGAAAAGGCAATTCCTCTCTCTTGGCCAGGAGAAGGCTTTCTTAAAGTGGAGTACAAGCCCATCTTTACCGCGGCCAAGGATATGGTCTCGAAGACACGGGCAAAGGCAGTCAACAAGGTGATCATCGGGACCTGTTCTCGTGACGAACTGACCAACCGAAAGAAGTCAAAGAATATCTTCTTTAATCAATCCACCCTGGTTGTTCGTAAACAATGTGGAGTCTGTGCAAAAGGGAAGCCTGTGTATAAGGAAGTGAATATCAAGATCTTCAAGAATGGAGGAGTGCAGATGACAGGGATTCCCACGGATACCTTTGCCCGTGACACCTTTGCCTGGCTAGTGAAATCCTTGTCTGAATTCTCCGTGCCCGTTCTGGAGGGGGAGGCGCAGCCTCATCGTTACAGTATTCAACTCATTAACAGCGACTACAGTGTAAACGGATCAATCAATCGCGAGAAGTTGCATGAACTTCTCGTGAATGAGTACAATCTCTTTAGTTCCTTTGAATCGACCATCTATCAGGGTTGTGATACCAAGTATTACTATAATGAGGCGCGTCCTAAGGATGCGGTCGAAGGTGTGTGTCCCTGCGGAGAGACCCTGTGTCAAGGAAACGGTGATGGAACTGCCCTTGGTCAGTGTAAGGAGATCACCATCAGCCCCTTTCACACAGGATCGATTATTATCACTGGCGCGCGCCGATTCATACAAATTGAGACAGCCTATACGTTCATGAATACAATTCTTCGCAAGCATTGTTCAGAGATAATTAAGCCCTTTACTAAGCCACCTTCTCCGTGAGAGCCACCATGGTTCGCTGCCAAAGCTTATAGAGAATCTCTTTTACATTCGTTTCCTGGAGATAGGCTTGTGTATCAGACGAGGTAATCGACGACCACAGAGTAATATCCTTTTTTGTTATAGGGAGGATATATTGCATGAGCAGAAGAAACCAGGTGACACGATCACGAAGAGGAGTTCCTGGTTCATTCAGTATCGTATAGAGTCCCTCTTGCGTATTTGCGTGAAGAATCTTGACTAAGAACCGTGTAATCTGATTATGTTGGGCTGTACATTGTTTAAAGAAACGAATATCTCCCCGTCGAAAGAGGGTATCAAATGCAGGGACTGGTTGATTGATGATGGTCTGTAAGCGTTGGGTTGTAGTGGGAACAAAGGGGACGAGGAGGAACTTATTGAGAATTTGCGGATGAATATGAGAGAGAGAATTACAAATGAAAATAATAATGATTTCGTTCGTTGGTTTCTGTAAAAGAGGACGGAGAGCACATTGAGCTTGATCCGTCAGCGTCTCTGCTTCATCGAAAATAATGACCTTCGGAGGAATTTTTCCTGTGCTGAAAAAGAGGCTTTGCATACGACTTTCGACGAAGGGATAAATTTTATTACGAATCATATCGAGGGAGCGTTCGTCACTGCTATTCAAGAAAAGTAAACTGGAAAAGCTATTGGTTGTCTTTCCGTGAATGGCCATGGCGAAACTCTGGGCAGTGGTCGTCTTTCCTGATCCTGGAGGACCCACGAATAGCATATGAGGGATAGACTCAGGATGTTTTAGCATACATTGTAAAATATCTGGGAATTCTTCCTTGGCTAAGAGCACTGACATGCCTACCTTTGTCATAGTCTATCTATAGATGTTTAGGTATTCTATATAAAAAGAGTTAAAGGAATCGTGCTAATACGGATAGTTATGGACGAAGGTAAGCCCAAACGCGCCCCACGGAAAAAGCAAGATCCTAAACCAAAGAAGGAGAAAAAGCCGGTTACCGTAGTGGCCGTTGTTACTCCCCAAGGAATTGAAGGATCCTTTTCTGAGCCAAGAAAGCCGCTCATTGTCCATCTTCCCTTCAATAGCAGTGATATCCATTTTACAGATGCATCTACCTTGCGGTATGATCCTCAGCCTCCTCAGCAACCAGTTCCCTATGAAGATGACTCGTCTAATGTGTATTTTCATGTGGAGACGGAGGAAAAGGAGAAGGAGAAGGAGAAGGTGGAAGCTGCAGCTGAGCCTGTGGCTCTGCCTGTGCCTGTGAAGAAGGAAGAGCCCTTTCATCGCACGGTGGTTCTTGCTTGTTATGCTTCATCTCCTGGGAAAACCTTTCCTATTCCAAAGTGCACGGATATTCATTGTTATTGGTGTGCCCATGCCTTTGAGAATGAGCCGTGCTTTTTACCTGTCAAGGAGGAATCAGGAATTTACTATATCTATGGAAATTTCTGCACTCCTCAGTGCGGCCTCGCATATCTGTTAAATGAGCATTTAGATTCTCATGTTCGCTGGGAGCGCATGGCACTTCTGCATCGCATGTACAGACCTGCAGATTCAGCGGGAGGAAGACTCTATCCTTCTCCACCAAGGGAGAGTTTGATTGAATTTGGAGGCATCTATACGTATGCCCAATTTCGCAGTATGATTCTGGAAGGATCAGTTCGCGTGGATCTCCATAAGCCACCGCTGGTGAGTATTCTTGGGGTTCTTGATACGAAGCCGATTGATTTCTATGATTCATCTCTTCAGAATACTCTGGCACAGGGATTCTCGATTGATCGGTTCAAGTCCTGGAGCGAACAGGGTGGGGCTCTTCGACTGAAGCGGAGCAAGCCATTGAAGGACATGGATAGTACTCTGGATGCGTGTATTCAGATTAAGATCAAGAGGGCGGTGAATGAAGCCTGAGCGCAGGGCTAAAAATTGACACAGGATCTCGGGTAGAATCATGTCCGAGCAAATGTCGAATGATGATTGTGGTATTTCTGTAAACCTTACACAAGTTCCACCATCAAGCCATCCCCTACATATTGTCATGTGGAAGGGGAAAGAGGAGGATAATGCGATTCAGAAGCTCTTAGATCGAATCACGGCTCTTGAGTCTATGGTGAGTGGATTGATTGAGACCCAGAAGTCATCTCTGTGGTTTCCTCCGTCTCTCCGTCCTACACCAACTGGAATTGATATTGTATCTCGCCGTGAGAGTGGAGTGAATGAGGCTGATATTGAGACAGTTCTGTCTCAACTTGTCCGGCCGTCAGAGACTCGTAAGAAGGTGGAGGCTGAGGCTGAGGCAGAGGCTGAGGTTGAGGCAGAGGGGCAGGTTGAGGCTGAAGCAGAGGCTGAGGGGCAGGTCGATGAGCAGGTTGAGGAAGAGGTAGAGGCTGAGGTTGAGGTTGAGGTTGAGGCAGAGGCAGAGGCAGAGGTTGAGGCTGAGGTCGAGGAGGCCAAGGCTGAGCCTGAGGCGAAGGTCGAGGAGGTTGAGGTTGAGGAGTTCGAGGAGGAGGTCGAGATAGAGGTCGAGGAAGAGGTCGAGGAGGGTGAAGAGGGTGAGGAGATTGTCGAGTATAGAGAAATCGAGTGGAAGGGCAAGACCTACTATATTGATGGTCAGGGTGAGGCCTATGAGATGGATTCAGACGGTGATCTCATTGATACTCCCGTTGGCGCCTGGAGAGAGGAACAAAAGAAGCTGGTCAAGTATGCAAAAATGTAATACTGTAAAAATCTAAAAAGAAGATAGAATGGTCTGTTGGCCAGTATACATTGTTGGAGGATTTTTCATTAGTTTATTGTTAGCGGATCTCTATAGCTATGAATGGGATCTTTTACCTGGCCATGCCGCGTTAGGTATTCTCATCACAGGATTATTTTCTGTCTTTTGCGTTCTCTTTGGAAATGAGATCAGTTTAGCAGTATTATTTGTCCCCAGCGTCTTTATTCTTATGTTTATGTTAACCTCATGGCTATTTTATAGTAAGCTTACCGCAGATAAGTGCTGCATGACGTGTAATAGTGTGCAAGAAAGCCCAGCATCTAAAAGCTCTACGCCTGCTTCAGAAAATCCATTTGCCGACTTTTTTACTTGGTTATTTAGTCCTCCCAAGAAAGTCTGTAGCCCTTCCCCTTCACCATCCCCATCCCCTTAAAGATAAGCCCTATATACTTCCAGAGAATGCTTTCTTACCTCGTGTATTGTATTAATACAGTATATTCTGTTAAAGATTCTGTCGTGAGTCTGTACAGTGCATTGCGCGAACTCTATGCGACAAAAACACTAGTCTTTCCAACTCGCAATGCATATCCTTTATCCATCTCATCCTCATGGGTTTTGGATGGATCGATCGACCTTATCTATTCACCAGAGACTCATTCCTTTCACGCCCGTCAGATTCACGATCGTAAGACCCTAGATTGTGTTACAGGAGAAGTGAAGGTGGGAGGAAAAGTCTACGATCTCAGTAGTTTCTTTTATTCTGTAAAATGGTATGATGCTGCTCCTAGTCTATATGAATTAGTCGTCTTATTTTTCATGGAAGAGCGCATGGCAGTAGGAACAGATGTGATCAATGGATCCACTCTTTCTATCATGGACTCCTCAGGAGATATGCACGACATTCCTCTTTCAACGCCGCTTGCAAAAGAACCGTTCGAATCGTTTGCTCCTGTTACTCCTGTTCCTGTGACTCCTGGAACGGGTCTAAAAGTTGATTGAGATGGGTGGAGTATAAAGGGGTCCTATGTCCGTCCCCACTCTTGACTCTCCCTTACCCTCTGGTGGATGGAAATTATATTTCCACCCAGCAAAGGAAACGCGTTGGCATATGGATACGTTTAAGTGTGTACATACACTTCATACCTATCGGGATCTGGCGAATATGTTCGCGGCTCTTACCCCAACAGATTGGTCGCGAGGAAAGTTCTTCTTTACGCCCATTGATATCCCCCCTCTCATGGAAAATGCCAAGAATATTCGAGGCGGTTCTTATTCCATTCGTATTGAACGCCCAAATGTCGGCGCTATTATGCAAAAGTATATCGTCGCTGCTGTGTTACAGGGATGCTTTACATCGGCAGAGGATAAGTTGTCCTGTGTACGCATCACTCCTCGTCGTGATTTCAATATTCTCCAAATTTGGAATCGCGATTCTGAAACATTCTCGAATCCCCTAGGCTTGACCATTTTAGATGCAAAGATTCCTCCAAATGAGGTCAAGTACGTCCCGCACGTCGAGAAGAAGATTTAAGACAGGATCATATTAGATTTCGTCTTCAAGGTTTAATACAGCATGTTTCCACA
>Ga0222712_10005557_pt1 | contig 12712 bp, 13 predicted proteins | sample C33_657DmetaG_FD_165043 | JGI IMG/M metagenome (GOLD analysis project Ga0222712, IMG submission 165043) | Estuarine water microbial communities from San Francisco Bay, California, United States - C33_657D | ecosystem: Environmental > Aquatic > Marine > Unclassified | place: USA: California...
CTTCTACTACCTCATCAGTCTTAATATCATAAGTGTTTTGATAGTAAGAAGTTTTCCACCCGTACTTGTATGTAGTCAAAAAGTCATTTGCCATCACTGACACAGGAACTTCATTATCGGCATAATTTTCTGGATTATACGACCAGTTTCCAGATATCGCTTGATCAAAGAACTTTTGCATAACAGCAACAACGTTAATATAACCATTGTTACTAGACATATCCCACAGAAGCGTATAATTGTTCTTAAGTGTATAATACTGAGGAACAATCTGTTTAAGTGGTCCTTTTTTACTCTTCTTAACGGACAAAAATCCGCGAGGTGGTTCGATTCCATTGGTTGCGTTTGACACAACGGAACTGCTCTCCGATGGCATCTGTGCGGACAGTGTTGAGTGCCTGAGACCGTGTTCCAGGATCGATGCTCTAAGTTCTTCCCAATCATGCTGATAAGAAATGGATGAAATTTCGTCTACATCTTTTTTATAAGTATCGATTGGAAGAATTCCATCAGCATACTTAGTACGTCCAAAGTATTCGCAATGACCTTTTTCTTTGGCAAGTTGATTAGATGCTTTCAGAAGATAATATTGGAAGGACTCAGAAAGACCATGAACTGCATCCCATGCTTCTTGAGAATCATAATCGAATCCAAGTTTTGCCAAATAGTGGGCAAGACCAATAAAACCTACACCAAGAGAACGACGTGCCTTAGTGGCGATTTCTGCCGCCACTACGGGGTATTTTTGATAATCAATCAATTCATCTAGGCCACGAACAGAAAGATCACAAAGTTCTTCAAGTTCTTCATCAGACTTTACTTTCCCAACATTAATAGCGGAAAGAATACAAAGAGCAATCTCACCCAAATGATCATCAATATGTTGAATAGGATCAGTAGGCAAAGTAATTTCTTGACAAAGATTACTCATATTCACTTTATCCTTAAAGGATGAATGTGAATTGCAGTGATCAATATTCATAATATAGACACGACCCGTTTCCGCACGTTCTTTGAGAAGGTTAAGAATAAGTTCCTGCGCTTTAACAGTCTTTTTCGAAACGGACGAATCTTTCTCATATGCACAGTAGAGCTCATCAAAACCAGGGAGTCCAAAGCGATCATAAAGTCCAGGTACATCATGAGGGGAGAAAAGCGTGATCTCACCGTCTTGAATAAATCTTTCATAGAACAACTTGCTAATTTGAATAGAATAATCAAGTTTACGAACACGATTATCTTCCGTTCCCTTGTTGTTTTTGAGAACTAGAATATCTTCTATTTCTTGGTGCCAGATTGGGAAGTGGACTGTCGCGGATCCACCTCGTATGCCATTCTGCGTGCAACATCTGACAGTTGCTTCAAACTTTTTGAGAAATGGTACAACACCCGTGTGTTGAACTTCTCCCCCTCTGATTTTGCTGTTGATGCCACGGATCCTACCAGCGTTGATGCCGATTCCCGCCCTCTGTGCAACATATCTACCAATAGCCATATCAGAGCTAAAGATAGAATCGAGGGTGTCATCAACATCAACAAGAACACAACTAGCAAATTGTCTAAGTGGCGTTCGCACTCCTGCCATGATGGGAGTTGGGATGTTGATTTTGTGTTTGGAGATTGCGTCATAATACCTCTTGACATATGACATTCTAGTTTCTTTTGGATACTCTGCAAAGATAGTCAGAGCAATCATCATATACATGAACTGCGGAGTCTCATACACTCCACCTGAACTACGATCCTGAACCAGATACTTATCAACTACTTGCCTGAGACCTGCATAAGTGAATAAAAAATCACGGTCATGATCAATAAAAGATTCTGCACGAGCAATCTCTTCTTGAGAATACTTGTTATAGATATCGTTATCATAAACTTCAGCAGACACGCAATCAACAATGTGTTGCTCAAGTGTTGGAAGATCTTTCATCTTTCCATAAAGTTGCTTACGAACTGCAAAAAGAAGCAGACGAGCAGCAACATATTGATAATTTGGATGATCCAAATCAATCAAATCAGAGGCAGAACGAATCAGAATTTCTTGAATCTCTGCGGTTGTAATTCCATCATAAAACTGAATTCCAGAAGTCATTTCAACTTGACTTGCAGAGACACCTGCAAGACCTTTACATGCCTCTTCAACCATCAGATGCATCTTGTCTAGGTTAAGAGACTCAATTCGACCATCACGCTTCTTAACTTTTGTTCCGTTGCTCATATTTTCTTCCAGAGAGTAAATTTAAGTTTTGCTTCTAAACCAGAATAAGTATTTGATTCTATCACATTTTGAACATCAAGTCCAGATAAAATCATATCATTAATGTCTTTCTCCTTAATGGAGGAAGGCCAAATTACAATTCTTTCGCCTTCACTAATACGCTTTGCGATTCTGTTGGTGATTTCTGCATTACGTGGTTCGTTATCATAAATCCAAACACGCCTGCGAATATTCCACTTGTCAAGATCACCGTCAGCTCCACAAAGAGCAATCGCGTTGCGAATGAAAGTTGAGTCGAAGGGACCTTCTGTGATGTAGACAGTTTCAGTTTTTTGGACTTCATCAAGACCATAGATTTTTGGTGAGTCATCATTAAGCATTACAGTGATGTATTTAACCTTGCTGGGACCAAGTGCTCTACCCTGAAATCCGACCAGAGTATTTTGATAAAACAAAGGAATAATAATCCTTGGTTCATCTTTATCTGTACTGTCGAATGTTTGTTGGAGAGAGTTGGTCCACTCCTTAAATTTTTCGGTGTAATAATAGTTATCTGGATTTAATTTTCTATTTTCCAGATATTTTTTTGCATCAGGATTTGCTGATGCTTTTGGTAAATCTAACTTTGGTTTGAATTTTGGTGCTTCAAAATGAAACTTTGGTTCCTCTACTGTAAAGGATTTTCCTGTATGCCCTTCCTTGAACTTTTCGAATGTATACTGCTTATAAACTACAGGATCTATTTGCTTTAGAAAATTATTGAAAGAAACATTGACACCACAATTATGACACTTAAAGTTTGTATTATTCTTTACTTGATACAGATATCCCCTTGCCTTATTTTTGTTCTTTTGAGAATCTCCACAAATTGGGCAACGAAAATTATAAAGATTATGTTTTACCTTTTTAAATTTTTGAAATCGCGTAGATAACAAATTGATGTACTTTACATCAACAAAGTCCATAACCAATCTTTAAAGTGTATATCTAGTCTACCAGACTACCTCGTTTTGTCAAGACACAAAACAGTTATAAGACCTGTCCACTTTATAACTGAGTTTGTAATCTTTTGAAGAGAGTAAATGGATGTTTTATTTTTAATTTTCATTGGCAGTATCGCCAACACTTGATTATTTAGTTTTAACTTGTTCAGTTAAAGAGTTTATTGATGAATTTATAAAATCTGTTACAAATGGAACAAACAATAAAGCAAGTGCTACAACACCTGCTGCCATCCATTTAAACTTAGAAAGTTCATCTACTTTTATTTCAAGTTTCCCCATTTTCTCATTGATATCTTCATCACTTCTTGCACAATTGAAAATTCTTTCATCATGAACAGCAAGCATTTTACAAATATTTTGATTTGTTTCGCTTAAAGTTTGAATGGCGGCATCTACACGCTCTACCATTTCCTCATGAATTTTTACTCTTTCTTCAAGCACTGCAACTTTAATTTTTGAGTCTTGTCCGAACATTGTTCTTTGAGGTTATTATTTGTCTACTACAATTTACAAAGTAATAACCTCAAGTAGTATTATTTGTATTTATTATTCTGGTTTCATCCACCTCTTACGTGATCCAGGTGGAAGTTTAATTTGAGGACCTTTTCTTCTTCTTAGTCCCATTACAGGATCAAAACCAGCAGTTGGTCCTTTTGCTTCAGCAGAACCACTAAATCCACCAGAACCTCCAGGAGCATTTGCAACCATTTGCTCTCTGATTACAGAAATAATCCAATCAAGTTTCTTCTTTTCCATTGTAGATCTTGTTAAGTTCTGCTAAACAATATAAGTCAACTTGTATATCATGAATTCCTGACTTTGGATATTCTGGCAACCTGTTCAAAAAAATAATAAAAGATTTTAATGCAGACCACAACTCTTTTTCAATTTTAAAAAATAACATTGGAGTTGTTGCTTCACCAAAAATATTATAAAGAATAATAAAGTGATTTAAGAGAAGATGAGTTTTAAGTTCACCTTCTCTTTTATATCTCTTCAATAACCTTTTAATATACTTAAAGTGATTTAAATCTTTTTCAAAATCCTCTTTTGTGACCGCCTGAGGATTTTCATAATTTTTAATAGCAAAGAGAAGAAAGTTATCCTCATTCAATTCATTGAAAATCATATATTAATCAGACAGGTGTTGGATAAAGAATTCCATCAGTGCCAGTGGTAATACCAGACATTGCAACAAGAGTTTCAGACTTCACTCTAAAATTACCCTGACAATCAACATATGTCATAATACCAACCCAACCTTGGTGAGCAAATCCACTATAAGCAGCAGGAACACTATCAGTAGAAATTCCATATACTTGCTTGTCATAACCATCAACATATCTCTTGAAGGTTAGAGTATCGCCTGTTGCAATTCCTGCTGAGATTGTAGATCCAAGTGTAATATTTACTGTGCCAACCGCAGAAATAACAAGATTATTTCCACCATTTAACACTAAATCTCCAGCGATTAATCCACTTGGAGGAACAACTGGAATAATGCTTGTACCAATATTAGCATTGGTGGTTGCAGTTCCTGTGATAGTTAGAGTTGCTAATGATTGTGCAGCGTCATTAGCATTACTATAAGTGCTGTCAAGAACTGTATATTTTGGCAGTTCACTAACATAAAATGCAGTTGCGGCGATTGCAGCACCACTTAATCCAGCAGTTGAAGCGATTGAAAGAGAAGTTGTGCTAGCAATACCAACAATTACAGCGTCTCCAAAATAGGTGCCACCGCCACCACGAATACCAAATCGGATAACATCGCCAGTTGCTGCTGCGCCAACCTGACCAAATGTTGTCCCAGTTCCGGTTACTTCGAGCGTAGTATAATTTAATGATACTGTGCCTCCAGAACCTTTGTTGTCATTATTTCCCCAGAGTGCCATGTTCTTTTCCGTAAAAGTTATTTGCTAGAAATTATTTATAAAAAAACGAGACCCCAAAATGAGGTCTCTATTAAGTTTTAAGTTATCTCAAGGCGTCAAATCGGTTGCACCTTTCTTCTTCAGTGCTGCTTGAGCTTGGAGAAGAACAAGTGAAAGAATTCCGTTTGATTTTACCTTTGGATTAGCTCCAAGTGCTTCAGAAACTGCAAAGAGTACGGTTGCGATAAGTGCCTGATTGGCAAGACACCATGCTACTAGAGCGGACATAATAACCTCCTATAAAGAGTATCCTAACCTATTTAGGAAATCACTTAGCAATTTTCTTTGCAAGTTCAGTAGCAGTTGCATACATTACCTCTTCACCACGACCAGGATATCTCTTTTCAAAATCTGCTAGTTTTGGTTTCATTGACTTTACAATTCTTTCCTTTTCTTTAGTCTCAGCAGGAGTTAAAGTTTTTTCATCAATCTGATTTCCTTCTAGTTCATAAGAGTTCATTTGACTAATTTTTGGTCCAGATTGAAATTTAGATGGAGAAGATTTGATAGGAGATGGTTTTGGTTTTGCTATTGGTCCTGAAGGATATTGTTTGATTGAACCATCAAATAATCCCTCACTTCTTACGCTTGCAAGAAGGTCATCTAATTTTGACTTTCTTTTTCTTGCTGGTGCCTTAGCAGCCTTGGCAGTGCCACTACTTACTTTAGTGGTCTTTGCTTTTGGTGCTGCTGCTTTCTTTTTCTTTGCTTTTGGTGGAGTAGTTGCACTACCTTCCCAAGGATCAGCAGGCTTTTCTACTTTCTTTTTGGTTGGAGAAGAGGTATAAGAACCGCTACTCACCTTTTCTTTTTGGCCAGCACCAGTACCTCTATACTTTCCTTCTGGAGGTGCTTCCAGTTTTCTTCTTACTCCACCTGCAGATCTTTCAATTGCACCAGCACCTTTTGCTACTGCTTTTTTTACTGCTTTCTTTACTCCAGAAAGTTTTCTTTTAGCAACGCTTAATAGACTCTCTCTTTTCTTCTCCATCGATGGAGTGTCGTGACCAAAAGTTACTTTTGCTTCAGTCAGTGCAAACTCAAGTGCTTCTTCAATATCATCATCTTCATAACCTTCATCAAGAAGTTCATCATAAACACTCTCAACAATAAAATCAAACTCATCAACCTCTACCATTTCAAGTAGAGTTCCACCAAGACTTTCTACTGCTTCGCCAATATTAGGATTAATTTTGATTTTATTTTTTACTGCTTTTTCAGTAATCTTTTCATCGTTCTTATCTTTAGAGATATATTCTGCAACTTCAGAAAGATCTTCTCTCCAATTTGAGTATCCTTCTTTTGCAATTACTTTTGAACGGACCTTTCTGCGATTCAAGAGATACTTATCGCTCTTATCATGATCACCGTCATTATCAATATCCTTATCTTCTTTACCAACAGGATCCAATGCTTCTGTTTTGGTTCCGATTGCTTTTCCGATTGCTGCTCTACGCTTTAGGAGATACTTATCAGACTTTGTATTCTTCTTACCATCATTATCAACATCAGCATCCTCTTGACCTACAGGATCAAGTGCTTCTTTAATTTTTTTCTTATCTCTCATTGCTTTTGCTTTTGCAAGTGCTCTTTCTCTAGCAGCCTCTCTTTCTGCCTTTGGAATAGCAGTTACAGCACCAAGTCTTTCTGCTGGTTTTCCAGGAACTGCTGATTCTCCAAGTTCTCCCATCGCCTTTGCTTTGCGAACTTTCTTTGGATTCAATTTACCACCAGGATAATTTCTTTCATCATTACCCTCAAAGTCAGGATCTACATTAGCACGATGTCTTGCTGCTCTCTCTGGAGAAAGTCTATCAGTATGAATATCCTTTCTACGACCAGGAGCAATCTTATCTGCTGCTCTCTTTTCCTTTTGCTTTTGACGACTTCTTTGTTTTTTGAAGTCCTTCATTGTCATTCCTTCTTCAACAGCAGCGACCTGCTCCAGATAAACTCTGGAAATATCATTCAGAGGATTAGTAGACATCTTAATTAAGCACGTACTTTTTGTTTCTTATACTTATTTATAAATTTGTCTAAAAATGAAACTCCGCCTGCTTGAAGATTTTCTTTTCCTAAAGATGCTCCAGGAGTTTGTTTGAGTGCATACTTCAAATATCCTGTTGTTCCTAGAAGAGTATTAGGTTTTCCTGGTGCTCTGTACATACTATCCATCTTCACTTCAGTATATTCCATCACATCTTTAATCCAAGACTTGAACATATACCCTTCTTCAGTCACACAGATTAAGTGATTGGTTCCTCTACGCATAACTTCACCAATCAAACCAGTGTTTAAGTTTTCAACCTTATCTCCGATTCTAAAAATCTTTCCTCTTACATAATTCTCACGAAGATTTCTCATATCATACTTCGGAGCAATCTCCCATAATGCATAACTTTCTTTCTTTACCTTCAATTTCTTAACTTGCATTCCTTGACGGACTGCATTAAAGAGTGCTTGAGTATCAGCATCATTCAATGTCTTTGGTGTTCCTCTACGGAAAGAATCAAAGTCACCATCAATTACTGCTTTTCTCATCTTGGATGCAGACATTCCTTCTACACCTTCTGCATCTGCATCTCTCACACCAGCAGACACAACACGAATTAAATCAAAGTTATATAGTTCTCCATTATACTTTTGTGCAAGATTTTCAAACTCTGCCTGGCGATCAGATCCAACAACGATATTTACATTAGTATATCCTTCTTCATTTGCAGCAACAAGAACATCAAAAATAGTCTTCATCTTATCATCATTAATAATGTTCTCTTCAAAATCGGGGAACATTTTTTTCATATAAGAAACTTTAGAATCAGGATCTAAAGGATTCTTCTTAGGATCCTGAGATCTTGAAGGATAAATCTTAATATCTCCTCCAGCAGAAATTCTTTTCGCTGACTTGAGAAGTTTATCGTGTCCCACTGTTGGTGGATTGAAGCGACCAAAAACAACAGTGAGTGGCGGCAATTCTTCTGCAGGTTGCTCTTCAGGTGCCTGTCCCGATGCTGCTTGAGGTTGTGGCACAGGTTCTTGCATTACCTGAGGTTGTGGTGCAGTTGGAACTGCAGCAGTTGGTTGTCTTCCCGCTGCTGGTTGCTCAGTACCTTTCGCACCACGACCATCAATGAACTTAAGTTTTCCTTTTTCTGTTCTCGCAACAACTTTACCAGAGCGGTCAAGCCATCCTCCATGACCGTCTCCACGGTAACCAAGTTTCTTCGCCTGCACTGCTGCTTGCGATTCTGTTGCTTCGGATAAAAATTGGAAAAAACTTTTCATTAATGTATCTTATTGCACTTATTTGCTTTCTAGTTATTTATCAAACACCAATGTTACCTACTTTAGGATCCCAGTTTGAAGGTTGTTTAAATATTTTTTCAGTCTCTATCATCATTTTTAATTCGGAAATGGATGCTTCACCTGGACCAGTAATTTTTGATCTATTTTTGAATCTTATTTGAAAAAGAGGTTTATTTATTTCAAATATGTAAAATTTAACATTATCACCTACTCTTTTAGCTGTTAATGTTGGATATCTTCTTTGAAGAGCGTCAATATATTCAATGCTGGATTCATAAGTTGCGGAAGTTCCTATAGAGACTACCTGAGCATAATCTTTACCAAAAGCCGCTTTTTTAAGAAATTCCCAAGCCTTAGGAGATCCAGCTCCAGTTTTAAAAGATTCTACTAATCCATCAATAACTTCATTATAAAACATAGTTGTATATTTTACCTTCTGAAATTTTTCAGCAGGTAATCTTGCAGATGCCTCTAAAAAATTATATTGTTTAGTATCAATTCCCAATTTAAACGTTTCGTTTATTCTAGTTAAAGATTTATATGGACTCTCATTTGATATAGTTTTACTTGGAGTGGTTCCTGCTTTTAAAGAATAATTTAAATTTCTGTTTATAATAGGTGTTCCATTAATTGTAATATTAACTGCTACATCACCTTTAAGATCTCCTCCAGACAATTCACCACCAACACCATCAGCAACTATAACAACATCAACCTTTTCAGGTTTATTATTAAGAAGATATTGATCTTGTGCGTTTCTCAAATCTCTTTTATACTTAGTGGCAGAATTAACCACCTGATTAATAAGACTTTGAATTACTGCCTCTTTAGTATTATCAAAGTATTTTTTACCATAAGCACTAGCAACTTCTCCTTCTTTCAAACTAACTTGCAGCGTTACTGTGACAAAATCTGGAACATAATTCGGTTTAGTTCCTGGCGTATTCAATTTAAATTGTTTACCACGAAAAAGAACTTTTTTGAATCCAGCTCTTGTATACATAGAGTTAGTAACTTGACTGCGAATAGAATTAACGTTCGCTGCTGTCAACTGTCTACCGGGTGCATCACTTTCACACATTATAAGTCCAACCGCAATGGCAAATATTCCTTCCATTACAGAACCCAAATTAACTGCCTTAGACATAGGACTCGTTTTATAGGTATTTAGAAGTGGAGATAAGGAGACTCGAACTCCTGACATCAGCCTTGCAAAGACCGCGCTCTACCAACTGAGCTATATCCCCAAGTTTAGATATTATAAAACCCGCTCAACAAAAAGTCAAGCGGGCAAAAGCAACCTTCCGTGGTTATTTATCAGTCGTCATCACCCATTCTTCTACGCTTTGAATGAGCCATTTGAGAAAGTTTATGACTTGCATATTTCTCACCTTCTTTTGCAGAAAGTGGTTTAACACCTGATTTTCTTTCTGCTGCAAGTGCCTTTCTTCTTTCTGGAGACTCACCCTTTACTGCTTCACTAACAATACTCTCTCTCCACTCTTCGCTCATGTTAGCCATGATTGCTAGTGCTGCCTCTTCGGTATCAGCATATCCTTCATCAAGAAGGTGACCCTTAACAACATCAAATAAATCAAAACCAGAAACAATGCTTCCTGGTTTTCTTGAACCCATAGGTCTTGCTGGAGAGGTTGGTGTTGGTTTTGCTGCAGGTGCTGAAGCTGCTTGTCTTTCCATTGATCTTCCAATCATACCACGAATTTCTCCAGCAGATGCTTGAGATTTTGACTCTGGTGGTTGTGTGACTGGTTTTGGTGTTGCAGTTGGTGCTGGTTTTGCTGCAGGTGGTTTCGCTGCTGGAGTGGTAGCGGCAGGTCTCGCTGCAGGTCTCGCTGCAGGAGTGGTAGCGGCAGGTTTTGCTGCAGGAGTTGCAGGTGGCTTTGCTGTTGGTTTTGCATTAATCTGAAATCCACCCTTACCAATTGATAAACCTTTTAATTGTGGTTGTGGTTTTGCTGCTTGCTTTTGGAGATATTCACCAGTTGCAGAGACTCTTCTGTTTGCCTCAACACCACTCATTCCAGTTTTCATTAATTTTTGAACTTTTGCTTTACCACCACCAGCAGAAAATGCAGTCATTACAGGTGCTTGTGGTTTTGCTGCAGGTGCAGGTTTTCCACCCATCTGTGTTGATGTGGGAATTTCGCTCAAATATGCCTCATACATCTCTTCCCAAGTATACTCACTCAGGTCATAACCTTCTTCTACAAGTGAATTTACCCAGTTCTCAAATGCTTGCTGCTCTTCCAACTCTACACGTAAATCTTCGTTATAGACTGCTTCATAAGCAGTCATTGCTTCTCTCAGAATTTGTGGATCCATTTTTAACAATACTTTTTAGTTATTTATTAACTAAGAAAGTTCCATTGGATAGTGATCACTATCAATATCAATCATATTTCTTCTCTTCTTCTTTGCTTCATTCACTGAAGGAAGTTCAAATAGTCCAGAGTGTTTCTCGCCAAACTTTCTTACGATTGTTCCTGCAAGTTTATTTGCTTCGTTTTCTGTTGGAGCACCAGCGTGACCGCTTCCATTCACTCCTTTCTTATGTTGACGATAATGAGTAAGTTCGTGAGCAAGGGTTCTCAAGATATCCATTGTCTGTCTTCCTTGAATATCAATCACGATATGATTATCTTTAATCTGACCGAATGCTGCGATTCTCTTTGCAAACTTTGGATCATCAATAAAGTGAATCTTAGGAAGTTCTTTAATATTCAGTTCTCTTTTTACAAATGGAAGGAAATTATGAACAATTTTTTCAAAGTGTTGTCTTGATATTCCTTCTGCAACAAAAGATCCAGAAATGTTAAACATCTCCGAATCTTTTTGCAATCTTCGCCACTCAGAAAAATTCATCTTAGATTTTTCTAAGTATTTATTCAAACGCCTAAAGCAGAACCAATACCTTCATCAAGTTGAACAATAACTCCACGAATATCAGATACCCGAGGAGGAACACTTACTTCGTCATAAGTATATCCTTTTTGAGCATCGAACAGAACTTGACGAACTGCTGCTGCAGCGTGAACATCCATTTTAATTGTTACTTGTTTTTCTTTACTCACAGGTCTCCCTCCACACGATTTTCAGAACGCTCAATAGTAAAAGCACCTTCAGGATAACGAGCATTCAGTTTCTCAAAGTTCATTTGAATAACTTCTTCAAGAGAAATATCAAGTCCAATACACGCTTGAGAAACATACCACATAATATCTCCAAGTTCACGCTTCAGGTGAAACAGATTTTCTTGATTCACTGGTTTACCTTGAAAGACAATCTTCTTTACAATCTCAGTAAACTCACCTGCCTCAGCAGACATCCCCACAGCAGCAGTAAGCAGTCGTTCAGTAGGAAATTCTTCTTGACGAAGTTCCATTAGACGATCAATGAATGGAGTATGTTCCTTACTTGGTTTTGAGGTTGTCATATTAACAAACTCAACATACTTATTAAGATCAATAGTCATATCAGAATTTAAATCCTTCGAATGATTTTTTAGGTTTCTTTTCTTCATAATCATACTCTTCATCCTTTCCATTGTCAAGGATATCATTTTGAGCAGATTGTTCGCAGTCATAAAGACGCATTTTTGCACGATCAATACCAACTACAAATCGCTTATGAATAGTTGGATCATTATATCGGTTCTTAAGTTGTTTTACAAGAATCTGTCCAAGACCTTCCAAGTCTTCTGTTGAAATCAATGCAAACATCAAGTCAGCAGTTGCAGGAAGACCGAATGATTCTGAAGTATCGGTCAGTTCAACATCAGAAGAACCATAACCAGAACGAGTAGTCTGAGTAGCACTCATAATAGGAACATTAAACTCCACAGCAAGACCACGAAGTTCTTCTGCGATGGATTTAACCAATGTATAAGAGTTAATATTACTTCCACCCTTAAATCGCGAAGAAGCACAAATATTCAGATAATCAATAAAGATAATATCTGGATAGAATGACTTCTTTAATGCAAGTTCATTGAGAAGAGACTTGAAGTGACCAGAGTGTGCAGAAGCAGTAGGATACTCTTTAATAATCAGAGTACCTTGAGTTTTCTTAGCAAGATTTGTGACCTTATTCTCGAACATTTGCTTTGGAAGATCTGCAATATCTTGAATAGGAACATTCAGGAGGTTTGCATCAATTCTTTCAGCAATGCGTTCTTCTGCCATTTCCAGCGTAATGTACAGAACGTTCCGCCCTTGGAGCAAGACGGA
>Ga0222712_10005559_pt1 | contig 12705 bp, 8 predicted proteins | sample C33_657DmetaG_FD_165043 | JGI IMG/M metagenome (GOLD analysis project Ga0222712, IMG submission 165043) | Estuarine water microbial communities from San Francisco Bay, California, United States - C33_657D | ecosystem: Environmental > Aquatic > Marine > Unclassified | place: USA: California...
CGAACGCTGCAGCGAGTGGGACCGCCTCGGTGCCACCTCGACGCCCACGCTCCTGTCCGCCGCCAGGAACAAGCGGATGGAGACGACGATCTGGTGCAGAGATCAGCGCTGCAATTCCCGCTGGCCCCTCAACCTTTGCCGAACCGAGCACAAGGTGCGTTGCACCGATCTCATCAAATCGAAGCTCCTCCGCAGACGCTGCCTGAACTCCGTCCAAGATCAGCGCACCACCACTTCCTTCTCTCCAGAGGCCAAGCAGCTCAGCTCGCGGTTGGATGGTGCCGAGCTCGCCAGAGGCGAGTGTGAGCAGTGCAACGCCACCCTGGCTAGCAACGTCGCGAATCAGTGGCGAGTTGGTGACCCATGCGCCACGCTCGTCCACAGGGAGAAGGTGCACCGCACCCCCCGCTGCGGCATGTCGCTGCGCAAGGGCACGGGCGCCGCGGTGCTCAGTTGCGCTGGTCAGGAGTGGCTCCTTCGCACGAGCCTCGCTGTTCAGCGCCAGTGCAAGCCCCTCTGAGGCGCTCGCCGTGAAGGTGACCTGTCGCGACTCCACACCGAGTGTGGCTGCGAGGGAGGCGCGGGCCTCATCAAGTACGGCGCGCGAGCGACGTGCTTCGGCGTGGCCACCATTCGGATTCCCGATGCCGTCGCGATAGAGAGCAGCGAGGAGGTCGGCAACTTCTGGTCGCACGGCGGAGCCGGCAGCGTGGTCGGCGAAGATCCGCGCGGGAATCATCGGAGAGCCTAGTTTGCCTCGCGCATCTCGGCGCGCCGGCCAGCATCGCGGCGTCGATCATTCTCATTGAGGAGGCGCTTGCGGAGTCGGAGGGCGGACGGCGTCACTTCAATCAACTCGTCTGGCCCGATGAACTCAAGCGCGTTCTCCAGCGCCATGCGGCGTGGTGGTGTGAGTCGAATCGCTTCGTCATGCGAGTGGGTGCGCATGTTGGTGAGCTTCTTCTCGCGCACCGCGTTCACATCCATGTCGCCTGGCTTCGCGCTCTCGCCAATGATCTGGCCCTCATACGTCTGCTCGCCCTCGAGCACGAAGAGTTCGCCGCGCTCCTGAATACCGTAGAGGGCGTAGCCCGTCGTCACACCGGTGCGATCGGAGATGAGGCAGCCGTTCGTGCGATGCGGGATCTCGCCAACCCACGGCTTGTAGCCTGCGCTCAACTGGTGGATCAGCGCGGTTCCGCGTGTCTCAGTAAGGATGCGACCGCGTACGCCAATGAGTCCGCGCGTTGGGATGAGGAAGTCGACGCGCGCGCGACCGTCAGCACCGTGCTGGATATTCTCCATGCGTGCGCGGCGCTCGGCCATGATCCCAGTGATCACACCAACGAAGTCAACAGGGACGTCAATGGTGAGCTGCTCAAATGGCTCCTCAACGCCGTTCGGCCCCTTATGCAGGAGCACCTCAGGGCGCGAGACTTCAAGTTCAAACCCTTCGCGTCGCATCTGCTCAACAAGGATGGCGAGCTGGAGTTCGCCACGTCCGCGTACCTGGAAGGCTTCACCCGTATCTGTTGGGCTCACCTCAATCGCCGGATTGCCGAGCACCTCCTTTTCAAGGCGCGCCTTCAGCTGGCGTGAGGTGAGGAACTTGCCGTCCTTGCCGCCGATCGGGCTCGTGTTCACACCGAATGTCATCTGTAGCGTTGGAGGGTCAACATGAAGTCGCTCAAGCGGTCGCGGATCTGCAGGATCAGTGATCGTCTCGCCAATCTCAACGTCGGCGAGCCCTGCGATCCCAACGATCTCACCAGGCCCAGCCTCTGCAACCTCAACGCGCTCAATGCCCATTGGCAGCGTGAGTGACGTCACCGTTCCGCTAATTGAACTCTCTTCGCGCATGATGATGATCTTCGCCCCCTTGCGGACGATCCCGTTCCGGATGCGGCCAACCGCAATGCGGCCAACGAAGTCATTTGCGGCAAGGTTCGTGATCAGCACCTGCAACGGATGGCCGGGTTCATGCATCGGTGCTGGTGCCGTCTCAAGCACCACATCCAAGAGTGGGATCAGGTCGGTGCCAGGCTTCTCCAGGTCAAGCGTTGCGGTGCCGGCGCGGGCATTGGTGTAGACGATCGGGAAGTTGATCTGCTGCTCATTCGCACCAAGATCAAGGAAGAGCTCATAGACCTCGTCAATGACCTCCTTGATTCGTGCGTCGGCGCGATCGATCTTGTTGATCACAAGGACCACCGGGAGAGAACGTGCAAGCGCCTTGGAGAGGACGTAGCGCGTCTGTGGGAGCGGACCTTCCGACGCGTCAACCAAAAGGAGTACGGCGTCAACGGCCAAGAGGCTGCGTTCAACCTCGCCACCGAAATCGGCATGGCCAGGCGTATCAACGATGACGACGCGCACACCCTTGAACTGGATCGCCGTCTCCTTGGCAAGGATGGTGATCCCCTTCTCGCGCTCAAGGTCGCCGCTATCCATCACGCGCTCCACGAGCTCTTCGTTCGCGCGGAAGGCGCCGTTCTGGCGCAGGAGGCTGTCCACCAGCGTGGTCTTCCCATGGTCAACATGCGCGACGATGCCGACGGTGCGAATGCCCGTCTGGGCGACGAGATTTGCGGGGGCGTTTAGGGCTGTCATATGAGGATTCTCGCACGCTTCGCGCCTGCGTATACTTTGGGCATGACCGTTGCCGCCCTGATCGTTGCAAGCGACACCTCCCTGGTCGGCGGTCGCCCCTCACCCGCCCTCACTCGCCTCATCGAGGCGGCCTGGTCTGGTGGCGCACACCCGATCCTCGTCGCCGGACTCACCGAAGCGGTGGACTTCGCTCCGCTCGCTCTGCGCACGGAGGCTGGCACTGCGGAGGCGGCGGGCGCTGAGGCGCTCCGCCTCGTTGGGGGGACTACCGCACTCCTCTCGCTCCCCGTGACACATGCGGGGGTTGATCCGGAGACGATCACAGCGCTGATCGCGGCACACGGACGCACCCCAGATGAGACGTTGCATGCCGCGCACAACGGTGCTGTGGGTCCAGTACGCCTCACCCCGTTGGCGCTCCTCTCCTCAGGAGACACTTCCGCTGGCATGGGGGTCGAATGCGGTGACGAAGCGGCGATCACACCATCAGACGGAAGGACTCGTCTTGGGTTCGAGGCACCGCCTGCGGACACGCACGCGATTGATCCGTGGGAGCGACGCGGAGACAACGCCTCCTAGTTCCCTCCACGCGGGACGGCACCAATCCCGGCTCCTGACGGCAGCTGAACGGCCGATCCGCGGTACGTCAGTCCACTGAACGGATCGTTGCGAATCAGCAACGGTGCATCGAGATCGGCGAGGTCACAACGCAGGGCAAGATGCGCTGCCGCGGTGACAGCGAGTGAACTTTCGATCATGCACCCCATCATCGTTCGCAAACCAAGGGTGCGTGCCCGTTCAATCGCTGCGAGTGCCGGGCGTATACCGCCAAACTTCCGCAGCTTGATGACAACTCCATCCACGCTCTCGGCCAGCGCGTTCAGGTCCGCGACCGCGCTCACACTCTCGTCAGCAAACACTGGCACACCTGTCTGTTGGGCACGGAGCCACGCGAAGCCATCACGATCCTCCACCGCCAATGGTTGTTCCACTAATTCGATCTTGAATCGAGCGAGGCGGGGAATGAGGTGCGCCGCCTCTTCGCGACTCCACCCTCCATTCGCATCGAGCCGCAGCCTGGCGTTCGTGACACCACGAACGGCTTCAACGCACGCCTCATCGTCTGCTCCTCCCATCTTGAGTTTGAGAATCGACGCGTCCGCAGCGCGTGCCCGAGTCGCCATCTCATCTGGGGTGTCCATTGCGATAGTGAACGACGTTTCGATCGGAGTCACTGCATTCACTCCGAGTAGCCTCCAGAGCGGTTCACCCCGAATCTGCCCCTCTGCATCAAGAGAGGCGAGGTCGAGCGCACACTGTGCTCCGCGTGAGCCGAGTGATCCGATCGCGTCGCCTCGCACGTCGGCATCGTCACTCTTGGCTCGGCGCAAACTAAGCGAGTCAATTGCGGCAATGATCTCGGCGCTGGACTCACCCAAGTAAGGGACGATCGCAGCCTCACCGTACCCACCGTCGCGTTCAAGGATCAGCGTGGAGCGCTCAGTTGAGACGCCGTGCGCAATTCTCCATGGATTCTGCAGCTGGAGGCGGACGACCTGTACGCGCATGCGACCGCCCTCAGTCGCTCGTGCGAACAGAGGCTCGGTGGATAAAGTCAATCACACGCTCACACCACTCAGTGGGGATCTCCGTGTGTACGTTGTGACCAACGCCGACCGGAATCCAGAGTTCGCTCCCTGGGATGTGCTGCGCCATGAAGCGTCCATGCGCGGCGGGGGCATTCGTTGCATCGCGCTCACCCTCAATCACGAGCGTCGGTCGCTCGACGTGAGAGAGATCCAGCGCCGTGTAGTTCGGTTCGCTAATGATTTCAACGGCGGTGCGACGAAGGAGTGTTGCCCAGTAGTCCGCACCGTGAAGCGCTGTATGGAGCTCGATCATCTCCTGCATAAGGCCGGGATCCTCCGATCGCACACGCTCAGGATCCAGTTTCTTCGGGATCCGCTCCACGAGGTCCGGGCTCACATACGCATTCGCCGCCTGAGGGACGCAGCTCGCCACCACGTCGGGATGCTCGATCAAGGTGACGAGCGCCACATTGCCACCGTTGCTGTGCCCGATCACGTGGGCTCGCTGGTGACCGAGGGCACGGATCAGTGCGGCCATATCGGCGGCCATCTCGCGAAACGAGTATCGACCAGCGGGATCGTTGCTTCTCCCGTGGCCACGACAATCTGGGACGATCACCTGGAACTCCTGCGCCAAGCGCGGCGCCACTCCGCTCCAGTCGACCGATCCAGTGATGTACGAGCCGTGGATCAGGAGGATGGGATCACGACCACTGACGGACTCGCCGTACGTATCGAAGTAAAGCTCTGCGCCGCGGATCTTAAGGGTGGGCATGCGTCCCACTCACTACTGTCGGCCCTGCGCTACTTCTGGGGCGTACTCGGCTTTACCGCGAGGCCGAGATCGTTCCACTGCTTCGCATCTGGCTCTGATGGGGCCTCAAGCATCAGGTCGCTCCCCGACTGCGTCTTCGGGAAGGCCATCACTTCACGAATGTTCACCTGGTTCGCCAGCAGTGCCGCCCAACGCTCCACGCCGATCGCAATGCCGCCGTGTGGTGGCGCTCCGTACTCAAACGCGTCAAGCAGGGCGCCGAACTTGGCCCGCGCATCATCGAGAGAGTGGCCCATCAGCGCGAATGAACGCTCAAGAAGCGCGCGATCATGGATGCGCACCGAGCCGCCGCCGAGCTCCCAGCCGTTCAGCACCACGTCGTACTGCTGCGCGAGTGCGCCGCCGGCTGGGTCGCCAGCCGAACGCTTACTGAGATCTCCTGATGTTGTGGCGAGCAGATCAAGATGCTCTGGAACTGGGGCGCTAAACGGGTTGTGCGTTGCATCCCAGCGACTCGACTCCGCCTCCCACTGATACATCGGGAAGCGATGAACCCAGCAGAAGGCGAGGATCTCCGGATCCGCCATGTTCGCCTCAAGTGCAATCTCAACGCGCAGACGCCCGAGCACCTCTGCAGAGAGGACGCGCTCACCGGCAACGGCAAGGATGAGATCCCCTTCTGCTGTGGTGCTCTTGCCACCGCTCGCACTCCAGATCGCCTCAACCGACTCTGGTGAGAGGAACTTTGCGATCGGCGACTTGATCTCGCCATCTGGCTGCAGCGCGATCCAGACAAGGCCGCTCGCGCCGTGACGCTTCGCGCGCTCTGTCAGATCGTCAATCTCTGAGCGCGCAACGCCGCCCTTACCTGGGACGCGGATCGCACGGATGCGACCGCCGCTGGCGCGCACATCGTCAAAGACCTTGAAGCCGGTTGCGGCGGGGAGTGCGGCGCCAAGGTCGATCAGCTCCATCCCGTAGCGAAGATCGGGCTTATCTGAACCGTAGCGTTCAAGCGCCTCCTCGTAGGTGAAGACGGGGAATGGGAGCTGCTGCATTGGGCGATCTGGTCGCGTGCGCTTCGTCACCTCAATCACCATCTGCTCCACAAAGCTGCGCACGCTCGTCTCGTCCACAAAGCTCATCTCAAGGTCGAGCTGCGTGAATTCTGGTTGACGGTCGCCGCGTAGATCTTCGTCGCGGAAGCAGCGCGCGATCTGGAAGTAGCGGTCAAACCCAGCGACCATGAGCAGCTGCTTCATCTGTTGTGGCGACTGCGGCAGCGCATAGACGCTCCCAGGCTGCAGCCGCGATGGCACGATGAAGTCGCGTGCCCCCTCTGGTGTGGACTTGATCAAGATCGGCGTCTCCACCTCAACAAAGCCGTGCTCGTGGTGCACCTCACGGATCGCCTGCACCATGGCGCTGCGCATCAGGAGCCGGTCGCGCAGTGGCTCGCGGCGAAGGTCAAGGTAGCGGTGCTTCAGGCGGACGCTCTCGTCAATCGGAGCGTCCGTCTCATTGATATAGAACGGGGGTGTCTTGGACTGCGAGAGGATTCGTACCGAGTCAGCCGACACCTCGATCGCCCCTGTGGGGAGCTTCTCGTTCTCGGTTCCGGCGCGACGTGGAGTGACAACCCCCTCAACGGCGATCACCCACTCAATCCGCGCATCCACCAGCGCTGCATGCGCCTCTGGAGCGCTGGCCGCGTCAACCACCACCTGCACGATGCCGTATCGATCGCGAAGGTCAATAAAGACGAGGCTGCCGTGATCGCGGCGACGGTGGATCCAGCCGGCGAGACGGACACGACGCTCGGCATCGCTCGCGCGCAGTGCGCCACAGACGTCGCTGCGCAGCCCAGTTGCGAAAAGTCCCTTCTCAGCCATCACTCCCCAGTCCTATCGCTTCAGTAGCGCTGCAACAGCGCGCAGCACACTCGCCTCGTCGGCAGGGTCCGCCTGCTTCCCGTCCGCCATGATGCGGAGGCTGAGGCGACCGTCCGGCTCAATAATGATCACGGCGACCGCCGCGTCGCGTGCCGCACCCTCAAGCTGCTTCCCGATCTTACGGGTACTGACGTCGGCACGTGCGCTGATCCCAGCGGTGCGAAGTGTTGAGGCGAGGCCGATCCTCGCGGCGAGACTCCCCTCGTCAATACCGCAGACCACCACAGAGGGAGGCACAACTTCGCCAATCGTGATTCCGCGATCCTGTAGCGCGTGCACCGCTCGGTCAATACCGATCGCAAAGCCGATCGCCGGCGTTGCTGATCCACCAATCAGCTCGGCAAGTCCGTCGTAGCGCCCCCCGCCACCAATTGCCCCCTGTTGCCCCTGTTCGCCAGGGAGGAGATACTCCCAGGCGCTTCGCGTGTAGTAGTCGAGCCCGCGAACGAGTCGCGGCGCATCAATGAGCGTCACGCCGATCGCCGCCAGTCCCTGTCGCACCGCGGCGGCGTGTGCCGCGCAATCGGCGCAGAGATAACCAGGGAGTGCGGGTGTGTTCTCCGCTCGCCGTACCGCTGCCGGGTCCTTTGAGTCCAAGAGGCGCAGCGGGTTCTCACGGAGCCTGATGCGGTCAACCTCACCAAGTTCTCCTTCAATTGGCGCGAAGTGCGCGGTCAGCGCCGCCGCGTACGCAGGGCGACAGGTGGCACATCCCACAGAGTTGAAGTGCACCTCAATATCTCGGAGGCCGAGCGCCACAAGGAAGCTAGCGCCGAGTTCAATCACCTCGATATCAATCCCTGGGCCAGCATCACCGATCGCCTCAATGTCGAACGTCGTGAACTGGCGGTAGCGGCCCTTCTGCGGTCGGTCGTGACGGAAGAAGGGGGCAACGGTGACGAGCCGCACCGGTTGTGGCGCGCTGCGCATGCCGTGCTGGATGTAGGCGCGCATGATGCCAGCGGTCGCCTCCGGTCGGAGTGAGAGTGGCGTTGACTCTTCGCTATGTGGAGCGAGTCGGTAGAGCTCCTTTGACACCACGTCAGTGGAACCGCCGATGCCGCGCTCAAAAAGCGCGCTCTCTTCGGCGATCGGCAATACGATGCGCTGATAACCGGCCGCCTCAGCCGCTGCGTAGGCGGCGCTCTCCACCTTCGCCGCAGCGGCGGCATCTGCGCCGAAAAGGTCGCGCATCCCTCGAGGCGCTTGGAAGCCGCTCACTGCCGCTGCTCCCGCGCCACACTGCGCACGCCGCGCACGCGCTCTATTCGCGCCATGAGCCGTGCCAGCTCACTAATGGAGCCAACGGCGAGCGTCGCGAGCACCTCAGCGTTGCCAGCCCCCGTCATTCCAACCGAAGCTGCAAGGATGTTCACCTTCTGCTCCGCAACGACTTGCGTGATATCCGAGAGGAGGCCGGTGCGGTCGGAGGCCTCAATGCGAATGGTGACCGGATAACTCTCCGTTGTGGCCGGTGTGATCTCCCACTCCACGTCAATAAGGCGCGACGCTTCACGCGCCGATGATGAGGTGGAGCAGCTCTCAAGGTGCACGGTGACCCCCTTCCCTCGCGTGATGAAGCCCACGATCGGGTCGCCTGGAAGGGGGCGGCAGCATCGACCGAATCGCGTCAGAAGGTCTGGCACCCCCTTCACGCGAATGCCGCCCGTTCGCTCGGCGGGGGCGATCTGATGCGGCGAGACGGTGAGCGGCAGAATCTCTTGCGCGTCATCTGAGGCAACCCCGAGACGCGAGACCACCTGCTGTGACCCGATCGCGCCGTAGCCGATTGCAGCGAAGAGATCGTCGGCGCTCCCCTGATTCATCTGCTTTGCGATCTCATCAATACGTTCGCGCCCGACCGCCTCCAGCGTGGTACGGGCAAGGCGTCGCAACTCGCGCTCGAGCGAATCGCGACCATGGGTGATGTTCTCATCCCGCTCATGGTGCTTGAACCACTGCCGAATCTTGTCTCGTGCTTGACGGGTAGCAACGATTGAGAGCCAGTCACGGCTCGGCCCATGCTTTCCGCGCGCAGTCACCACCTCAACAATGTCACCAGACTTGAGGCGGTACTCGAGTGGAACGAGGCGATTATTCACCTTTGCGCCGATGCAGCGATGTCCGATATCGGTGTGAACGAGATACGCGAAGTCGAGCGGCGTAGCACCAGCGGCGAGCTCCTTGACGTCCCCCTTCGGCGTAAAGACGTAGACCTGGTCCTGAAAGACGTCGAGGCGCACCCCCTCAAGGAACTCGGAGGCGTCGGTGACGTCGCGCTGCCACTCAAGGAGTTGACGGAGCCAGGCGAGCTTCGCGTCATACGCGGCATCTGAGCGTGTGCCGTCCTTATAGTGCCAGTGCGCCGCAATCCCCACTTCTGCAACCTCATGCATTGATCGCGTGCGGATCTGGACTTCAAGCGGGCGGCCATCCAACGCAACGACTGCGGTGTGCAGGCTCTGGTAGAGGTTGTTCTTTGGCACGGCGATGTAGTCGTCAAACTGACCCGGAATCGGGCGCCAGACCGAGTGCACCGCGCCGAGGGCCGCGTAGCACTCGCGCAGGTCCTCAACGATGATGCGGACGGCAAAGACATCGTAGATCTCCGAGAAGTCGGTGTTCTTGCGCGTCATCTTCTTATGGATCGAATAGAGGTGCTTGGCGCGACCGGAGTATTCGGCCGTGATACCAGCCCTCTCAAGCTCTGGGCGCAGCACATCAATGGCGCGGGTCACATAATCGGCACGCGCATCACGGCGCATGTCCACAAGGCGTGCCAGCTCGTGATAGCGCTCTGGCTCAAGCGCCTTGAAGGAGAGGTCCTCAAGCTCCCACTTCACCTGCCAGATGCCGAGTCGCTCGGCAAGTGGCGCATAGATCTCAAGGGTCTGGCGTGCGATGCGGCGCTGTTTCTCAACCCCAAGTGCGGCGAGGGTACGCATGTTGTGGAGACGGTCGCCAAGTTTGATCAGGACGACGCGAATATCTTGCGACATCGCCAAGAACATCTTGCGAATGTTCTCCGCGTGCTGCTCCTCCGCACTCAGCGCCGAGAACTTGCTCAGCTTGGTGACGCCGTCCACCAGGTTCGCCACCTCCTCGCCGAAGCGCTCGGCAAGTTCCTCCGTAGTGATGCTCGTGTCTTCCGGCACGTCATGCAGCAGGGCTGCAGCAAGTGTCGTTGCATCAAGGCCGAGGTCGGCAAGGATGAGCGCCGCCTCCGCTGGATGTGTGACATACGGCTCACCCGAGGCGCGCAGCTGATCGCCGTGTGCGGTCACAGCGAAATCGAAGGCGTTAGCAATCATGCCCACGGCAGTCGCGTCTGCGCCGCCGTCGGTTGCCTTTGCGAGGAGACGCTCGCGGAGCTCCCCCACCGGTCGCGCAAGCGCGCGGACCTTAGCGACCGGATCCGCTGAACGCGGGACCCGACCGCCGTCGGAGGCGAAAGGCTGCGGTTCTACGCTCATGTCCCTTGAGGATACCCGAGGGAGGTGAGCGCCTCACGCGCCGCGGCCGCCTCATCCCACGGCTCATCAACGCCGGCCCGCTCGATCGTGCGCTCGTGTCCCTTACCGGCGAGGAGCACCACGTCTCCTGGGGCTGCCGTACTGATCGCGGCGGCGATCGCCGCTCGTCGGTCATGCAGCACGGTGATGCGCTCGCTCGCCGACGCGCCAAGGAGCTCACCTGCGGCGTTAAGGATTGCTGCTGCAATGACGTTTGGATCTTCGCCACGTGGATCCTCATCGGCGATCCAGATCTGCTCGGCGGCCGACGCCGCCCGCCCCACTGCGCTGCGTCGCCCGGGGTCGCGCTCCCCCGCCGCGCCAGTCACGAGCAGTAGCCGCCCACCAGCCGCAAGAAGCGAGCGCGCAACACCGATCGCCGCTGTCAACGAAGGGCCCGTATGCGCAAAATCAACGATCACCTTGAACGGCTGCCCTGCATCCACCGCCTGACTTCGACCGGGAGGCCCAGGCTCTGCTGACACCGCAGCGATCGCCGCGTCAAGCGGCAGCTTCCATGCCGCAACGAGCGCCAGTGCCGCCGCGGCGTTTAGCGCATTGATGCGCCCAGGCATGCGCAGCGTCACTTTGTGTCGCTCTCCATTAAGCAGTAGTGCCCCGTCCTCCGCAACATCAAAATCGACCACGCGAATACCCGCCCCCTCTGCTGCGGCAACAAATGGTGCAAGTGCCGGATCAGCACGACGAACCACCATCAGCGGCTCAAGATGTGCCGCCCTGCTTGCAGCGGAACCACGCACACGATCGACAAGCAGTAGCTTCGCCTTCCGATACTCTTCAATCGTTCCATGGAGATCGAGATGATCTGATGTGAAGTTCGTCACGATCCCAGCGGCATAGCTGATCGCCGCAACACGATCAAGGGCCAGCCCATGGCTCGTTGTCTCAAGCACCGCGGCACGATCCCCCGCTGCGGCGATCTTGCGTAGCTGCGCCTGCAGTGCTGGCGCCTCCGGAGTGGTCTGATGCGCCGCCATCGGCTCCTCCGCCCCGCCGACGCGCTGCAACGCGGTAGAGATGAGGCCCGCTGAAAGCCCGGCGGCAGTCAGGGCCGTAGAGAGGTACGTAGCAGTGGTTGTCTTCCCATCCGTACCGGTGACACCAACGACGATCAGCTCTTCGGCAGGATCACCCTCCCACCAGGCGGAGGCTTCGGCGAGTGCGCGACGCGCGTTGCTCACCGCGATCAGCGGAACCTCTGCCGCTTCTGGGGTTGAGGAGGCAATTGAACGCGCACCAGCCGTCTCACTGATCAGCAGCGCAGCACCACGACGCAGAGCCTCTAGTGCAAACGCTGCACCATCGGCACGTGCCCCAGCAATCGCCACGAAGGAGCCACCAGGCAGTACCTGCCGAGAGTCATACGTGCAGGGGGCGCTGATCATGAGATCCGATTGATCAAGCCCTCGGCTCTCACTGCGGAGGAGGAGGCCGAGCCGATCAAGGCGCTCAACGAGTGACGCGATCTGCTGCGGTGCACGCTTACTGCTCATCGCCCCGCCCTCAGCACCGTTCGGATTGCCGAACGCAGAGCGTAACGGCGCGGATCAAGAACGATCCGATGCGCGCCGGACATTGCCACCCACTCAGCACCGAATGCACGCTTGTAGTCATAGAGTCCATACATCTTCTCTCCCGGCTGCGGAATCTCTCGGTGACCTGCAACATCCGCCCCTCCGAGATCGGCGATGCGCCCCTCCTGCCGCGCCGTGTCTATGAGCGTCCAGCGGAGGAGTACAACAGCACCCGCCGGAACTGATGGGCCCACTTCGCGTGAACCAGCATGGTGGCTGGTCAGCCGCTCACCGTGCCGCAGTGCCGTCTCCATCGCGATCACCGCCCCTTGCGCATCGCGTGCGACCCACGCCTCCATCTGACCAGAGTGCATCAAGTCCACCCAGGTGAGCAGTGTCTGATCCAGATTGATCTGAGCAAACTGGCGTCGGACCGCCGTCTCGTTGACGAGAGTGGCCGCCTCTCTGAGCGCGGCCAGGTCGTGCTCTGGGTGCAGACGTGACACCTGGATCCCATTGCGATGTGCAGCGCTGATCTCGTTGCGCTTGGTTGCGTTCACGTGCGAGAAGATCTCTGCCTCCGTAACGCCACGCTGCGCCGTGGCCCGAATCCACATCGCATGCTTGCTGAAGAAGCTCTCATCGCATGGAGAGAATCCAGCGCGGAGCCACTCCACTTCAAGTGCATCGGATGCGGGGAGCCACGGGTCAACACGAAGCTCAACCACCCCC
>Ga0222712_10005561_pt1 | contig 12701 bp, 4 predicted proteins | sample C33_657DmetaG_FD_165043 | JGI IMG/M metagenome (GOLD analysis project Ga0222712, IMG submission 165043) | Estuarine water microbial communities from San Francisco Bay, California, United States - C33_657D | ecosystem: Environmental > Aquatic > Marine > Unclassified | place: USA: California...
CGAGATCGTCCTCGCGGGGGCGTCGACGATGTGGGATATGAACCGTCACCCGTGTGTCCGTCAACGATGTGGGATATGAACCGTCACCCGTGTGTCCGTCAACGATGTGGGATATGAACCGTCACCCGTGTGTCCGTCAACGATGTGGGATATGAATCGTCACGCACCCAAAAGACACCCATCATCATCATCGGTCTTATCCATCGCGCCCCATTCGCATTCGTCGACGCATTCGGCGAAAGCGACGACGCATTCGGCGAAAGCGAGGGAAAAGATGAAGACCGCCGATGTGATGCGCACTCGCGGTGGCGTTCCGTGGTCGTCATCACCGCCGTCGTCATCACAGACGTCGTCGACGCGCGCGACGACGAGGTGTCGCGCGACGACGTTTCCATCATTTTTCCCGCGCGAGGTGGAAGATTTGAAAGAACCCGCGGCGCGCGCGATGGCGAACATGGCGCGACAGATCGACGTTGAAGTCCCAGGGCGAGGGAAAGTGGTGAAGACATCCGTCGTGGGCGAGCGAAACGCGCGAGCGAGCGCGCCACCGTTCGTGTTGTTGCATGGATTTGATTCGTCGTTGTTGGAGTACCGACGGTTGTTCCCGAAGCTCGCGCGCGAGCGCGAGACTTGGGCGGTGGATGTCTTAGGGTGGGGATTCACCGACGCCCAAGATGGGGGCGTTGGGGATTATTCCCCCGAAGCGAAGCGCGCGCACTTGTACGCGTTTTGGAAGGCGAACGTTGGGCGGCCGATGGTGTTGTGCGGGGCGTCGCTCGGAGGGGCGTGCGCGATCGACTTCGCGACGAATCACCCCGAGGCAGTGGCGAAGCTCGTGCTCGTGGATGCGCAAGGATTTATCGAAGGACTCGGACCGATGGGGGCGCTGCCGAGACCGGTGGCGAAGGTTGGGGTGAACGTGCTGAGGACGGTGGCGCTACGAAACGCGGCGAATCAAATGGCGTACTTTGACAAAGCGACGTACGCCACCGAGGATGCGCTGCGAGTGGGGCGACTGCACACGTTTGCCCCGCAATGGTGCGATGCGACGCTGTCGTTCATGCAGTCGGGTGGGTTCAAGGTGAGAAATTCCATCGCCAAGGTGCCGATGGAGACGCTCGTCATGTGGGGACGCGAGGATAAAATTTTAGAGCCCTCTTACGCTGCCAAGTTCATGGAGGAACTTCCGAACGCGAAGCTCGTGTGGGTAGAAAAGTGTGGACACGTCGCGCACTTGGAGCAACCGGATTTCATGTGCAAGACGCTTTTGGATTTCGCGGACGGGGCGGTTTAACGACTGGTATGTAAACCGATATTTAATTTAGTTCTGTATTGCAATCGCAGCGTCGGTAAATAACATGCATAATTCATGGCGCTCATGCGAACTCATGTGCTGATCGGCATCGTAGTTTGCGGCTCGCCGACGAGTAGAAAGTTCACCGTGAACACTGGCGCGGCGCCGATGGGGACTTGCAAGACACCGCCGAACATGGAAGTCCCCGGCATGGCGTACATTTTGCCGAGCGCAACACCCGGATAAATAAAACGCAACTCGTCGCGGAAGTATTCAAACTCATGCGTTTGATCGGAGTAATCCACGACGAGCGCTCGCGTTCCCGCATTGAAATTTGATGAGCCGATGGACGCCGTCCCGGGGTAGAGCTCGATCGGCTCTTGAAGTCCGAAGACCCGGTTGATGACTGCACCGTAGTTTAATTTGATGAGATTCGACGCTTTCGATGGGTCGAGCTCGTCGAAACACTTTCCACGCCAAGAGTTGAACTGAAACGAGCGTCGAATGCCGTACGTGCGAGCGATGGCTTCGTACGACCCCGAACCGAGGATGCAGCCCTTCATGCAGCCGGATGGAACTTCAGCGGACAGTGGCGATGCTTGCCAATACGCGTCGTCGAGCAACGTCGCGTTGAGATTCGCGCGCAAAAGGTCCGAGTTGCACACGTCATCAAGCGCAAACTTGGTGATGTTCAGTGCGTCGATTCCAAACACCGCATCTGGGTCGTTGACTTCTGCGAATATGCTTCGCATGAACGTCGAGTTCCACGTCGTCGGCTGGAGCGTTTGCGCCCGTCTCTGCGTCGAACCCAAGATATTCAAATCCATCGCGCTCGCACTGATGTTCAACCGAAGAATATTGCTGAAAACATACGTCGCCACTCGATTGGTGATGCGCTCGTAAATCGTCGTCGGGCCAAAAAGTGAGTCTTGTTGCTGAACAATGTCAACGAGCGCGTTGAGCCACGGCGTGTCCAACCCATCGATCCCCGAGACCCAATCCGCGAACGGCGTGCTCGACGCCGGGGGCGACGCCCCACCCGCGGAAGCGAGCAATCGTCGTCGTCGTCCATCATCCACGCGCGTGTCATCTCTCGTCGCTCGATTCCCGACATCCAGCGCGCGCGCCGACGCGCTCGAGACGCCCGCGCTCAGCGCCGCGCACGCCAACGCCACGCACGCGCACACCGCCGTCGCGCGCGTCATTCCTCGCGCGCGCGCGCTCGACGCTCGTTTGTTTTCTTTCCCACCCATCGCTCGCGTCAATCGCGCTCGATCGCACGCGCTCGATCGCTCGTGACGTCGCACACTGACGACATGTGTCGGTTCATATCTCCCATGCCATCGGCGTCGTGTCTCGTCGAGACACCGCCTCGGGCGTCACGCACGACGTCACCGAAAGACTCGCACGCCTCCATTCGCGCGAAAGCGAACGAAGCGTCGAGACGACGTTCGTGCGTTCGCGTGGAAATCGCGTTGGAGTCGAGCGAAGTCGAGCGGCGAAGCGCTGGAATCGTTGCTCTCTCTCTCTCTCTCGCGGGAAACCTATGCGTCGGTCGCCGGCGGCGCGCGCGTCGGTTGACGCGCGCTGCGCGCACCCACACGCGAGCAAGCGCGCGCGAGCGCGACGAACGGTGGATGAGACGCATCCAAAACGATTGTACGGCGTGGACGCGCGATTAAAGTATAAAGGGATAGATGTCGAGCGCATGCGCTCGGGCGAGACGTCGACGACGAAAGCGGCGAACGCGGGAGTCGCCGAGCTCGGGCAGACGATGATAGCGCAGGCGTTCGCGAGCGATGTTCCACGAGGCACGGAGACGTGTGAACACGTGGCGATGTTGGCGATGCGACAAGAGAACGAGCGTTGGCCGGTGCAAAAGACGGAGGAGTGGGCGTTCGCGCGGGCGAGCTGTTTGACGGCGAGCGACGTCGGCGCGGCGTTGGGGATAGATAGTCATCGCGATGCCGCGTCGGTTTTGGCGCAAAAGAGGCGCACACGCGCGACAGAGGATGGGTTGAAGGCGTCGAGAGCTATGGAGGCGAACATCGGGGTTGGGGCGAGCGCGGAGGCGAGCGCCGCGAGGATGAAAAAACCATCGGGCGAGCGTAAAAAGTTTGCGCATCCAGCTTCTCGACACGGTGACGCCTACGAAGACGAGGCTCTGGCGCACTACGAAAAAGTAAATGAAACAAAGTGTTTTCGTTTCGGGATGAAAACGCACGATGATTTTTTCTGGCTCGGGGCGTCGCCAGACGCCATCCATCCCGCCGGGCGCGTCGTCGAAATTAAATGTCCTTTCACGCGACCGATTCTCCCAAACGGCAAGCGCATGGTCGAACACTACGCCCAGATCCAAACTTTGCTCGAAGTTTTCGATTGTGAATTTTGCGATTTCGTGCAGTACAAGCCCGCCGGTCGTGGGAAAGGATTCTCAGGTAACGTAGACGCTCCCGCGTACCTGTGCGAAACCGTCCCTCGAGACCGCGAGTGGTTCGCCGCGAGACTGCCTGTTCTCGAATCCTTCGCTCGCGCGCTCCCTTCGCCGTCCTGATCCATTTATTAATTTTATAATCCCATTCGCCTTTCGCGTCGCTTTCCGTCGTCGCGTTGGCTTTTTCTTCTTCGCGACCGCGGCGTCGCGACAGCCGCGAAGCGACGCGTTCAAATTCGGCGCGCGCGCGCTCAACTCTCCTCACTCATACGCGCGCGCATTTTCCATCATCTCCCGTCCGCATGGACTGGTGCGCGTTAAACGTCGATCGCGATCGCGAAGGCGTCGCCGAGCGCGCGCTCGCGACGAAGCGCACGACCGAAGCCGAGGAGTCTCGCTTGACCGCGTGCTACGAATACGCGTTGAAGCTCGCGGCGAGCGGCGACCGAGGAGGGGCGATCGACAACCTGCGCGCGGTGTTGTCGCACGCCCTAGCGAATGCGGCGAATATATCGTTCGAACTCGCCCGTGTGAAGTACTTGGCGCTGAAGAATCTAGGGAAATTGCTCGAGGATGAAGACGACGAGCGGGAACGCGCGAGCGGACGGGGCGCGCGAGGACGAGCAGATGGGGACGAAGCGTTGAGGTGCTACGCCGCGGCGGTGGAGATGGATGGTGAGGATGTGATGTTGTGGCGAAGATTAGGAGGCGCGGCGGCGGCGAGAGGGGAGTACGGCGTGGCGAGGTTGGCGTACGAGAGAGGGATCGCGTTGCGACCAAAGAATCAACTGGCGTTAGAGGATTTGGGCGAGGTCTTGCTCGCGGTGGGGGATTTAGACTCCGCTCGCGCGATAGGGCGAGAGATATTGAAGATTGATCCCTCCAACGCGCGGGCAAGCGGGATGGCGCGAGCGCCAGAGATGCTGGAGGTGGCGCCGAGGTTGAAACGCGCCGGAGCGGCGGAGTCGGCGGGTTGGGAAGGAGCGAAGGAGATTGCGATTCGATTCTCGCCGACGACCGAAAAATCGTGGGCATTGCTCGCGGCCGTGCTCGCGAGATTAGGCGGCGTATCGTCGCCCGAAGCAGAGGTTGAGAAGACGCCGAGCAGAGGAGGCGGAGAAGGCGCTGAAGCGGTTGAAGAGACAGGAACTTTGACTCCAACGAAAACGACCGAGTCTTTGGCGACGCCGATGCAAACCCCAGTAGCGCCGTCTCCTCTCGTGCGGACCACCGGAGAATCGACCGGAGAACTGGTGAACATGTCATTTTTGCGAGTCATCGACGGTGTCGATGTGCCGTGCGGCGCGCCGCTTGGGAAAAGTCTTCGGTTCATCTTTGACAGCGAGCGCTGTGAGCGTGAGGTCGAGCTCGAGGCCGTTGAAACTGTCGATACAGATGTACCTTCGCAAGAAATCATTCCAGCGCCCTCGCAAGCCCCTTCGCTCGAGGTGATTGACCTCGTCAAAGACAACATGCATCCAACGATGACGGAATCAGAGACAACGATGACGGCGTTGAGTGAACAAGAACCGGCCGTACCTCCTCCGAATGCCGACATCGCTACGAAAGGCAAACGAAGGCGCGTTTCGGTTGAAGGACCGGTAAGAAAGTCACGGCGACAAGAAGAGATGGACGCGAAGAGGGCGATTGAGGAAGAGAAGGAGCGCGCAATCGCCTCGCAAAAAGCTGCCGATATGGCTGCGCGCAAAAAGCTTCTTGATGAAAGAAAATGGACCCCGGAGCAGCAGATAGCGCGCACCCTGTTGAAAATGGTTGGCATCGAGCACGAAGACCCTGTTGTATTGGTGCAAGCTATGAAGGAAAAAGAAACAGGTGGCGCTGCCGTGGAGGATGAGCAAAGAGACGAGAAGAAGAAGCACTTGAGAGCTATGAAAGAGGCTGCGGCGAAAAAGGCTGAAGAAGAGCGGCGACTGAAAACAACAGAACGAGTTGCCGCTTTCGTGAATGGTGTCGACGGTTCCAATAGTGGTGTCGCGCACGTGGCGTGGCGTTTTCTTTCCACGACTGCTGCTCGATGGCGTCCTGACACCGAAGACGAGTGCGCGCCGAGCCCTTCGATGTTGTTCACGCTCGTGCAGATCTATGGCGTAGGTCACGGAGATGAGCTAGCGCCGAAAGCTCGAATCTTGCTTTGCTTAGCTGACGCGGCAATCATAGCTGCGCGAGCGTGTTCGCTTGGGCAACCAGAGCGTAAGATGCTTCAAGTTGTTGCGCAGGGCTTTTTAGAGCAGGCCTCGACTGTCATGGACAGAGACTTTGCGCAAGACTTTCAGGCCGAAAGTCTCTTTTTGCGTCACAAACTTGCAGAGCTCTCTGGGGAGGAGTCAAGCGCGCGATCGTACTATCTTGATCGAGCGCAGGAAGTCGCTCCGGATGATGCCGAAGTTCCGCCACCATCCTGTGCCATCGTCGATGCTGCTCCCACACGATTCACCAAACAGTTGTTACGAGCGGCCATGGACTCTATGAAGGTGAAAGAAGTCGTGACAGGCGCCGCTTCGAGATTTGCCAAGGGGCAAACTTCTGAATTGGTGTCAACGCTAACGCCACTGCTTCTAGCCGATGAAGATGTCGAGCTTGCCGACGGATTGACGCTTACGCAATCTGAGCGTCAAGAGGCGTTGAAAGTCCTCGCCATGGCGGCTCGAGAAGAGGGTTCGGCATGCATTGTGATTGAGCTTAAAGCGCTCAAGTATTTGTATGATTTGACCAAGGATTTTAGATGTTTGCGTAGCATGGCGGAGACGATTGATTTGACCAAGCGTGCTCACACAAAACATGCGCTAGATACCGTTGAACAACTCGGCATCCAGACACTCGCTGCATCTTTGTTTGAGTTACACTATAGAGAACTCGCGAAAGAGCCTGGAGTCAAGAAAAATCTGATTAGGTCTGGCGTGGCTTCGGCAAACATGGAAGCAGCAGCTCTGATCCTGTCAGCCGTACAGCGTGCTGCAAAGGTGGGAGATTTAGAGATGATTGAATTACACGAAAAACTTCACGACCGTCTCGCTGACTGCCGTTGCTGTTGCGGAGATGGTCGCAAAGGGGCGTTTCTAAAATCATCATTGGTGCATTTGGCGAGAAGCAGAAACAGAATCACAGCGGCAAGAGAGGCGCGTCAGATAGCAGAAGAGCCCACTGGGGGAAAGAAGAGAGCTGGACGCACAAAAGTCGGCCAACTTTCGGTGCCGGTAGATAAAGCCGGCGGCAAAAGTCGCGATGCGCGCGCGGATGATGAAGAGGAAGAGGGCGGAGCTCGACGCCGGGTGCGCAGGCAACGCGTGAGCAGCATTGAGACTGACGATCGAACGCCGCAAGACAAGGCTGATCGCAAAGTCTTGGAACGGTTAGATAAGTTGATTGTACAGTTTTGCTATTGCGTGTACGGTTTTGAATTGGAGCGCCCGACGCGTAGATGCCGTGAAGAAGGTGGTGCCTCGGAGGCGATGTTGGCGATTAGCTCGGAGCAGAATGCCGCAGATTTGTGGTTATCCCTTCAGCCGTACGCGATGCAGAGTAAAGATCGACAGCGCGAGACAATCGTTGCGATCATGCAGGCAATTCGATCGCATGTCTCCAATCCGCCGCTAACTAAGCAAGGTTTAGCTGTGGATGCTTACCTGGCGGAGTTTGATGACTATCTGGATGGGAAAGCAAGCATCGATCAAGTCGTAGCAAAGGAACGAGTGCTCGCTCGCGCGATGATTTCACAACCTACTCCTGATGAAGCTCTGATGGCGTTTCGACTTCCAGGCATACCGGCTAAAAACGACAAGTCGGAAGCGATGCCAACTTCTCCAAGAGAGTCAGTCGTGCACGTGCCTGGCCAAGGTGTGCCAGATGCTACCGTCGTTGAGGACAGGATTATGCGTTTCGCCGAAGTTTACAGGACACTCTATCAGTTTTGCGTCGAAGTGGATGGGCCAATATTGGAGATCGCGCTTGAAGAGGAACAGACAGATTTACAAGAAATCTTTGCTTTGCTTGAAAGTTGCATGCCATCAGGCGTGACGCCTTTTGAGCGCAAGTCTGTCGCAAACCGTGCGCCTGAAATCGTGAACAGCGGTCTAGTCGCGCATTCTAGCGCGGACTTCACTCGCATGTTAAAGTTTGATATCCAGTACAATCTCAAACGACCACAGAGTTGGATTGCATTGGCTGACCATCTGGACACTATCAAGGACATCGTGCTCAACGACTCGGCAAAGATTATGACTGTCGAAATGTTCCGAGCGAGCCCGATGATGAAACTCGTAAAGACCTATCAAGTGGCTATCCGGCGAGCGTTGCTAGCCGCTGACGAGGCTTTGGTCATGACCTATCACGAGGGGCACGAGGAAACAGAGTGGATTCGTTCACAAATTCATGAGCGTCTTGGCCAGGCGAGCTATGAGTTGTTGCAAAACGCTCCCCCTTTGTACGATGGACGCATAAATTCGCTCGATTCGTGCGGCGATTCGTTCAAGGCTGCGCTCGTGCTGTGCAAAAGTGCTTATGCTCGCGCGGCTGAATCGAATACTGAAGAATGGACTTATCCGTACTTTTTGGCTAAGCTCGCAAAGAAAGGCGGTGAGCCACTGACGCAAGTCCTTGCCATGCACGCGGGTGCGCTGGCATTGCTGCCCGGCAGTCTTGAAGCCATCTACCAAGTAGCGAATATTCGTTTGCGCCTACTAATGTCGATTGATGCGGCTGGTCGAAAGAAGATGACTCCGGAGGATCAAGCGATCACTATTGCCGTGCTCAAGCAACCGTTTGTTCCGGGTGAAATGCAAAACAGCTGGATTGGCGCCTATCGCGATTCTATCGAAGCGTTACTCTTCATCGTGAAGAATTATCCGAAGTTTCATAAGGCCAGCTATCGTCTGGCTTGGTCTCGTTTGAAGAAGTCTCCCGGAGAAATTGGACATGCGCGAAAGGCTTTGGAGTACCTCCAGCCGCTTTTCACTGTTCCAAGAACAGGCACCTTCAAGGCGATGATGGTCGAAATCGATGACACAAATCTTGGTATTGATAATCGAGATGCGGCTAGATCCGAGTTCAATGAGGATGATGATCGGAGTGTCATTTACGAGGCGGGAATCAACGAGTCGCGGCGACGTTTCACCGCAAATGTTCGCCGCGCGCTTCAGCTTTACATCGCTCTACTTTACACGAACGAGGATATTCAAACTCTTTCAAATGCCATTGCGTATTTGTCCGACTTTAAAACTACCATAAAATCGCGATTGTCGGTCGTTTCTTCGTCAAAGGATATTCGCATGTATGCGTTTGGTCTGATGATTCGAGCACTGTGTCAAACGTTGTCACAACCGGTGCTCTCGAATGATATAGAGACACAGCGCGGGGAAACGATTCCCGCTCACAAGCGCGACGTTTTTGTCGATTTCGCGTACAGTATGTGGTTCGAGTTTGCCATTCCTGCTCGTGGCAACGCAGGGTCTTGGGAGTCCAACGTGAGCGACGCGATGGAACAGATAGCATTCGAGGACAAGCGCACTGATTCCGGTCCTGATCTCATCAAAGAGCCTTATCAGACTGCTTTCTTCAATGCAAGTGAAATTGGGCCTTCTTCACCAGTTTTGATGGATTTCGAACGCTACGCGTTGGAGCATATCAACAGTTTGGAGGTCAAAAATGACATCGTTGCGCTCGCGGCGCAGTACTCGTTGTGCTCGTCGCGTTTGACAGAATGCAAAGCAAAGGATGCAAACGTTCTTGAACAAGGTCGATCGCGATTGAAGGTTCTCCAAAACGCAAATAAAGATGCGTTCATTCGCTGCTCCCAACCCACACTTGATGCGCTAGCCAAAGGTGAGATTAATCTCACAGCCGCCGAGGCGGAGACAGATGCCAAATCGATATCAGACGACGTCAGCGCTAAGCAAGCGGCGGTGTTCGTAGATGGCGAAACCATTCTCATCACCGCCTTGCGGATGCATCGCACGACGAAGCAAGAGTCTATGGCTCGCGTTCACGAGTTTTCCACGAATAGAAAGAATTCATTATTGGCGTACACGCAAATGGCCAAGACCGGACAGCGCGTCGCCGACGAGCTTGTCGCTCGAGGTACGGATTTGCATCGCGTTTATACCGAACTGTTGGAGTCAGCGAGGAAGAATGAAGTGCTACAGAAAGAACATCACGCCCTCGTCGAGGCCGCGCTCGCGAGCGAGAATCAAACGACCAATCCAGAGCAGCTGAAGCTCATAAAGAGCGCGTACGAGGAGTTGACAGCGGCGAATGAAACACACGCGCGGCTCACTACGGCTTTGGAACAGGCTCTCGCGGTCTATCGCGAAGAGACGACGGAGAAAGCGGCGGAGATGGCCAAAATCGACATTTCCAGCGCAGAATCATCGGCGTACATCACGCGCGTCGCGAGTGCGATTGCCAAACACCCGATCCAGGATGTCTCTCAAGCCGAAACGTTGCTCGACGCGACTATCACCGAGTTGCGCAAAATCAAACCCAAAAAGCTGAGCTGGCGAACGAAGAAACCGACGACGAAGAAAAATGCGACCGCCGCGAACGACCGCGTGGAAGCGATGGAGACCGCGGCGGAACCTACGGACGTCGAGCCCACCGAAGTTGATGTCGCTGAAGCGGAACGCCCGCTCGACGCCGCGCGAGCGCTCGACGTCGCCCGCGACGCTTGACCCCATCATCCTTCTTCTCATCCACCGCCAACATCCGCGCGTGGCGCGTGCATCCCTTACCTTTCATAACACCTTGTCTTTATGTCATCAACACTCGCGAATGACGCGATTCAACATCTCGCTCGCTCGCTCGCTCGCTCGCCAGCCGTCGCGCGCGCTCTCCTAATCCTCATTCCGTGCCTCGCCTCAACCTCAGCTTTCGCGCCTTGTCGCGCGCACGCGTTCGTGAGGTGTATGCGCGTCGTATTTTTGGCCAACCACACGCGTGAGCCTCTGAGTTTCGCGTTCGTTCGCTTCACCAAGGCGTGCGCTACGCCTTCAGCGCGATCGGGACGATCCTTCTTCACCGCGCGCGCGACGACGCCGATGCCGAATGACGTCGAGGACGATCGACGAAAGCGCGCGAAGGCGCAAAGTGGGTCAAACACGAACGCGGTGCGATCGCACGCATCGCACGCGCGCGACGTCGACGTCGATGGGCAAGGGATGGATCGGTCGAACGTTCCAAAAAGCGCGATGAACGAGAACGCGCGACGCCCAGACGGTCGCCAAACGCAAGCGAACGGCGTCAAAGGGAACGTGAGACCAAATTTATCGAAACCGAAAGGGGCGGTGTTGGCGAGCGCGACGAGCGTTGATGCGAGCGAAGGGAACGCGCCGAGGGCGACGGCGGCGTTCGCGAACATGGGGTTGACGCAGAAGAGCGCGCGAGCGATCTCGGAAGTGATGAAGTTCACGCACGCGACATCGGTGCAGGATGCTACGCTGCCACACATCATGCGAGGACTGGATTTGCTCGCGCGGGCTAAGACGGGGAGCGGGAAGACGGTGGGATTTTTGTTGCCGGCGATCGAGCGATTGGCGAAGATGGGGGCGCCGAAACGAGGCAACGTGAGTTGCTTAGTGGTCTCTCCGACGAGAGAGCTGGCGCAGCAGATCGCGGAGGAGGCGAAAAGTTTGTTGACGTTTCATGAATTCGGCGTGCAGGTCGTGTTCGGCGGGACGAATATGAATAGCGAGAAGAAGCGAATGCAATCGTCGCCGATTGAGTTTTTAATCGCCACGCCGGGGCGGTTGATCGATCACTTGGAGACGGGAGACTTGGCGTCTCGCGTGCGAAATCTGGATGTGCTCGTGCTCGATGAGGCCGATCAGCTCCTTGATATGGGGTTCCGCCCGAGCATTGAGCGCATTTTGTCGTACTTGCCCACCGATCGCCAGACGCTATTGTTCTCCGCCACGGTGCCCAAGACGGTGCACGAAATCGCGGCGAACGCGTTACGTCCGGGACATCAGTACATCGACTGCGTCGGCGACGATGCGCCGGCAACAAACGTGCTGACTGATCAATCGATGGTCATGGCTCCGTTCAAGGATCATTTAACGCTGCTCACGCAAGCCATTGAGGCGCACCAAGCCGAGGAACCGAACCACAAGGTGATGGTGTTCTTCCCAACCGCACGCGCCACGCAGCTCGCCGCGGAAATGTTTGAAGCGTTGGGTAAGCCGGTGTTTGAGATTCACAGCCGCAAATCTCAATCGGCGCGCACGAAGGCAGCGGATCAGTTTCGAGCGAGCAAATCCGCAGTGATGATGTCCTCCGACGTCACCGCTCGCGGGATGGATTTCCCGGATGTCACTTTTGTCATGCAAATCGGCGTGCCATCCACTCGAGAGCAGTACATCCACCGTCTCGGTCGAACCGGCCGAGCAGGCAAGAACGGTCAAGGTTTGCTCATGCTCGATCCGGCGGAGAAGTTTTTCTGCCGATTGGTGCAAGATTTGCCGATCACGGTGCTCAATCCGACTGTGGACCAGCGCACCGACCAGCGCGTGCGCGTGGCCGTGAGCCGCATCAGCGACGACACGAAAGAACAGACCTACGCCGCATGGTTGGGTTTCTACAACGGTTCACACGCTAAGATGGGTTGGAGCAAAGAACAACTTATCGCCGTTGCGAACGATTACGCGCTGACGACGTTGCAGTGCCGAAAACTTCCGGGATTGTTGGCGAAAACCGTCGGCAAGATGGGTCTCCGGGACTACCGTTCCTTGTTGAACATTGTGTCCGAGTTGCAATCTAAGGGTGGCGATGGCAATCGCGGCGGCAGCGGCGGCGGCGGCGGCGGCGGCGGCGGCGGCGGCGGCGGCGGCGGCGGCGGCGACCGAAGCGGCGGCGGCGGCGGCGGTCGTGGCGGCGGCGGCAGCGGTCGTGGCGGCGGCGGCAGCGGTCGTGGCGGCGGTCGTGGTGGCGGTCGCGGCGGCGGCGGCGGCGGCGTCAGCGGCGCCA
>Ga0222712_10005563_pt1 | contig 12700 bp, 9 predicted proteins | sample C33_657DmetaG_FD_165043 | JGI IMG/M metagenome (GOLD analysis project Ga0222712, IMG submission 165043) | Estuarine water microbial communities from San Francisco Bay, California, United States - C33_657D | ecosystem: Environmental > Aquatic > Marine > Unclassified | place: USA: California...
CTTCCTGGCCGCGTTGGTCTGGACCCCGGTCCTGATGCTCATCGGTCTCCGCTGGGGTCCGGTCATCATCGAGAAACTCAACGAGTATCACCGCATCGCCGGCTGGATCGTGGTCGGGATGCTGCTGGTGCTCTATTTCTCGACGCACTGGTTGCTGCCGGCCCTGACCTGGCGCGGCCGTCGGCAGCTCGTGATGAAGGTCCGCAACCTGCTCCAGCCGTCGCTGTGGCCTGCGGCGATCCTTTACCTGCCGGTGCGGTTGGGCGTCCTCTACCACAGCATCCGCTGCCGGAGTCTGACCGCCTTCGCCTCGGCCAACCCGGCGCTCGGTCGCATCGGCGGCTTTATCGGTGACGCCAAGTCGCTCCTGCTCCGTCCATTCCAGCGGGACTCCCGTTGCTGCCCCACCTTGGCGCTGGCGCAGGAGGATAAGATCGAGGAGAGGATCAAGGAGGCCCACGCTTTCGCGGTCTGCCATGGTTACCCGCTCGTCTTCAAACCCGAGGTGGCCGAGGACGGCGCCGGCCTTCGTTTCGTGCGCGACGCGGCCCAGCTGGAGCGTCTCGTGGCCGGCGCCAAGGAGGATTTCCTCCTCCAGAAATTCATCCCGGGGCCGGAGTTCGAGGTCGTCTGGCGGCGCAATCCGGGCAAGGACGACGGGCGGATCATGGCGATCGTCCAGAAGCAGGATGTCGTCGTGCGCGGCGACGGCGAGCAGACCCTCGAGGAACTGATCTGGCTGGACGAGGTCGCGGTCTCCCGGGGCGAGCTCTACCAGCGGTGCCACTCCCGGGAGCTGAACGACGTCGTGCCGGCGGGGCGTTTGGTGACCTTGAACCTCACGGGCAGCTACGGCCACGGGGCCCGGTGCGTCCACCGTCACGACCTCAGCACCGCGGAGCTCACCGCGGCCGTCACCGCCTTCGCCAAGCGCTTCCCCGGCCTGCATTTCGCCCGGTTCGACCTGCGGGCCGTCTCCGAGGCGGAGCTGAAGGCCGGGCGTTTCACCTGCACCGAGGTCGGCGGCTGCTGCCATGTCTCCAGTCTCGTGCGCGACGGTTCGCTGCGTTTCAGCCGTTCCTACGCCGCGGTCTGGCACCAGCTGAAGGCCTGCGTCGAGGCCGGCCGTTATAATTTGAATCAGAATGTCCGCCCCGTGCCGCTGGAGGAACTGATGGCCCGTTGGAGCCAGGCGCGCGGGCGCGCGGACGAGTTCGCGGTGAGCGAGGAATAATCACCTTGCCCGCGTGGTGGGTCCGCGGGTGCCTGCAGGTTTCGCCGCCGACGTCCGCCGACGGGCAAGCGCGCTCGAGTGGCTGAGGCAGGTCCGGGGTCGAAATCTAGGTTCATCCCTTCAGTCACGATTAGGGATGATTACCTGGTTTGGCGGAAGCCGCTTCTCTGTCGAAAAAGAGGACCTAGGAGTGTTGGCCGAAATCCTATGCGAAACTCCAAGCTCCTCATGCGTGCGATCCTGTTGTCGGCCGGCCTGCTGGGTATCAATCCCGCCTCGGCGGCGACTGTGACCTGGGACACCTCCGCGGCGGCCGGCTTCCAGTCGGGTAGTGGCACCTGGGGTACGGACAGTTTCTGGAGCAGCAACGGCACGACCCTCTCGCCGTGGGTTTCGGGCGATCAGGCCGTCTTCTTGGGGGAGACCGCTGCGGTGAACAATACGATTTCGCTGAGCGCTGTTCAGAACCTTACTGGTCTCACTTTTGGTTCGGCCACCACTTCGGGTAACTGGACCTTCTCCGGGAGCGGCATGACCTTGACCGCAAACTCCACCTTCAACGTCAACGCAGGGTCGACGGCCTCGATCGGCAATATCATCAGCGGCGCTTTCAGCCTCACCAAGGCCGGCACGGGTAACCTGACCCTGGCGGGTGCGAACACCTATTCGGGTGTGACGACCTTGGCCGGGGGCGTGCTGGAAGTTGCTACCTTGGCCAATGATGGCGTCGCCAGCAGTCTGGGCGTCGGGACGGGGGATACAGACCCCGCCCGCATCGGGCTTCTATTTCGAGGTGGCGTCTTGAGTTACGCAGGCTCGACCGCGCAAAGCACCAATCGGGCTATTCGGATTGGTCTGGCAGGTGCGACGATTGACGCCTCGGGCAGTTCTCCGGCGGCGACCTTGGTCTTTACGCGCACTTCGATGCCTAACTGGTGGGAAGACGAAGGCACGCGGACATTGACTTTGAAGGGTGTCAATACCGGGGCAAATACCATCGTCGCTGGGATCAATGATAAAGGGACTGTCACCGCCATGAACGTGACCAAGGAAGGCATAGGCACATGGGTCCTGGAGGGTTCGGGAAATTACCGAGGTGTTACCGACATCAAGGAGGGGACGCTGGTAGCCGCTCACAGCAATGCGCTTGGCGTAGGTAGCCTGAGTCTGGCCACTTTGACCTGGGTGCGGGCCGGAGCGACCTTGGGTTTAAGAGGTAATATCACATCCGGCGAACACCTCCGGGTGCGGGGCGACGGCGTGGGCGGCTTGGGCGCCATCCGTAATCTATCGGGTGAGAACACCTTGACGCAGAACGTGGGCATGGATGCGGACACGCGCATCGGGGTCGATGCCGGGACGCTCACCTTGACCGCGGTGCTTTATGACGGCACCGTCGGCTTTTCCTCCCAAATGACCAAAGTAGGGGCTGGCGACCTGGTGCTGAGCGGGGTCAATACCTACACGGGGGCGACTTCGATATCGGCCGGCAAACTTAGGCTGGTTTCCAACGGTTCGCTGGGTAACGGGAATTACGCCGCTAACATCGCGAACGAAGGGATCCTGGAGTTCGCAGGAGCCGCGACGCAGACTCTCTCCGGCAGGATCAGCGGTGCGGGCGCCCTACTTCTTAGTGGTAACGGCCAGCTGCTTATCTCCGGAAACAACACTTTTTCTGGCGGAGTGACGGTCACTGACGGCAAGGCCACCGCCAATTCCTCGTCCGCCTTTGGAACAGGCACCATCACCGTGTCCGGTAACGGGGTGATTGACTTGGGAGGTAGGACGCTTCCGAACAATTTGGTGGTCGATGGCGGAACCTTGCAGGGCGGAACCATCGATGTCGCCAAGGTCACGGCATCGTCGGGCCAGATCAGCGCGAACCTGACAGGGACAGGTAACCTGACCAAGTCAGGGACCGGCACGTTGATCCTCGGCGGTAATAACAGTCATAGCGGTGGTACGACGGTCATGTCCGGCACGTTGGTTTTGGATAGCGCGACGGCGACGGGGGTGGGAACGATCACCCTCGCCGGGGGCACTCTCGACCTGAGTAGCCGGACGGTATCGAACAGCGTGAGTCTTTCCTCCGACAGTACCGTGACGGCGACGGATGGTGCGATCGCGGGAGATATCGCTGGTAGCGGGCAATTATCCAAGACGGGGAACGGGACGGTGACGCTCAGCGGTAACAACACTTATGCCGGCGGGACGACGGTCTCGGCGGGCACCTTGGCGCTGAATAGTGCCAATGCCTTGGGTTCCGGCAACGTGACCCTGGCGGGGGGTGGTCTCGACGTGAAGTCCCAGACCGTCGCCAAGGATATCACGCTGACGGCTGACAGCAGGGTAGCCGGGACCGATGGCACGATCAGCGGCGTCATTTCGGGTGATCGTCTGCTGACCAAGGTCGGGGTCGGCACCCTCACCTTAAGTGGGATCAATACGTTCACGGGCGGGACCTTGATCAACGCCGGGACCCTCGAGGTCACTGGTTCCATCCTCGGTAACGTGGTCGTTTCCGCGGGTGGTATGCTGGCCGGTTCCGGCAATGTCGGCGATATCACCGTCGTGGCCGGAGGCACCATCGGGGCGGGCGTCGTCGGCGCCGTCGGCTCGTTGAGCGCCGGTAGCCTGAGCCTTCAGGGCGGCGCGAAGGTCGAGCTCAATTTCAGCGATGCCTCGCTCGGTGGCGGGGCGGGCTTTGATCGGTTCCTGCTCTCGGGGCAGCTGGACTTCAGTGCGGTCTCGGCGGGCAATAAGCTCACCCTTTTGCTCTCGGGTCTGCCGACGACCTTCGACCCCGCCGGCGCCTACTCGTTTGGTTTCATCGCGTACGGCAGCCTCAATCTCGGGGCCAACGGCAACATCTCGGACCTCTTCACCATCGATGCTTCGGGTCTCAGGGACCAATTCGGAGGCTCGCTGGACACCTCCAAGTTCAGCCTGGTCGACGACGCTGCCAACAAGCAGGTGCGACTGAACTACCTCTCGGCAATTCCCGAGCCTTCCACCTACGGCTTGAGTCTAGGCTGCCTAGGGCTGGCGGTCGCCGCGGTACGTCGACGCCGTCGCCTGGCCACCGCCTGAGGTATCGTCGCTCCGGCTCGGGATTCTGACGGGTCCTTAGCGGGCGTTGTAGGCGTGGCACAACGCCACCGCCGCCGCATCCGATTCGTCCAACGGAAGCTCGGCGGCCAAACCGAAGACCGATTTCACCATCCGGCCGACCTGCTCCTTGGAGGCCGCGCCGTGGCCGGTGACGGCCATCTTGATGCGTTTGGGGGCGTATTCCCTGACGGTGGCCCCTAGCCGCGCCAGCACGCTCAAGGCGGCTCCACGCGAGGCACCCATCGCCTGGGCGGTACGGAAGTTCTGGACGTAGATGGTCTCCTCGATCGCCGCCTCGGTCACGCCGTGCTCTCTCGCGAGTGACTCCACCGCGTCGGCGATCTGGCCGAGGCATCGGTAAGGCTCGAGCTTAGGGGGTAGCTTCAACGTGCGACTCGCCAGCAACCGCGGGCTGGGTCCGCGCGTGTCGACCACCGCCAGACCGGTGCCCCGCAGGGAAGGGTCGATCCCGAGGATGATGGCCTTGGCGCCGCGGGTAGCCGTCATTGCCTTCGTCGGGGACTTCGCCACGCGCCCGGTCACCTTTTTCGTGCCGGTGGGCAGCCCGTCGCGAAGCTTGGCGGTCCAGAGAGAACGCGAGGAGGAGCGGGCCATGCCCCATCTTGGCGGGCAGGGCGGGGAGGTATCCACCGAAAAACGCTCCCTCCCGGATTGCCTGTCGGGCTCGTTATCCTAGGTTGGCGTCGATGCCCCGTCTCTCCCTCATCGTCCTCGGCTTCGCCGCCGTCCTGGCTGCCGCTGAGCCTCCCGTGGTGGTCCGGGAGACCGCGGACATGCCCTCCGTGGCGCCGACGCTGGTCGCCCGTTTCAACAAGGAGTCCGTGCCGGAGTGTTCCGCGCTCTGGGCCAGCCCGTCCCAGCCCGGCCTCTACTGGACCCTCTCCGATTCCGGAGCCAAGCCGCGCCTCTCCGCCCTCCGGGCCGATGGCGGCTTCGCCGCTGGCCCGTCCGGTCCTTGGCGCACCGTCGAGCTCAAGGGGGCGACCAATGTCGATTGGGAGGCCATCACCGGCGATGCCTCCGGCCGGATGATCGTCTGCGACGTCGGCAACAATATCTCGGTCCGCAAGGAGCTCGCCCTCTACCTGCTCGCCGAGCCGGTGCTTGGGGCGGCCGCGGTCGCCGACTTCCGGAAGGTCACCTTCGCCTGGCCCGACCAGAAATCCTTCCCTGATCCCGAGCTCGCCCATGACTGCGAGGCGGCCTTCATGGTCGGTGGTCGGCTCTACCTCCTGACCAAGCATCGCCGTGATACGCTGACCGACCTCTGGCGGGTGGACCTGCCCGCCGCCGGCGCCCCCGACAAAGCCATCCCGGTGAAGATCGGCCGGCTGGACGCCAAGGGCATGGTCACGGACGCCGCGGTCTCGCCCGATGGCAGGCGCCTCGCCGTGCTGACCTACACGTTCGTCTGGGTCTTCGACCTCCCGGCGACCGGCGAGGCTTTCTTCTCCGGCCCTGCGCGTTCCGCCCCGCTCTCCTTACCGGCGCTCTCCTGGCAGGTCGAAGGCTGTTCCTGGCTCGACGATGCGACGCTCCTGCTCGGCTCGGAGCAGGGTGATCTCTTCCGCCTGCCCATCGCCGCCTTGAAGGAAGCCAAGTGATCGCAGGGCCTTCGCCGGTGTTGGGCTGAGCTAGGTGATTGCCTCAGCTATGAGGCGGTAAAACACCTCACGGAAATCCCCTCGTCCTAGGTAGGAGGCCTTTTGAAATAGTCGGCGATGAATCCGTCGATCCGCACGTGCTATTTGTTTGATGAGTTCGGCCAACAAGTCGGGCCCTTCACCGTCGGTGAAACGCTCCGCCACCTGGAGTCCGCCGAGCGTCAGCCCGGGTTCCGGCCCCGCCGGCTGACGGTGTGGACGCTCGGCTGGCCGACGCGCCTGGACGCCGCGGAGGCCCGGACGCGTCTCCGCCGGCGCCTCCGCCTGCGCGACCGCTAGACACAAAAAAGCCGGCGCGCACGCCGGCTTCATGGGCCACCCGGAAGTCGTCGCTCAGAGCGCCTTGGCGGCGTTCACGACGGCTTCCTTCGTGATACCCAGCTCCTTCATCACCACGTCGCCGGGGGCGGAGAGGCCGAAGGTGTCGGTGCCGATGGCCTTGCCCGCGGTGCCGACGTAGCGGCCCCACGAGATCGTCACGCCGGCTTCGATGCTGACGCGCTTGGCGCAGGCGGCGGGCAGGACTTCCTCCTGGTAGGCCTTCGGCTGGCGCGCGAAGACTTCCATCGAGGGCATCGAGACGACGCGGACGCCCGCGCCGAGTTCCTCGCCGGCCGCGAGGGCGAGCGAGAGTTCGCTGCCCGTACCGATGATGATGTGGGTGAGCGGAGCCGTCTCCTTGCGCAGGATGTAGCCGCCCTTGAGCGTGCCCTGGCGGCGCGTGGCGACCGGGATGGCGTCGAGGGACGGGACGTTCTGACGGGACAGGATGAGGGCGACCGGGCCGTCCTTGCGGGCGACGGCGTGGGCGAAGGCGGCGGCCGTCTCCTCGGCGTCGCCCGGGCGGACCACGTCGAGGTTCGGGATGCAGCGCAGCGCGCTCACGGTCTCGACCGGCTGGTGGGTCGGGCCGTCCTCGCCGACGCCGACGGAGTCGTGCGTGAAGATGTAGAAGGCCTGGAGCTTGGCGAGGGCCGCGACGCGGATCGAAGGGCGGAGGTAGTCGGAGAACGTCAGGAACGTCGCGCCGGAGCCCTTGAACACGCCGTGGTAGGCGATTCCGTTGAGGATGGCGCCCATCACGTGCTCGCGGATGCCGAAGTAGAGGTTGCGGCCGCCGGGCGTCGCGACGTCGAAGTCGCCCACGTCCTTGATGTAGTTCTTGGTCGAGCCGTGCAGGTCGGCCGAGCCGGAAAGCACGAGCGGGGAGGCCTTGGCGACGGCGTTGATGCAGGTCTCGCCGGAGACGCGGGTGGCGAGGGCGTTCTTGCCGAACTCCGGGATGGCCGCGAGGAGGGACTGGACGTCGCCGTGGTCGCCCTTCTGCGCCTTCGCGAGGAGGGCGGCCTTCTCGGGGTTCGCCTTGGACCAGGCGGCGAAGGTCTGCTGCCAGGCGGCATGCGCGGCGGCCTGCTGGGCCTTGCGGGCGTTGAAGAACGCGCGGGTCTCGGGGGAGACGTAGAACTTCTCGTCGGGCAGGCCGAGGGCCTTGCGGGAGGCATCGACGAACTTCACGCCGGCTTCGCCGTGGCCCTTCGCGGTGCCCTGGACCTCGGCGATGCCCTTGCCGATGACGGTCTTGCAGATGATCAGCTTCGGCTTGCCGTTCTTGCTCGCGCGGGCCTGGTCGAGGGCCGCGGCGATCGGGGCGAGCTCGTTGCCCTGCTTGACGGTGAAGACTTCCCAGTTGGCGGCTTCGTAGCGCTTGGCGGTGTCCTCGTTCTGCGTCTTGGAGGCCAGCGCGTCGAGGGTGACGTCGTTGGAGTCGTAGAGCATGATGAGGTTATCGAGGCCGAAGCGGCCGGCGAACGACGCGGCTTCCTGCGAGATGCCTTCCTGGAGGCAACCGTCGCCGGCGAGGCCGACCACGAGGTGGTCGAAGATCTTGTGCTCGGCGGTGTTGAAGTGGGCGGCGGCCATCTTGGCGGCCACGGCCATACCGACGATGTTGCCGGTGCCCTGGCCGAGCGGACCGGTGGTGGCCTCGACCCCGACGGTCTCGCCGAACTCGGGGTGGCCCGGGGTCTTGGAGTGCAGCTTGCGGAAATTCTTCACTTCCTGGAGCGGCAGGTCGAAGCCGGCGAGGTGCAGCCAGCCGTAGATGAACATCGAGCCGTGGCCGGCGGAGAGGACGAAGCGGTCGCGGTTGATCCAGGCCGGGGCGGCCGGGTCATGGCGGAGGAAGTTGCCGTAGAGGACGGAACCGATTTCGGCGGCGCCGAGGGGGAGTCCGAGGTGGCCCGAGTGGCAGGCGGCGACGGCGTCCATGGCCAGACCGCGGGCTTCGGTCGCGGCACGGGAAAGGTCTGCGGAGTTAGGAAGAGACATGGTGCTCATGCGTAAGGGAAAACGGGGCGGGGTTTCCAGCCTTGAATGAGCCGCCAAACCCCTTCAAATCCGTCACATGGCTGACCAAGAACTCGAAGAAGGCTCCGTCCTCCGGCTGGATTTCAAGAAACTGCGTAAAATCGCCTCCGGTGCGGTCGACGTCATCCCCGCCGTGGCCCAGGACGCCCGGACGGGCGAGGTGCTCATCCTCGGTTATGTCAACGAGCTCGCCCTCCAGACGGCCCTCCGGGAAAAGAAGGCCACCTTCTGGAGCACCTCCCGCAACGAACTCTGGATCAAGGGCCTGACCTCGGGCGATTTCCTCGAGCTCCTCGAGGTTCGCGTCAATTGCGAGCAGAACTCGATCCTCTACAAGGTCCGTCCGGCGGGGCAGGGCGCCTGCCACACCAAGCAGGACGGCAAGGCCCGTGCGGGCTGCTATTACCGCCGGCTCAAGGCCGACGGGACGCTCGAGCAGGCCTGACCTCAGCGGCCCGCGGCCGCCTGCTCGACCAGCATCACCGCGACCTCGTAGCGCAGGGCCACGGCCGCGCGCTTCCGCGCGGCATCCTCGGCCCCCGGCGGGAGGGTGAACGCGCCCGCCCCGCCCGGCCGGGCCGCGGTCAGGGACCGCAGCGCCGCCTCCGCCGCCGCGCCCGATTCATATTCAAAATAAAACACCGCGATCGCCTGCTGCGGGAAGCCGCCTTCGCCGACGGCGACGGTCACGGCGCGGGCGCGGGTCGCGATGGCCGCGACGTCGCCGCCGAACCAGGCGCGCCGGCGGCCGGTGGCCACGAGGTCGGCGGGGCGTTCCGTGCGCACGACCAGGTAACCGCCCGGCGTGGCGTCGAGCAGTTCGCGGGCCACGCGCGGCAGGACCGCGGGGGTGGCGGGCCGGGGCGCGTCGCCCGGGATGACCGCGAAGGCCGGCTCCGCGAAACCGAAGCCGAGGTGGAGTTCCGCCGCGTCTTTGCGGAGCAGGGCCGTCCTTAGGCCGTTCCGCGCCGGCAACGGCGCGACCTGCGCCAGCAGGCTCCGGACCGCGCGGGAACTCCCCGCAGCCTGCGCCGCCTCCGTCCGGAGCAGGCCGAAGACGGCGTGCTCCGCGCCGACGTTGAGGCGCATCTCGCCGGGGCGCAGCAGCCAGGCCCCGAGGCCGACGACCAGCCCCAGCGCCGCCGCGATGACCCAGGAACGTCGCATCGGACTCGACTAAGGCAGACCGCGACCGTCCCGTCGATGCAAAGCGTCGTCCGCAGGGGGCCGCCGGGCTTAGGCGCGAAGAGCAGGGTGGACTGGCTGCTCCGCAGGGCCGGGCGAGGCTCAGGTCGGCAACACTCGTCCGGCGTTGCCTAAACAAGGACGAAAGGTCGGCGAGCGCTAAGATCGGCGGCTGGGAGTGGCTTACCGCGCGGTGCCGGGGCTGCGTGAGCTGCCTTGCCTTGGGCCATCCTAAGCAGTTTGCGCCCGTTTATCTTGATCAGCGTCCCGGTCGAGGAGGGGTGGTCTCGAGCGTCACCATCTTTCCCTCGCCGCCGACGCGGAGGGATCTCAGAAAATCTGAAAAGGGCTGGGGGATGTCGTTATGCGGGTTGTCGGTGAAAGCGGGGAGGAACTTCTCGAGCAGGTTATCGCGGAAGGTCTTGGCCACCGCTGGGCTTTGGAAATTCGCCGAGGCGACCAGACGATGGTCATGCGCATTCCCGTCGACGGTCAACACCAGGTCTTGCAGGCCCATCTTTCCGAACATCTTGCCGGCATCGCTGAGTTTCTCATCACCTGTATGCAGCAGTTTTTCCGCGTCGGCGTACAGGTATAGCCAGGCGTTCGGAGTCGTCTCGAACTTCGCCTTGACCGAAGCAGGCAGCAGGGCGGAGCGCTCGCGCCGGTCGACGGAAGCCAGCGCCCGTTCGAGGAATTCGGGTCCGGCGATGACCAGTAGTTTTTCCGAGTAGGCGAGGATGTAAGCTTTCTTCGCATCATTGTCGGCTTTGACCTTCAGGAGGGCTGCCATGAACGGCGCCGCTTCCCAGGCTTGGCGCTGGCCGACTTTCCGGGAGGCGATGCCGTGATTCTTCCCGAAGGCATCGATCGTCGCTGGCAGGAATTTCCCCCGGATCAGCGCGATGCCCGGCATGCTTTCTTTGGAGAAATCGATGACTCTCCCGTTTTCCAAGTCGATGAAGTCCCCGATGAAGTCCTCGATCTGGTAGGTCGCAAAAACCACTCCGCTCAGGTCGCGGGCGATGTCGATGCCGAGTTCCTGGTTAAGCTTGCTGGCAAACTTCATGCCCTTCTCGGCCTTCTCGCTCACGAGTTTCTCGATGGTATGCCCCAACTTGGTCTTCCGAGAAAGGGTCAGGTCGAGACCGATGATACCGGCTGCGCCTGCGGGTAATCCTTCGGTGTTCAGTTCAGCCCGCACGGGGCTGATCGCGAGACCAACGAGTAAGGTGAGTAGAGGGCGCATGAGGTGTGGGGTTGTCTAAGTTCTGCTGACGAAACGGCTCAAGCGGATAGTCTCTCTCTGAGGAATCTACCTCATCAGTTGTAAGCACGCCGTGAGATGCGCGCCATGAAGTCAAAGCCTACGCAGGAAATCCATCGTCACGCGGGCGGAGTTACGCCGGTTTTTTGCGGCCGCCCCAGCCGCACCACGTTGGCTCAAGGATTTCGACGCGGGCTCATCGCAGTCCGACCGCGGCCGCCTCGTCGACGTAAAGCGTCGCGTCCGGGTGGTCGCGCAGGAGCGTCGCCGGGCAGGCCGTTCCCCGCGGGTCGTGGAGCGTCGCGCGGACCGCCGCGGCCTTGCGCGGTCCCTGCACGTGCGCGCTCAGGCGGCGCGCGTCGCGGAAGACCGGCAACGTCAGCGTCAGGGCGTGCGTCGGGACGTCGGCCAGCGTCGGGAAGCAGCCGTCGTTCACCTGTTGCCGGCGGCACGCGTCGTCGAGCGCCACGACCTTCACGCGCGCCGGGTCGGCGAAGTCCGCCACCGGCGGGTCGTTGAACGCCAGATGGCCGTTCTCGCCGATGCCGAGGCAGATGAGGTCGATCGGCGCCGCCGCCAGCAGGGCCGCGTAGCGCGCGCACGCGACCGCGGGCGGCAGCTCGGCCGGCAGCGGGTGGAACGCGCCGACCGCGACGTGGTCGAGCAGGTGCGCGCGCAGGTAGCGGCGGAAGCTTTGCGGGTGGTCGGCCGCGAAGCCGACGTAGTCATCCATGTGGAAGGCCGTCACGCCGGCCCAGTCGAAGCCGAGCTCCGCCGACCGCGAGGCTGCGATCAGCGCGGCGAGGAACTCGTCCTGCGACGGCGCGCAGGCGAAGATGACGCGCGCGGCGCCTTGGCGCGCCAGCAGTTCCCGCAGGTGGCGGGCGACCGCCCGGCCGGCGACCCGGCCCAGCGCCGCCCGGTCCGGGTGGATCTCCACCGCGAGCCGGCCGGCTTGCAGGTGGCGCGGGGCGCTCACTTGCCAACCGTCGCCTTGACCTTCTCCGCCACGACCGCCTTGACGATCCCCATGGCCGCCTTCTCGGCGTCGTAGGAAAGCGCGAAGATCGCATGGTCGCCCTTGGCCTCGGCCTTGAGCGATTGGAGCAGTTCCAGCATGGCCCGTTGGGCGGCGAGCTGGTCCGCCGTCTTGTTAGCCTCGTCCATGAGGCCGAGGCTGATCAAGCCCGCCATGCCCTTGACCTGGCTGGCCACCTGGGTCGCCTTGGCCTCGCTGGTCGTCTGTCCGTCGAAGGTAGCCACCAGGTTCGGGCCGGTCTCGCCAAGCGTGAGGATGCCCTTGCGCAGACCGTTGGCATCCTCCGTTTTCAGCATCTCGAGGTCCACCTCGACCCGGAGGAAAGGCGCCCCCGGCCCGGAGAGGTCAGCCTTGGGTCGGAACGAGGCGGTCTTGCCCGCGTAGGCCTCGAGCGCCGCCGCCAGCTTGCTGACGCCGCCGACGAGCGCGGTGTTCGCGGAGACGAAGACGATCAGGGTGGCTTCGGCGGGCTTGCTGCCGAAGGTACCGCGCGTTTCGCCGTCCTCGACATGCTGGCCGAGCTTGTCGAGGTCCCAGCCGGTACGCGCTCCGAACGCCGTGGCGGGGATCTTCGCCGACTTCGCGTACGCCTCGATCTTGGCGACATCGAAGCGGCCGTGGAGCACCCCGGCGATGAGCGGGTTCTTCGGGTCGGTGCCCGGGTAGAAGCCCACGACCACGTCATCGAGGTCCTGCTCGAGATCGAACCCCAGCTTCTCCTTCAAGGCGCGGAAGGTCCGGTTAGCCCGCACCTCCTCGCGGAAGGCCTTGTCCAGGACTTGCCCGAACTTCGATTCGTCCAGCTTGCGAAC
>Ga0222712_10005565_pt1 | contig 12696 bp, 11 predicted proteins | sample C33_657DmetaG_FD_165043 | JGI IMG/M metagenome (GOLD analysis project Ga0222712, IMG submission 165043) | Estuarine water microbial communities from San Francisco Bay, California, United States - C33_657D | ecosystem: Environmental > Aquatic > Marine > Unclassified | place: USA: California...
TGCTAGAGGTGGATACAACTGAGTATTTCAACTCACCTTTAAAAGTTGTTCAGACCCAAACCTCTTTGGGTGGTATCATCGAATTTACCCCAACGCTTCCGCTCCGCGACAGCCTGGTTTTTTACTGGCGTGTGGCAAAAAAGCCCGATATTGGTGTTGTCAACAAATGGTCCAACTCTTCTTTTGTATATCTTTCAAAGAGTGGACCTGGTTGGAGCCAGTCGCATTATTTTCAGTATTTGAAGGATAATAATGCAGGGATTGTGTTTGATAGGAGTGCAACCTATATTCAAAAAGAAAATACAATAACTGTGAAGTCGGGTATATTTCCTAATTTCTTTACTTCTATTTCTCAGAATTTAGACATAATAAGAAGTAATGGTTGTGGTTCCACATTTGAATCATTGGAATTCTTAATTTTTGATGCCAATACTGGTCAGCCCTCCAAGAACAAACAGATTGGGCTACTTGGACAATACAACACTAATTTTTGTGCTCAGTCAAGTCCATTCCAGTTTAATTTTTTGTACAATTCATCGATTTCAAGAAAATATGCAATTGATTTTTTTGACATACTTCCTAACAATTCAATAATTATAATGACTAACTGGTCCCGTGGTAATCCAGCAAATCAATATGTGGAGGAATGGAAGAGAGATACAATTCTTAATGGTAGTAATAATTCATTATATCACAAATTTAAAGAGATAGGGTTTCATCAAATTGACTCATTTTACAAGAATGTTCCATTGTTAATGATTGCGACCAAGGATATTTCGGGGAAATGGATCATTCATGAACAGCAAGTGGGGAAAAGCGCACAAGATATTCTAAATGCAAAACATGATTTTTTAAGTCCAGATGTTTTTGGAACTCAGATTTCTACATTAATCGGCCCCTCAAAATCCTGGTCCAGTATCCATTGGACAGGTGCCTCACTTGAAGTCAACGCTGCTGATGAAGTAAAATACAAGGTTTATGGGCTGCAACAAAATTTCAGTGAAACCTTGTTGTATTCCAGTAGTAGCAAAAGCAAGGACACCAGTATCGCCTTTATAAATGCCAAGACCTATCCTTTCCTGAGGATAGAGCAGGAAAACAAGGATACAGTCAACCATACACCTTGGCAACAACGTTATCTGCAGGTAAAATATGATCCGGTTCCAGAGGGCGCATTGACCATGGCAACAGTTGTTCCCATGAAAGATACTATTGAAGTTGGTGAGCCAATGAAGTTTAAAATGGCTTTCAAGAACATCAGCCCCTCTGCTTTTGATAGCGTTCGGCTCTATATGACCAGCACTGATCCTGCCAACAATACCAAAGTCATTTTCGATGGCAATAAGAAGCCTGTCGTATTTGGGGATACCATTCTGATTGATCAGACAATCGATACTAAAAACCTAGTTGGCGATAATTCAGTCTATATCAATTTCAACCCCAACAATGCCCAGCCAGAGCAATACCTGTTCAACAATTACCTGAACAAAAATATTTACGTAAGGCAAGATACTTACGCCCCCAACCTGGATGTAACCTTTGATGGCATTCATATTTTGAACAAGGACATTGTCTCTCCCAAGCCCAACATTCTTATCAAACTGAAGGATGACAATCGTTATCTGGCATTGAATGATACCTCCTTGTTCAAGGTTCAATTGCGTTATCCTGATGGGCAATTAAGGAGCATAAGGATTGATAATGACACTTTGCAGTTCACTCCCTCCAATAATCTACCCGGTGGAGACAACAATGCTGCAACACTGGTCTATAAACCATTTTTGAAGGATGATGGCGAATATGAATTGATCGTAACGGGAAAGGATGTGAGCAGCAATCAATCGGGAGCCATTGAATACAGGGTAGCTTTTGAGGTGTACAACAAGTCCATGATCACCAATCTGTTGAATTATCCCAATCCTTTCACAACATCCACTGCCTTTGTGTTTACCCTTACAGGAACTGAATTGCCTTCACAGTTCAGGATACAAATCCTCACAGTTACAGGAAAAATTGTTAAGGAGGTGTCAAAGCAGGAATTGGGCCCCATAAAAATTGGCCACAACATCACGGAGTACAAATGGGATGGGAAGGATCAATTTGGTCAGCCTTTGGCCAATGGTGTCTACCTTTACCGTATCATCGCTGATATCAATGGTAAAAAGATTGACAAGTTGAAATCATCATCATTCAATACAGAGAAATATTTCCAGAGTGGCTATGGGAAAATGTACCTGATGCGATAAAGCAAATCCATATGTCCACTGCTATTTTTTCACCAGAGTTTAAATTGATGCTGTCTTGCTGCCGGGTCATTCCTGGAAACGAGGAAGTGAAACGAAGGGAGGAGGCATTTACTGATACCATTCATGAGGAAGTCTTCTGGGCATTTTTACTTCGACATAGAGTGTTCCCCATTGCTTATTACAACCTTCAGCAAGATGCCCGCCTGTCAATGGGCTTGAAAGAAAAGCTGAAACAATATTCTGAAAACAATCAACGCCTTGCTTTGCAGTCTCTCCAGATGCAACACCGGATGCAAAAAGTATTGGAAGGGCAGGAGTTCAAAGGGTTTTTCTTAAAAGGGGTAACCCTTTCTGATTCGTATTATGGCGATCCTGGTCTTCGTCATGTGATGGACCTGGATTGTTGGGTGGAAGAGCGTGCCATTGGAAGTACAACGGAATGGTTATATAAGGAAGGTTATGTTTCTGTGCCGGATATCCGCCAATTGAATACTAGACAACTCGATTTTATCAAAAGAACAGATCATGATCTTCAGTTCATCACAGAGAAATCCGGACTGCCCAGGATAATAGAATTGCATTGGAAATTGAGAGGCCCTTTGGGAGGGTTTAATCTGACTCCTGACAAGCCCATGCATGAGGTCGATAATTTTCTCTATCTCTGTACACATGGAACTGAACATGGCTGGTTCCGCTTGAAATGGCTTTTTGATCTCCCGCAGATCATGGACCGTATTGCCTTTAACTGGGCAGAGGTTCGGGAGCGGGCAATCTTGCTGGACTGCTTGGATCATCTTGAAATCACCTTGATGGTTCTTGAATCAATGTTGAATGAGCCTATTCCTGAAGTGATCAAGGCTCAATTACATCCATCAAAATATGCCATAAAGCTTAAGTATATCCATGAAGCTATCGCTTCATCATCTGTTTTTAATGACAATGATGCCAAACGCTTGGCTTATCTCAAGTACATGCGTTCCTTGAGTAGAAAAAAAATCAATTGGGTGTTGATCTTGAAATACCTAACCAGTCACAATGATTGGAAACTACTGCCTCTTCCTTCGAGCCTTTTCTTTTTGTATTTCCCCCTCAGGCCTTTTTTAATTCTCTGGCGAAGGGTTTTTGTAAAGGATTAATGCTTCTTAAAATTAAAGATTGTGCGATTAGATCCGTTGCTTTTCGTGCATAGATTTGAACAATCCTTCTTCTGCAACCAGTTGATCAAAACTTCCCACCTGAACAATTCTGCCTTCTTGCATGACATAGATTTTATCCGCCATTTTTAGGTTGTACAAACGGTGAGAGATCAGGATTACAATTTTATCTTTTAAGTCAGTCTCGATGGTGGAGTATAAATTGAGTTCAGCAAATGCATCCAGCGCGCTGCTGGGTTCATCCAGCACCACCAATTGTGCATCCTTGTAAAAGACCCTGGCCAGGGCAAGCTTCTGCCATTGTCCGCCGCTCAATTGTTCACTCCCTTCAAAAATGCTTCCCATTTTGGTGTCGTAGCTATTGGAAAGTTTTTCAATGAAAGCCGCTGCGTCGCTTTGCTGGCTCGCCATTTGCATCTGTTCTTGAACCGCATCAGAGGGTTGAAAATCAAAGTGAATGTTTTGACCAGCGGTTAGAAAATATTTTTCATAGTCCTGGAAAAAGAAGGAGCTGTATTTGTAAAATTCGGATTTGCGAATCTCCTGCATGGGGATGCCATTGAGGCTGATGTACCCATTGTCTGGAGTGTAAAAACCAGCCAGCAATTTGACCAGGGTGGATTTTCCAGAGCCGTTTTCTCCAACTATGGCAATGATCTGCCCCCTTGATGCTTCAAGGTTGATGTTGTTAAGTAGTGTATGATGTTGGTTGGGGTAACCAAAGCTGAGGGACTCAATTTTCAATTGATCTAGGCGTTGAGGAAAATCTTGAATGGCTTCCTGCTTATCCTCTTCACTCAGTTCAAAAAAACCATAGAGGTCCTTCACAAAACTGCGGAGTTGAAATACTTGAAGCAGGAATTGGAAGAAAGCCTTGGCACTGGATTGCATGCGCTGGATCCCCTGCAGGTAAAGGACAAATGTTCCGAGCCCAATTGCATGGCTGATGGTCTTCAAGGCAAGGTAACCAATGGCCAAACCAAGTGCTGCAATTTCAAGCAGTTCTGCGAGGATGTTCTGTCTGAGTGATATTTGTTGGTTGGTATTTTTACGCTGGTTGATTTCAGCCCTCAGGGATTGAAATTGTTGTTGAAATGCCTGGCCAAAATGATAGGTCCTCAATTCCTTGGCCCATTGAATTCCTGTCATCAATTGGAACAGATAGCTGGATTCTCTCTCTTTGGGTGCTAGCTTAAAATCAAGGTCTGTTGCCCTTTTTCCTTGCAGCCACTTGTTGAGGCTGATGGGTATGGCCAATACAAAAAGGGCAAGGAAAAAATAGGCCTTGATAGAGACAAAGAACAAGACAAGAAAGACCAACGACAGGGCGTTGGTAATGGAGGCATTGATGGCAGGAAGCAATTGTACCATCCGAAACCTTGCTTGTTGCTGGGCCAGGTGCAAGTTGTTGTGAAAGGCAGGATTTTCAAAATGTGCAAAGGATACCAGGGATGCTTTTTGGATGATTTTTATAGAGAAAACATCTGCTACCTCCTGGCTGAACAACTGCTCAAGTTGGTTGGCGTATTGATTGATTGCTCCGGTTATCAATTGGATGCTTGCAAAAAGCGTCACCAATGTAAGAATCTGGGTAGGGTCAGGCATGGATTGGCTGATCAAGTCAATCAAAGTCTTGACAAGGTATAATTGAACCAAGGGGAGGAGAGAGGCAATTGCTTTCAATAAAATAATATGGTTCCCCAATCTTTTGTTGATTGAATAAACATCCCTCATCATTCCTGAGAGTTGGCGAAGGAAACTGCCCAATTCATTTGTTCTGCCCATTGCTTTCTGTGGATGCTCTTTGTATATTTGGCCTTAAAGGTAGCAATTTGGAGTATACGTATTGGGCATATGGATTAAAGGTGGGTAGTCAGCTGCCGTTCCCTGAACTGTTGCCTGTACAAAACGATGATCCTTGCGATCTGACTGTTGCATTTGGATCAATTCCATTGATTGTAAAAACAATCAATGGGTTTCATTCCGACACATTCGACATAACGCCTACCAGCTACAGGATAACAATAAAGGATGTGGCAAGTTATTTTGTACAAGAAGGGAAAAGTATTGTCATTGAAGCAGATGAAAATGCCGACCAGGAAAGCATCCGCCTTTTTTGTTTGTCCAATGCCTTTGCTGCAGCTTTACATCAACGAAAGACAATTCCAATCCATTGTGCTGCCCTGATGGACAAAGGCGAGCTGGTCCTGATTCTGGGTGATTCCGGCGCTGGAAAATCTACTACCATGGCAACATTGATGCAACAAGGACTCAAGCCATTTTCTGATGATGTTTGTGTTCCTTTACATGATGCTGAAACTGGAAAAATCAGTTTTTATAGTTCTTATCCTATGATGAAATTCTGGAAAGAGACGCTTGAACTGGTGGGGCTTGAAAATATGGTGGATAGGAAAATCAGGCCTGATATGGAGAAATATGGCATCTATTTCCATGATTCTTTTTTGACAAATGCCCTAAAACCCAAGCTCGTCATGCTTCTGGAAAAATCAGATCAGGTATCTTCTCCGACAATATCCCCAATATCTGGGATTGAACTTTTTACAAGACTGGAGTCGAATGCTTACCGTGGGGAATATTTGGGTTTTTCAGATTTAAAAAAAGAGCATTTTATGCTTTTTACCCAATTGGCCAACCAGTCTGACTGTTATGTATTGAAACGCCCCCTGACGGGCAATTTTGTTCAGGAGGTGGCTGAAAAAATAATAAATTTACTAAACTAATGGAAAGATTCATACAGAACAAGGCAATCGTGCAATCCAAGATTGGAGAGGAGGTTGTCATGCTTGACATGGATTCAGGATTTTATTTTGGGCTTAATTCCGTAGCGTCTGTGATCTGGGGATTGCTGGCTAATGAAATCAGTTTTGAAACATTGATTGACCAGCTGATGACACAATTTGAAGTGGAGAGATCTCTATGTGAAGCCGATACAAAGGAACTCCTGGACCAGATGTTGGAAAAAAATATTATCAGGAAGATCGCATGAGCAACAAGGGTTTGATTGATTATGTGTTTTTTTGGGAAGCTTGGTGTTTGCTCCATTTGGCAAAGCTGGCCATTTTGTTCATGCCTTTCAGGAAAATCGCATCATGGATCGGAAGCTTGCAAGTGGAGTCATCACATGATCTGCTTTCTACAGAGAAATCTATAAAAATAGAGCATGCCGTTCGGCGAGCCTCCCGGTATACCCTGCATGGGAGCAAATGTTACGACCAGGCCCTGACTGCAAAAGCACTTTTGGGGCAAAGTGGATTGCCTGCTACCATTTATTTTGGACTGGCAAAAGAAAGCGATAGCCAACTCATTGCCCATGCCTGGGTTCGATGCGGCGAAAGGATCGTAACGGGAAAAGCCGGTATGGAGCGATTTACAGTTGTGGCTTTTTTTGGTGATGCTTGAGGAATTTATGCAATATTATATTTAATCGATCATACACATAAAACGTTGGAATGAGTGGTTTTTTTGGCATTTTTCGCCCACAAGGAGGCCCGGTTGATCTCGAGGCATTTGAGCAAATGAAAACTGCCATGCATCGGGAAGGTTTTGATGGCATGGAAACCCATGTAGAAGATAAAATTGCCATGGGGCATTTAATGTTGAGGGTTTCGCCAGAATCGAAATATGACAAACAGCCACTGAAAAGTTCTTGTGGAAATTATCTTTTGGTGGGGCATTTTCGACTCGACTACCGGGATGAGTTGGGGGATAAATTAGGGCTGACTCAGGCCGAACTTGAAGTAACTCCAGACTCACAACTGGCCATGTTGGCATACCAGAAATGGAAGGAAAAATGTGTCTATCATCTTGAGGGGGATTGGGCAGCAGTTTTTTATTTAATAAATTTGAATTCACTTGTCTTACTAAAAGATACTATTGGATATTCTGCACTCTATTATAAAAATCACAATGATTGCACATGCTTTTCCTCGGATATAGATTTGTTCTCCAAATCAAAAATGTTTCAGCTAAGGCCAAGTATTCAACAACTTTTACAAATAAGTCGACCTGGTTTTTCTTTGGATGAGGGCCTTACATTGTATGAAGATTTAATGTGTCTGAAAAATTCAGAACAAATCTTTGTCTCATCAAAGGGTAAAATTATTTCACAATTTGAAAATAAAATTAATTTATCAAAACGAGTTTTGTGTTTTAAGTTTGAACAAGATTATTTTTTAGAGTACATTAGTTTATTCGCATCAGCTATTAAAACAAGGATTAACTATGTTCGAGCAAATGGACTATTCCTTAGTGGAGGATTAGATTCAACGGCAATTTTATATTTTATGTCCAATGAGACATTGGTAGGAAGTGGAGAAATTGTTTCATTTACTTCAGTTCCTAATCTAGACTATCTTGAAGATCAAAAAAAAGTAAATGCACTCCAGGAATTTGATCTCATTCAAGAATTGAGCGAAATAATAAAAAATTGCAATTATAATTATTTGAGTTTTCCTAATTCTTCATTATTTGATGATCTTTCATCGATTAGGTTAAAAAATGGATTGAATCCACTTATTACCCCAAATACATTTTGGATTGAAGGCATTTTAAAGGAATTAAATAAAAATAATGTTAAAAGGGTATTTAATGGTCAATTGGGGAATTATACTTTAACATGGAACTCCCCTCTTTTGAATCTAAGCTTATTTCTTAATTTTAAATTCATTGATTTAATCAGAAATTTAATTTGCTTCTCTAAAAGAAATAAAATATCCTTTTTAGCGGCTTCCAAAATTGAAGTTTTGTCTCCAATGTATTCCTATATCAAAAATATCTTTAGTTCATACCTAGGGCGTAACAGGGCCTTCTTGAATGATACAAGTATTTTTCAAAATCATATTGGAGGCAAGTATAAGTCAAAAATTGGCAATCTGAATGTTGGATTTACCCCAGGAGTAACTTTTTTTAATGGCCCAGAACAAATGCGAATTTCCATATTTAATACACTTATCAAGAACATAGGCATGCAATGGTTTCAGGAATCGCACAGGCAGGCTTTGGAATCGGTTGATCCATCATCAGATCGACGATTTGTGGAATTTTCGTTTGAGTTACCATCAAAAATGTTTTTTTTTCAAGGACTACGAAAGTACATTTATAAAAATGTAATGAATGGATTACTTCCAGATTCAATTATTAACTCCAATAAAACTTTCAAACAATCAATCGATATTAGAAAAAGGATAATCTTAGATTCTGGTATAAAACTGATTATCAAGGAGATAAAAGATCAAGAATACTTAAAAAACATCTTTAAAATTGATGACATACTTTCTGATTATGAGATATTAAAAGATAGCAATAGCCACGATATTGGGTCAGTATTTACCAATAATTTTCTCAAAAAATTATCAATCGTACGTTTTTACCAGCTAAATTCTCTAAATTGCCATAATAAATAAATTATAATGACTGATTCTCATATCATAAGTGTGTGGATAAAGCCACAGATTAAATCACTTCAAATTTGCTGTACATATGATCTGCCTACATGTCAGGGTGCTGGGAAAGTTTTGGGAAATACTGACACAGTTTCAAGTGTCTCATGTGCATCATAGTCTTGCCATTTAACCGAATATTTTTTTGTTTTGCCTCAATGTGAATTTGTTAATATTCCCCCAAACCCCTATCTTTGCAATCCCTAAAAAGAGGAAAAATATGCTGATCATCGATTCTAAAGACTGCGAAAACATAGACAAAGCCCTTAAGAAGTACAAAAAGAAGTACGAAAAATCCAAAACGCTTTTGCAATTGCGTGAGCGTCAGGCATTTATAAAGCCTTCTATCAGGCGCAGGGGTGAGATCTTGAAAGCGATCTATAAGCAGAAGATCTTCAACGGCACGATCGAGTCGTAGTCGTTGCTTCGCTAAAATATATTCCAGAGTAGTCATGCTGTTCACTAACTTTATGACTACTCTTTTTAATGCCCATACCCCAACAGCCCATACTGTCCCCATTCCTTGATTTCATCAAGTTTGAAAAGCGCTATTCGGCGCATACTTACAGGGCGTATGCAGACGATTTATCCTCCTTTTTTTCCTTTGTGCAGGCGCAATTTGATGTAAGTCAGCCTGAACAAATCACCCCTGGCATGATCCGGTCCTGGATGGCTTCTCTGACCCTGATCAAAGTCCAGCCCAGGAGCATCAACAGGAAAATCTCTTCCCTCAAATCATTCTTCCGCTATTGCCTGACACAAGGTCAAATAACCACCAATCCAACCAAAACCCTCCAGGTCTTGAAGACCAAAAAAAGGTTGCCATCTTATGTGGAACAAGACCAGATGGAGGCCCTCTTGAAAGAAACCGTTTTTCCAGATGATTTTGCGGGCAGGGGAGACCACCTGATCCTTTCCCTGCTCTACCATACTGGAATTCGTGTTAGTGAGTTGGTTGGCCTCAAATCAAGCCAAATTGATTACGCTAGAAGCCAGTTGAAAGTGTTGGGAAAAGGGAACAAGGAAAGGATCATTCCACTGCAAACTGAACTGACAGAAAAGATCAAGGAATATGTCCAGGAAAAGGCCGCTCTTTTTCCCGAAGCCATCTTTCCCAACCTCTTGCTGACAACAAAACAAAAACCTCCAACTGCCCGTCAGGTCTATGATACAGTGAAAAAATACCTTTCATTGGTGACCACGGCTGAAAAGAAAAGTCCGCATGTGCTCCGCCATAGTTTTGCCACCCATCTCACCGGAAATGGGGCCGAATTGAATGCGGTAAAAGAGTTGCTCGGGCACAGCAGCCTGGCAGCTACACAGGTTTATACCCACAACAATATTGAACGTTTGCGCGACATTCATAAAAAAGCCCATCCCAAAGGATGATTTTTCGTTTTTTTAACGGAATTAAATTTTGAAGCAACTTCCATTTGGCGTAACTTATGGGAAGAATCGTTTTTATCCTTCACCGTAAAAATCCGCTAACATGACCGTTAACATCCAATCTGTACATTTTGATGCCGATAGCAAACTGCTGGACCATGTGAACAAGAAAATCGTCAAGATCGGGAGCCACCACGACAGGATCATGAACGTTGATGTTTTTCTCAAACTGGACAATGTCATTCACCAAATAAAAGACAAGGTTGCTGAGATTCGTGTGCAGATTCCCAAACACGAAATTTTTGTCAAGCAAAGCACCAAATCCTTTGAGGAGTCCTTTGATATGGCGCTTGATGCAGTGCTGATCCAAATCAAGAAAGTAAAGGAAAAGCAGGGCGTTTAATTTGGTTGTTGAAATATTTCCAAATTTTTTTCTACAAAGTTTTTGCTTTTGAAGAATTCCATTACCTTTGCCTCCCCAAAAAGGGATAGATCTTTTATAGATTGAAGTGTTATCGGTAAGGAAGTCAAAACCATTATTCCGCAGGACATTAAGCCAGAGTAGCTCAGCTGGTAGAGCAGCTGATTTGTAATCAGCTGGTCGGGGGTTCGAGTCCCTTCTCTGGCTCTTACATTAAAGAGGGTAAAACCTCTTTTGATGTTTATGTGAATATGTGCGGGCAGGTTCCAGAGCGGCCAAATGGGGCGGACTGTAAATCCGCTGTCTTTCGACTTCAGAGGTTCGAATCCTCTCCTGCCCACATTTCCTCAGGAACTGGGGTTTGAACTTTTTTACCGATAAAACTAAGCGGGAGTAGCTCAATTGGTAGAGCGATAGCCTTCCAAGCTATAGGTTGCGAGTTCGAGACTCGTCTCCCGCTCACTTGCCGCCCCAAAGCGGCGGTTGACCAGCCGTTGTAGCTCAGGGGTAGAGCACTTCCTTGGTAGGGAAGAGGTCGTGAGTTCGATTCTCACTAACGGCTCCAGTCCTTTTAGGGAAAAAACTTTTGTTAATCGTCCCAAAGTGAATAACTTTGCGGCCGTTTCCATAGGTAAACAAAGTTTAAACAAACAAAAACGTATAACAATGTCTAAAGAGACTTTCAAGCGGGACAAACCCCACGTAAACATCGGTACTATCGGTCACGTTGACCACGGTAAGACCACATTGACAGCAGCCATCACTGACATCCTTTCCAAGAGGGGTCTTGCACAGGCAAAGAAGTATGATGAAATCGATGGTGCTCCTGAAGAAAAAGAAAGGGGTATCACGATCAACACTGCTCACGTTGAGTATGAGACGGATTCACGTCACTATGCTCACGTTGACTGTCCTGGTCACGCTGACTATGTAAAGAACATGATTACTGGTGCTGCCCAAATGGACGGTGCTGTACTTGTAGTGGCTGCAACTGATGGTCCTATGCCACAAACCAAGGAGCACATCCTTCTTGCACGTCAGGTAGGTGTTCCACGCATTGTTGTTTTCATGAACAAGGTTGACCTTGTTGATGATCCAGAATTGTTGGAGCTTGTTGAAATGGAAATCCGCGAAGAATTGACCAAGCGTGGTTTCGATGGTGATGCTACACCAATCATCAAAGGATCTGCTACAGGTGCTTTGGCTGGTGAGCCACAATGGGTTGCCGCTGTAAACGAACTCATGAACGCGGTTGACGAATATATTCCACTTCCTCCCCGTCCAGTAGATCTTCCATTCCTTATGTCAGTTGAAGACGTATTCACCATCACTGGTCGTGGTACTGTTGCAACTGGTCGTATCGAGCGTGGTAGGATCAAAGTTGGTGAAGGTGTTGAGATCGTAGGTATGATGGAAGACAAATTGACTTCTACTTGTACTGGTGTTGAAATGTTCCGCAAGCTCCTCGATGAGGGTGAAGCTGGAGACAACGCAGGTCTTCTCCTCCGTGGTATTGAAAAGAGCCAAATCCGCCGTGGTATGGTAATTTGTAAGCCAGGATCAATCACTCCACACACTGAGTTCAAAGGCGAAGTTTACGTTTTGAGCAAGGATGAAGGTGGACGTCATACTCCTTTCTTCAACAAATACCGTCCTCAGTTCTACTTCCGTACAACAGACGTTACCGGAGAGTGTGAACTTCCTGCAGGAACTGAAATGGTTATGCCTGGTGACAACACCAACCTCCATGTAAAGTTGATCCAACCGATCGCTATGGAAAGAGGTTTGAAGTTTGCGATCCGTGAAGGTGGCCGTACCGTAGGTGCTGGTCAGGTTACTGAGATCGTCAAGTAAGTCTTAATGGCCAATCTCTTTGGAGATGCAGCCTTAAAGCATAAATAACAAAGTACCTGGGTTTATATCCGGGTACTTTGTTTCTTAAAGAACGGGCATAGTTCAATGGTAGAATAGAGGTCTCCAAAACCTTTGATCTGGGTTCGAATCCTAGTGCCCGTGCAAATGAAAAGAAT
>Ga0222712_10005566_pt1 | contig 12695 bp, 8 predicted proteins | sample C33_657DmetaG_FD_165043 | JGI IMG/M metagenome (GOLD analysis project Ga0222712, IMG submission 165043) | Estuarine water microbial communities from San Francisco Bay, California, United States - C33_657D | ecosystem: Environmental > Aquatic > Marine > Unclassified | place: USA: California...
TAACACAGATTTAAAATGACAGATACAATCGCTATTGTACAACCCGATGAAGCACTTCAGGTAGCAGTCTCTGAGGGTGTTCTTACACTTTCTTCATCAAATGTGGCTAACCCTTCTGTAGTCGAATCGATGTCTAATATTGCAGACGTTGATACCGCAGTTAAGGTTAATGGGTCTATTTTGGTATACAAAACAACAACAAATAAGTGGACATCCACAACCACCCTCGATGCACAAAACATGGAAGGTGGAGAATTTTAATGGAGAAATAAAAAGATGGCATCTATTATTAGAATTAAACGTTCTGGTACATCTGGTAACCCAAGTACATTGGGTGCTGGTGAATTAGCGTATTCAGCCTTAACAGACAATGGTTCAAACGGCGGAGATCGTTTATACATTGGTATGGGTACAGAGACTGCAGGTAATGCAGTCAATCACGTGGTTATCGGCGGTAAGTTCTTTACCGATATGTTGGATCACAACAAAGGTACATTAACATCAAACTCTGCCTTAATCACTGACGCAGACAGCAAGATTGATAACCTATTAGTTGACAACTTACAACTTAACGGCAACACATTAAGTACTACAAACGCCAACGGTGATTTAAACATCACCCCAAACGGTACTGGTAAGTTAGTTCTTACAAACACATATATCGGCGATACAAGCACTTCTCTTGCTGAGTATATTCAAGACGTCTCTGGTGGCGCTATTGTAGATAGCTCTGAAATTGACGCTACATACGACGATGTTGCAGGTACTACTTCACTAGCTCTTAAGAATACTACTGTCACTGCTGGTTCTTACGGTTCTTCTACTCAAATCCCAACATTCACTGTTGATAGTAAAGGTCGTGTAACTGCTGCAGGTACTACTGCTCTAGCAACAACTCTGAACATTACTGGTGATACTGGTTCTGATGGTATCTCTCTTCTATCCGAGACTCTAAGTTTCGTTGGTGGTACAGGTATCACATCCAGTGTAACAGCAAACACTGTAACATTTGATATTGATTCAACTGTTGCTACATTGACTGGCGCACAGACTCTTACTAATAAGACTCTAACTGCTCCAGTTATTGCTACTATCGTAAACAGCGGTACATTAACACTACCAACATCTACTGATACATTAGTCGGTCGCGCGACTACTGACACATTGACTAATAAGTCTATCAGTGGTTCTACAAACACGCTGACTAACATTGCTAACGCATCTCTTGTCAACAGCTCTGTAACAATTGGTTCTACAACTGTTTCTTTGGGTGGTACATCTACTTCAATTGCTGGTGTTACTCAATTAGACGTTGATAACATTCGAATTGACGGAAATGCGATCTCTTCCACAAATACCAACGGTGACGTAGTTATTGATCCGAATGGTACTGGAAATGTAAACGTTTCTTCTGCTCGTATCACTAACGTAGCAGAACCTGTAAATGATAGCGACGCTGCTACAAAGTACTACGTTGACGCTGCTCGTTCTGGTCTAGACGTTAAGGCTTCTGTAAAAGCTGCTACAACTGGTAACATTACGCTAAGCAACACACAGACTGTTGACGGTGTAGCACTATCTGTCGGCGATCGTGTATTGGTTAAGAACCAAACTACTGGATCTCAAAACGGTATCTACGTTGTTGCTTCTGGTTCATGGGCTCGTTCTGCTGATGCTGATAACAATCCAGGTGGTGAAGTCACTTCTGGTATGTTCTGTTTCGTTGAACAGGGTACAGTTAACAGCGACGCTGGTTTCGTTCTAACAACTAATGACCCAATCGTATTGGGTACTACTGCTCTAGACTTTGCTCTATTCTCATCTTCTGGTACTCTGATTGCAGGTAACGGTCTTTCTAAGAACGGTTATACACTAGAAGTCAACGTAGCACCTAGCGGTGGTATTGAGATCTCTGCGGATTATCTACAGTTGTCATCTACTGTTGCTGGTGGTGGTCTAACACTAACATCTGGTGTTCTAGCCGTTGGTGGTACAGCTGATCGAATCGCGATTAGCGCAGACAGCATTGACATCGCTTCTACATACGTTGGTCAAACTTCTATCACTACACTTGGTACAATCGGTACTGGTGTATGGCAAGGTACTGTTGTTGCTCCAACATACGGTGGTACTGGTGTTAATAACGGTTCTAAGACTATCACTCTTGGTGGTAACCTTACAACTGCAGGTGCATATGCTACTACATTGACAATGACTGGTGCCACAAGCATCACATTACCAACTACTGGTACATTGGCTACTCTAGCTGGCACAGAAACCTTAACTAATAAGACTATCACTGGTGCTGTAATCAGCGGTGGTTCTATTAACAACACACCTATCGGCGCTACTACTGCTAGCTCAGGCGCTTTCACTACTGTTAATGCTTCTGGTACTATTACTGCTCAAGGTAACATTACTGGTGCAGGCGCAGCAACTTCTACTCTCGATGGTTTCAACATCGATGGTGGTACATACTAATTGACTAAATAAATTAGTTCGCTGGGGTTTTTACCCCAGCCTTAACCTTTTTAGGAAGATGAATGAGTAATCAAATTATACTCAAGAAGTCTTCAGTCGGCGCAAAAGTTCCACTGACGACAGACTTGGCATACGGTGAGTTAGCATTAAACTATGCTGATGGTAAACTGTATTTCAAGAATTCTTCCAACACAATCCAATCGTTCTCAAGCGGTTCGGCAACTGGCTCTAATGGTATTCAGGTACACCCAACTCTGAATGTAGTTACATTAGACAGAACACTCAATCCTTCTAAAACATATTACGCCACTGCAACAAACTTAGTTGCAGGGGTTGCTGGCGCAGATTATACACTTGCGGGTGATATAAATGGAGCAGATCCAACAATCAATCTTGTTGTTGGAGATACACTTGTACTTGATGTTAATGCTCCTGGCCATCCACTGTTAATTAAAACTGTCCAAGGAACTGGAACAGGTAATGTTGTTACACAAGGTGTAACAGGTTCAGGTACTACAAGCGGAAGACTGACGTGGAACACGACTGGGATTGCTGCTGGTACATATTATTACCAATGTCAAAACCACCCCAATGATTGGGGCACTATCATTCTAACTGCAGCGCCAATTACAATTGGTTCTGACGCATCACAAGTTAATATTGGTAAAGCAACAGGTAGTGTTTCTATCCCTGGATCTTTAAGTGTTACTGGAAGTATCACTGGAAACGTTTCAACAGCAACAGCCTTAGCTTCTGGACGTACAATTTCTCTAACTGGTGATGTTACTTACACATCAGGCGCGTTTGATGGTACTGGTAATGTTACTGGTACTGCTACACTAGCCAATACCTCTGTTACTGCTGGTTCTTATGGTTCTTCAACAGAAATTCCAGTAATTACTGTTGATGGTAAGGGTAGAATTACATCTGCGTCAACGTCATCTATCTCCATTCCAAGTGGAAGTTTAACATTTACTGGTGATGTTACTGGTTCAGGAACTACAGGTTCTTCAACATCATTAACTCTTGCTAATACTGGTGTTGCTGCTGGAACTTATTCCTATGTAACTGTTGACGCCAAGGGTCGCGTAACAACAGCATCTCAAGCAACTACAACTAATATTGCTGAGGGAACAAACCTTTACTATACTCAAGCAAGATTTGATACTGCATTAGCTGCTAAGAGTACAGACAATTTAACAGAAGGCTCTAACCTTTACTATACTAACGCGAGAGCAAGAGCTGCTCTTTCAGCTGGTACTGGTATTTCATATAATAGCACTACTGGTGCCGTCGCTGTTGATACATCAGTAATTTCAACTAAATCATATGTTGACACTTCTGTTGCTAACTTAGTAAACTCTGCACCATCAACATTAAATACATTATCTGAAATTGCATCTGCTTTAGGAAATGATCCTAATTTAGCAACTACTTTAACTACATCAATCGGAACTAAATTAGCAACTGCTGATTTCACTGCCACAGCAAATACTTGGCTTGGAACAAAATCAACCACTAATTTAGCAGAAGGCACTAATCAGTATTTCACAACAGCACGAGCACGTGCTGCTATTAGCGTTACAGGAAACGGTTCTTATAACTCTACAACTGGTGTCTTAACAATTACTGGTACTTCTGGCGGTACTACTTTATCAGCGTTAACAGACGTTAACCTTAGTAACCCGAATGTCCAACAAGTTCTTACATACAATGGTACTCAATGGGTCAACGCTGACTCTAACGCCGTTGTTGCTTCTGCGGTTTTCGCTTCTTCTCAATACGATATGGGTTTGGTTACTGACGGTGTGATAACTGTTTATGAAGATGAGGGACTAGTTACAGGAGTATCAAACAACATCTATGACTTGGGTGTTTTGAGCTTTACAGGTATTATCTCATTAAACAACATCGACCAGTCAGTCAAATCAGACTATCTCGGTTACTCTATTATTTTCGGCTTCTAAGGATATACAATGGCACGTCAGTTAATTGAAAAATACATATTTTCCCCAAACGCAGCAGGATATGGAACTGTAAAAATTCCAGGTAAAGTTGATCTGACTCAACTTCTGATTATTGCGAACAAAACACAACAGACCAACATCTATGCGATTGGTGACCCTACTAAGAATGGTACCCTCTCATACGATCCGAATGATACTACCTTTATGGGTGGTTCTTCTCAGTACTCTGAACAAATTGGTGCCAGTTTAGTAACATTCGCTGCAGACACTTCTGCAATGTTAGCGTCTGATAAACTTGCTATTTACTCTGACGCACCAAAACAAATCGGTAACATTGTTCGCCCGTATGCTTTCGGCGTTGATGCTATCGAACGTCAGCGTGTTGCTCAGCCAATGGCTATGATTGACGCTGACTTTGAATACGGTCTACAACCAACTAAGTGGCAGAACTATTCTGACATCCGTGGCATTCCAGGTATTTACGAAAAACCAGGTCTTGACTTGTTCATGACTAACATTACATCAGATGGTGGTAACCCATCTATTATGACTGTAACTTGTTCTCAGGCGCACGGTCTTGTTGTAGCACAACCAGTTATTATCTTCGGTGCTGCTGGTGTATCAAACGCAGCCCGAGCAGAAGGCGCTTTCGTAGTTTCTTCTGTCCCATCTTCTACTACCTTTACATTTTTCGCTAAAGGTATCGTTGGTGTAAACGGCACTTCTGTTTATAACCAATCCACTTATGCTCGTCGTGGTGGTTTCTATGCTGGTGCTGATCTTCCAATTACTGGATATACATCTGACGCCAACTCTCCGTCTAAGATTACAGTTACATGTTCTGCTCCACACGGTCTAGTTGCAGGATGTCCACTGGTTAACATTGTTACTTCTACTGGAACATACCACGAACTAATGGGTGGTAACTTCTTCGTTGAAACAGTACCATCTGCGACTACGTTTACATTCACTGCCCGAGTTGGTGGTGCTGTGGCAAACTCTGGTATCGTCGCTAAGACTTACACTCGCTCAGACGCTTACGTTCAACATCGTCCATTTGACGGTGGTGTTAACATCGGTACATTCTTACCTTCTCATGGTGCTTCTGTATCTCGTCAGACTAAGAAATACATGCGTTACCAATCGGGTAAAGGTATGCTGTGGACTTCTGGTGTTCTGTTTAACCCAGTTATGAACTTGGATCAAATTTCTGCTGCAGGCACTGCTGTTGGTTCTGTGATTACAGTTTCAACTGAGATCGACCATGGTCTTCAGGCTGGTGCCACTATTCAGATCGCTGGTGTTGTTACATCTGGATATAATGGAACATATGGTGTTGCTTCTATTGTTAACGAATCTACATTCACTGTAAACGCTATTACTACATTGGGTGGCACCGCTGCCGTTATTACAAACCTTCCACGTGTTACTGTTAAAAACTGGGTTGGTGCTTCTACTCGATGTGGTCCATTCGATGACCAAAACGGTATTTTCTGGGAATATGATGGTCAAGAATTAGCTGTAGTTAAACGTTCTGCGACTTACCAGTTGTCTGGTTTCATTAATGTGACTGCAGGTTCTCAATCTGTCACTGGCTCATCTTGTCGTTTCACTCAACAATTAAAGGTTGGTGACTCTATCGTTATTCGCGGTATGACATATCGTGTAGGTTCTATTACAGACGACAACACTATGTCTATCAACCCAGAGTATCGTGGTGTTAACAATTCTTCAGGTATTAAAATTGCGCAGGTTATAGACCAACGCATTCCACAATCTCAATTCAACATCGATAAGATTGATGGTACAGGTATCTCTGGTTACAACATTAACCTAAACAAGATGCAGATGCTTGGTATCTCGTTCTCTTGGTATGGTGCTGGTTTCATCGACTTTATGTGTCGTGGTGGTGACGGTAATATGATCCAAGTTCACCGCATGAAACAGAACAACATTAACGATGAAGCGTACATGCGTACAGGTAACACTGCAGTTCGTTATCAAGCGATCAACGAATCTGCAAGAGATCGTTTAGCCACAGCTATGAACAACACTCAAACAAGTATGGATCTAGTTGATGCATACCGTTTCCCATCTACTGGAGGTGTTGTTCTTATTGATAGCGAGTATATTACGTACACTGGTAAAAATGGAAATACACTAACTGGTTTAACACGTGGATCATCGTTCACTATGTTCGTTGGTGGTTCCAATAAAACATTCTCTGGTGGAGCAGCTACATCACATGCTGTTGGTAATGGATTCAACTCAGTAACGCTAATCAGCTGCACATGTTCACCAATTATTAACCACTGGGGTTCTTCTTACATCATGGATGGTAACTTTGACTCAGATCGTGGTTACTACTTTAACTATGCTGCAACTGGTATTTCTTTATCTGCTGGTCAGTCTAAAACTGCGTTCTTCTTACGTTTAGCTCCATCAGTATCAAACTCTATTGCTGGTAACTTCGGAGATCGTGATTTGATTAACCGTTCTCAGTTGCTGTTGCAAAACTTACAAATTCAATCAGACGTTCCAGTTCAAGTTTACGGTATCTTGAACCCAGGAAATATTGATGCTTCTTCATTAACTTGGACTGCGGTTAACACTGTTGGTCTTGGATCACAACCATCTTTTGCTCAAGTCTCTACAAGCGTTTCTACTGTAGCCACTCCAGGTGAGCAGAACTTCTCAACACTTGGACAACCAGCTGGTTTCGCTGAGATTGACTTGAAGAACTTGAAAGAATTGACCAACTCCGCTATTGGTGGTTATTCAAACTATCCAGACGGTCCAGACGTTTTAGCAGTTGTCGTTAAGAACATCGCTTCAACTGGCAGCGCGTCAAACACTAACATTAACTTATTCTGGTCTGAAGCACAAGCCTAAATATATCGAATTAGAGGAAAACTATGTCAACACAAGTACAATTTAGACGAGGTACAACAACACAGAACAATGCGTTCACAGGCGCTATTGGTGAAATTTCTGTTGACACCGATCTTAAAACGATTCGTCTACACGATGGAACTACCGCTGGTGGTGGTTCCACTATGCTTAATACTGTCTCTGCGCAGACAGCGTTAAACAAAACATTTAGCACTGGTTCTGTATGGCAGGGTAATGCTGTTGGCTTAGCATATGGTGGTACTGGGTCTTCATTAACAGCAAATGCTGGCGCAGTTCCATATTCTACTGCGAATGGTTTAGCTCTTTCTGCTTCTGGTACTTCTGGACAAATTTTAACATCTGGTGGTCTTGGCGCTCCTACTTGGGTTGCTGCTTCTTCTATCTCTGCTGGTACAGCTACTTTAGCTACTACTGCCACTAACATTGCTGGCGGTTCTGCTGGTCAGTTGATTATTCAAGCTGATACTGGTTTATCTACATTCATTACTGCTGGCGCGTCTGGTACGTTCTTGCGCTCTGCTGGTGCTGGTTATGCTCCTACTTGGGCTACTGCTGACGTTACAATCGGCTCTACAGTTATTTCTTTGGGAAGTTCTTCTACTTCTCTGGCTGGTTTAAACATTGTTGCTGCGACTGGAACTAGTCATTGGACTCTTCCAGTTGGTACTACTGCTCAACGCCCAGCGTCTCCATCAGCTGGTATGGTTCGTTATAACTCCACTCAATTCACGTTTGAGGGTTATTCTTCTGGATCATGGGCTTCTCTCGGTGGTGTCAAATCTGTTGACGGTTTCACGTATATTATTGCAGAAACTTCAGCTGGCGCGTCTAATGGTGAATTAGAATTCTATGTTGAGAATGCTGCTGGTACTGGCACAACCAAAGCTGGTGGTTGGACACGATCTGCGTTAACTGTAAACAACAATTTAATTGTTACTGGTGACTTAACTGTAAACGGTACAACTACTACAATCAATGCGACAACATTGGATGTGGCTGACTTAAACATCACAGTAGCTAAAAACGCATCAACAGCAGCTGCAGCTAACGGTGCTGGTTTAACAGTTGCGGGCGCAGCAGCTACAATCACTTACGCTAACTCTGATGACTCTTGGAACATAAACAAGAAGTTAAACGTTTCTGGAAATATTGTTGGTACCTTGGTTGGTACTGCAAACAACATTCGCGATTACACGATTAACCAAAGCGTAGGTACAGGTAACTCTCCTACATTCGCTTCAGTAACTTCTGGTGGATTCCAAACTTCTTCTGACGTAAGATTAAAAACTGGTATCGAAAATTCTGTTTATGGTTTATCAGAAGTTTTACAACTGCGTTCTGTTAAGTACGTTAAAGACCAAAAAACAGAAGTTGGTTTTATTGCTCAGGAAATTGAAACCATCTTACCAGAATTTGTTTCTGAAAATTCTGATGGTATGAAAACTGTTAATTATGGACAGATGGTTTCTGTTTTAGTTAAAGCAATACAAGATCTTAAATCTGAAGTTGATACACTTAAAGCCCAATTAGGAAAATAAAATGGCTATCCCAACATCTAGAGAAAGTCTAAAACAATACTGTCTAAGAGCACTCGGTGCTCCAGTGTTGGAGATTAACGTTGACGACGATCAACTAGAAGATCGTATTGACGAATGTCTAGACTACTGGCGTCTGTATCACTATGAAGGTATTGAAGAAGTTTATTTGAAACAACAGATTCGTGCCTCGGAGATCGTTCTAACTACTTCTGTGGCAGATCAATTCGCTCTGGAAGAACATATTACTGGATTGAGTTCTGGAGCTAAAGCTACAGTAACTCGCGAATCACAACGCACTTCTACTGGCACTCTATTGCTGGTGAAGAATATTGTTGGTACATTCCAAGCTGGCGAGGCTATTCAAGGAACAACAGTTACTGCAACTACAGTTTCTATTACACCTCGCGAGTATGATAATCGTTATATCAATATCCCAGACTATGTCTATGGTATTACAGATGTTCTTTCTATTGGTCAAGCGTCTTCTTCTAAGAACATTTTCGACTTACAATACCAATTACGCCTAAATGACCTGTATGACTTAACATCTACATCTATCATTTACTACACAACTGTTATGCAGCATCTAGACTTACTAGACTGGACTCTTAACGGTAAAGACAATTTCCGATTCAACCGCCTACAAGATCGTATGTATCTTGATATCAACTGGCAGTCTGATGTAGCCTTCGGTGATTACATTATCATCAAATGCTATCGCGCCATGGATCCAACTCAATGGTCTAAGATCTGGAATGAGGCATGGTTGAAGCGATATGTCACAGCACAGTTCAAGAAACAGTGGGCTATCAACATTAAGAAATTCTCTGGAATTCAACTTCCAGGTGGTGTTACTTTAGATGGCGATAAGCTATACCTCGAAGCTACACAAGAAATCGCTCAGTTAGAAGATGATTTGCAAAACAAGTCTGCTCCACTAAACTTTATGATGGGTTAAGATGTCAACAACTAATGTTTATTTTTCTCACGGCACTCGCAACGAGCAGTACCTTGTAGAAGACCTAATCATCGAATCGTTGCGTATGTACGGCAACGAGGTTATGTACATTCCAAGAACATTAGTTTCTAAAGACAATATCCTAGGTGAAGATCGTCTTAGCGAGTTTAAGTCGGCATTCCCTATCGAAATGTATTTCGAAAACGTAGATTCATTCGGTGGACAGGGCGCGTTTATCCAGAAGTTTGGTTTAATGGTAGAGCAATCTGCTACACTTGTAGTTGCTCGTCGTCGCTGGGATCAGTTTGTTGGTCGTTATGGTGTAACACAATTACCGAATCGTCCGAACGAAGGTGATTTAATCTATTTCCCATTATCAAAAGGTTTGTTCGAAATTAAGTTCGTGCAACACCAAGACCCGTTCTATCAACTCGGTAAGCTGTATGTTTACAAGTTACAGATTGAATTGTTCCAGTACTCTTCAGAAGCTATCGATACTGGAATCGCTGCTATCGATACATTCGAGTCGCTTAAGACGTTCAACACAAATACTACTCGCAACCCACATGGCGAGATCACTAAGGTTAATGTGACAAATACTGGCTCTGGTTATAGCACTGCTGAAGTCACATTGACAAGTTCTTCTGGATACGGTGCTGTACTAACTCCAGTTATCACTAATGGTTCTATTACAAGTATTACCATAACAAATCCAGGTACTGGATTTAAAACTGCTCCTATCTTAACGATCACGGGTAACGGTACTGGTGCTCTTGCCAACTGCGAGATTGAAACCAATATTGACAAGACTGACTCGTTCGGCGATAACAACAAATTTAAAGAAGAAGCATCAACAGTTCTAAACTTTGATGATTCAAACCCTTTCGGTGAGATACAATAATGCTTAATGGAAACGTATACTACCACGGCATCATCCGCAAGAGCATTGTGGCTTTTGGTCGTTTGTTTAGTGATATCTATATCGACCGTAAAGTCGGAGACTCTGTAAATGGCACAACAGCACAACGTCTGCAGATTCCTCTAGCCTATGCACCGAAAGAAAAATGGATTGTTCGTTTGGACTCTGATCCAAACTTAGAGAACAATACGTATACCACTCTACCGAGAATGTCTTTCGAAATCACTGGTTATCGTTACGATGCCCAGCGTAAGACTAATCGAATGCAACAAATTAAATCTGGCACTGGTAATACTCAGTCTACTGTTTATACCCCAGTTCCATATACTCTAGATCTTTCTTTGTATATCTTAACAAAGACTCAAGAAGATGGTTTGCAGATTATCGAGCAGATCCTTCCAACATTCACTCCAGAGTACACCCTAACAATTAACACTATTCCAGATATGGGTATCCAAAGCGATGTTCCTATCATCTTAAATAGTGTGCAAGTAGATGATGAATATGATGGTTCTTTCCAAGACCGTCGATTCGTAACTCATACATTGAACTTTGAAATGAAGTTGAATTTATATGGTCCAGTTTCTGATAGAAACGTCATCACCCAAGTTAATGCGGGTGTTGGACAAAACGAAAACTTTGCTAATCCGAATAGGGTTTATACAGCAAATGGTGATGCAACTACAGCGACAGTTTCCAGTGAAGACTGGACTAACAACTTTTAATGGCAGAAAATTATAATTCAAACGCAAACTTAAAGGCAGCTGGGGTTCAGGTACAGTTTACTCCTGAACAAGTCCAAGAGTATATCAAATGCTCCCAAGACCCGATCTACTTTATTGAAAACTATTGCTATATTGTTTCTCTAGATCATGGCTTGATTAAGTTCGCTTTATATGATTGTCAGAAAAACAAGATCAATGTCATCCATAATAACCGTCGTGTTATCCTCATGGAAGGACGTCAACAGGGTAAGACGACTACGTCTGCTGCCTACATTCTTTGGTACACTCTATTCCAATCGAACAAGAACGTAGCTATCTTGGCTAACAAAGCCACTGCTGCGCGTGAAGTTTTGGATCGTTACCAGACTATGTACGAGGCTCTTCCAATGTGGCTCCAGCAAGGTGTTACGACTTGGAACAAAGGTGACATCGAATTAGAGAACGGGTCTAAGGTATTCACTGCAGCGACATCTGCCTCTGGTATTCGTGGTAAGTCTGTAAACTTATTGTACGTTGACGAAGCTGCGATTATTCCAAACACTGTTGCTGAACAGTTCTTCACTTCTGTTTACCCTACTATTTCTGCGGGTCAAACAACAAAGATTCTTTTATCTTCTACGCCACTTGGCTACAATCACTTCTGGAAATTCTGGAATGATGCTGAGAAAGGTCGTAACGGATTCGTGCCATTGTTCATTCCATACTGGGAAATTCCAGGTCGTGATGAGAAGTGGGCTGCTGAACAGAAAGCAATGCTTGGTGAACTCAAGTATAACCAAGAGGTTGCGTGTAAGTTCTTGGGTTCTAGCTTAACATTGGTTAGCGCCGATGTTATCGCTAAGATGTCTGTAGACCCAATCATCTATCAGAAAGATGGTTTAGACATCTATGTACGTCCATCCGCTGGGCATACATATTGTATTATTGCTGACGTTGCTAAGGGTGTTGGCGGAGACCACTCTGCCTTCCAAATTATCGACATCACAGAAGTACCTTACCGTATTGTTGGTAAGTACAGAAATAACGAGATTAGCCCGCTGTTGTATCCTAACGTTTTATACAAGATTGGTAAGGAATACAACGAGGCTTATATCTTAATTGAAACGAACATTAGTGAACAGGTTGCTCACATCCTTTATAGTGAACTCGAATATGAGAACATTCTAATGGTGAACCGACACACAAATGGACAAG
>Ga0222712_10005567_pt1 | contig 12693 bp, 16 predicted proteins | sample C33_657DmetaG_FD_165043 | JGI IMG/M metagenome (GOLD analysis project Ga0222712, IMG submission 165043) | Estuarine water microbial communities from San Francisco Bay, California, United States - C33_657D | ecosystem: Environmental > Aquatic > Marine > Unclassified | place: USA: California...
CGGCCATCACGTCCACCTTTTAGAGATCCGAGCTTCATGCGCCTCTCCTGTCTCATGGTATCCATCCGACTTGACGGACACACCCATTCATGGTGGCTTTGTCATCCGAAACGGAGCGCATTGAAAGGGGATTCGATGGGGGCTGCCAGGAAACGATGGGGATGGGGCCTATTGGCGGCCGGATTGCTCGGCCTGTCCCCCCTGTTCGCGCAGCGCGTGGACCCGAATGAGGAGGCCGCGCAGAAGGGGTTTATGACGGATGTGGGGCGGGCGCCCGCCTGGCATTTGACCCAGCTCAAGCGGATGTCAGCTGCGATTGCAGCGCTGAAGCCGCAACGGCCGGGCGTGGTGGACGCCTATGTTGTCGCTGTCGGGCTCGATTCAGACCCTGTCTTTGGGCGGGAGGCCGCCGAGGCCGCCAAGGTTCTGTCCCGCCGTTATGATGCCGAAGGCCGCACGCTTCTGCTGGCCGCAGGCGGCGGCGCAGGGCCCGTGCCAAATGGGTCGCCCGCCAACCTCCAGACGGCATTGGCTGCGGTTGCCGGGCTGATGGACGCCAAGGAAGATGTGCTCCTGCTCTACACCACTTCGCACGGCGCGCCGAAGGTTGGCATCGTCTATAAGGATGGTGAGAACGGCTATGGCTATATCGCGCCGAAGAACCTTGCCGCGACCCTGAACGGGCTGGGCATCCACAATCGGATGGTCCTGATTTCAGCCTGCTATTCGGGCATCTTCATTCCTGATCTGGTGGATGATGATACGGTGCTGATTACAGCTGCATCGCCGGTGACGACTTCCTTTGGCTGTGCGCCCGCCAATGATTGGACGTTCTTTGGCGATGCGCTCATCAACAATGCGTTCCGGGCACCGGCCAAGCTTGATGAGGCGATGGGGCAGGCGCTGTCGCTGATCGGCGGCTGGGAAAGGATGCGCGGCCTGCCGGCCTCCAACCCACAGTTTTCTGTGGGGGCACGTGCACGGGGATGGCTGACGTCGCTTGAGGCGCGGACGCCTGCGACGACAACGCCCAAAGTGGGGCGACCTGCTATTGAAGAGAAATAGGACAACGCCCTAAGAGCGTTCTTATGTCCTCGCTCACCCTTGAAGAATTTGTGCCCTATCGGCTGTCGGTCGCGTCCAATGCCGTGTCGACACGCATCTCCCAAAGCTACCGCAAGCGCTTCAAGCTGAAAGTCGCGGAATGGCGGCTGATCGCCATTCTTGCCGAAACCGCGCGCATGACGCCGCAGGACATCGGCAAGGCGGGGGAATTGGATAAGATCACCGTCAGTCGGGCGGCGTCTGCGCTGCTGAAGCGGGGGCTGGTGGCGCAGGACCGTAATCCGGAAGATGGCCGTTCGCACTTTTTGTCGCTGACTGCAGAGGGCAAGGCGCTTTACGAACAGGTTGTACCGGCGGCCAAGGGAATGGAGGAGGCGCTGCTCGCAAAATTCTCCGCCGAGGACCGTGCACGGCTCGTTTCGCTGCTCCGTCAGATCGAAGACGCTGCAAATTCCACTTGACGTAAGCGTCAACTTGGGGATTCCAGTTGGGTCATAACTCCAGCAAAGGATGCCCCATGTCGCTCGACGCCCTGCACCGCACCGCATATACCGAAGATCACGAAGCATTCCGTTCGACCGTGCGCCAGTTTGTGGCGAAGGAAATCGAACCCAATGCCGACAAATGGGACGCGGAAGGCCTTGTGCCCAAGGACGTATGGCCCAAGGCCGGTGAACTCGGCCTGCTGTGCCCGACCGTTCCGGAGGCCTATGGCGGGCTTGGGCTCGACTTCGGCTATAACTCCATCATCAATGAAGAGTTTGGCTACAACACCGATGTCGCCACCGGCTTCTCACTGCAGACCGATATCGTTGCCAACTACCTGATCGAATATGGCTCTGAAGAGCAGAAGGCGCATTGGCTCCCCAAGATGGTGTCGGGCGAGATCGTCACAGCGATCGCGATGACCGAACCTGGCACCGGATCTGACCTTCAGGGGATGCGGACCACCGCGAAGAAGGACGGCAACCATTATGTGATCAACGGGGCCAAGACCTACATCACCAATGGCCAAAATGCGGACCTGATCCTCGTGTGCGTCAAGACAGACCCCGATGCGCAGCCCGCCTATAAGGGCGTGTCCATCGTTCTGGTCGAAGCCGACCGGGAAGGCTTTAAGCGCGGCCGCAACCTCGACAAAATCGGTCTGGATGCGGCGGATACGTCGGAGCTTTTCTTTGAAGACGTGCGCGTGCCGATCACCAACTGCCTTGGCGCAGAAGGCATGGGCTTCATTTACCTGATGACGGAGCTTCCGCAGGAGCGTCTGTCGATCGCCATCGGCGCACAGGCCGCGGCCCAGCGCACTTTTGACCAGACGGTTGAGTTTGTGCGGGAACGCAAAGCCTTCGGCAAGCCGATCTTGGATTTCCAGAATACGCGCTTTGTGCTCGCCGATCTGAAGACGAAGTTGCAGGTGGGCTGGGCGCATATTGATTGGGCGCTCGCGCGTCATCTGAAGCGCGAACTGACCCCGGAAGAAGCTTCATCGGCGAAGCTCTGGCACACCGAATTGCAGGGCGAAATGGTCGACAAGTGCCTCCAGTTGCATGGCGGCGCGGGCTTCATGAACGAATATCCGATCGCCAAGCAGTTCCGCGGCGCGCGCGTGACCCGCATTTTCGGCGGCACGAGCGAAATCATGAAGGAACTTATTGGTCGCAAACTCTAAATTTTGAAACAGAAACGGCGGCCGTCCGGACCTTGAAGGTTCGGGCGGCCGTTTTCGATTCTGCCCCCTAGCCAAATCGCATCCAATCCGCGACAAGCGCGCCATGCGTAAGGGTCATCGTCCATCAAAGCCGCCGTCAAATCGTCCACGTTTTTGGGGAAAGCACGCCGTATATGCGGCGCTCGACAACCCGAACCGGGTATCCCGCAAATTATGGGCCACGCGCGAAGCCGCGTCGGCGATTGTCATTCCTGACGGGCTTACCGTCGCTTTTGCCGATGTGGCGGATCTGGGCCGCATGGTTCCTAATGATGCGCCGCATCAGGGCCTTGTGCTCGATGTCGATCCTCTGGAGGACGTCTGGCTCGGCGATCTTCTGGCCGATGGTGCAAATGACACCCGTCCTATTTTGGTGCTCGATCAGGTCACAGACCCGCATAATGTTGGCGCGATCCTGCGGTCGGCTGCCGCCTTTGATGCGCTGGGAATCGTCACGCAAGACCGGCATGCACCGCCGGAGGGCGGGGCATTGGCCAAAGCTGCCTCCGGCGCTTTGGAAATCGTGCCTTGGGTGCGTGTCGTCAATCTTGCCCGTGCGCTCGATGATATCGGCGACGCCGGCTACTGGCGCATTGGCCTGACGGGACATACGGACCGGTTGCTCGGCGATGCAATTGGCATGGCGAAAGTCGCACTTGTGCTGGGTGCGGAAGGGGAAGGTATGCGCCAGAACACCGAGGCGCACTGTGATGAACTGGCCAAGCTGCCGATCAGCCCGAAGGCGGAAAGCTTAAACGTATCCAACGCCGCAGCCATTGCTCTTTACGCGGCCGCAACCGGACGAGGAGGAAACGAATGAAGATCATCCGCACCCTGGGCGTGCTGGCAGCATCCACGATGCTGTCCGGTTGTTTTCTGGTTCCCAGTAAGTTCGGTGCGGATGTCGACATACGAAAGGCGGGTGACTTTACCGTTGCCTAGTAAGGGCGAAATCGTCTTCCAGATGCCCGATGACTTTATGGGCAGCAAAGTGAAGCCCAAACCGTGGGATGACGCCTTCGCCACCTGCTATGCCAGCGGGCGCACCATGACCGACGAATATGCGTCAGCAGAAACGCACGAAGCAGCCATTAAGGGCGCGGAAGACGGTTCTATCGACGGTCAGGATGATGACACACGCGAAGTCGCCTGTTCCGCCAAGCAGATTGCCGAACTTCGCAAAACATACGAAGCCGATAAGGCCGAGGCTGCGGCCAAGAAGGCCGAAGAATCTGATAAGATGGCGCAGATGTTCGGCTTTTCCGGCAGCGGCGATGAAGCCAACCAGAAGTTCGCAGCCGCCCTTATGAAGTATGAGGGCTGGAAGAATGTGACCTACAAGGGGAAGGGCACGTTTGACGTCGACTACCGCTACACCGGCAAGCTGACGCATGACTATGTGTTCCCGATCTTCCCGAAGATGGACATGATCTTCCCGTTCATCATGGTCCGCAAGCGGGCTGATGGCGCGGTGATGGTCACCGCCCCCTCGCTGATCGGCGGCGGCATGAAGGCGCTGGCGGGACGCGCAAAGATGCTGGGGGATCTGTCCGGATCGAAGGACATACCGCAGTCCCCGCAGACTCAGGGCCTGTTCACGGTCACGACCGATGGCGAGATCCTCAGCAACAATAGTGAGGACGGCCCGTCTGCGGATCCCAAGGGCAAAAAGGTCGTCTGGGATGTGAACCCCATGACAGACCGGCTTCCTGAGGTGTTCATCAAGATCAAATGAAAAAAGCCCCGGGGTGAACCGGGGCTTCTCATTCCTCGCTTGGAAAGAAGGCTAAGCCTTAGTCTTCCTGCGCAATCGTGACCTTCAGGCCGTCGAGCGCAGCCTTAAAGTGGATCTGGCAGGACAGGCGCGATGTCGAGTCTCGGTGGGCCGAGCTGTCGAGCAGGTCATTCTCGTCTTCGCTCATCGGATCGACCTTGTCCGCAAAAGCGGCGTCGACATGGATGTGGCACGTCGCGCAAGAGCAGCAACCGCCGCACAAAGCGAGCAACTCATCAAATCCGGAATCACGGATGATTTCCATGACCGACAGGCCTTCCTGACCGTCAACTTCCTTTTCGGTACCGTCGCGCGTCACAACTACCAGCTTTGCCATGCTCTTTCCTCTTGATCCCGTGTCTAAGCTTCGCCAGCGTCGCTAGCCGCGCCAAAGGCACAGATCAAGGGACGAGTTTGATGGGGCTGACTGCAGAACAATTAAAGGCCTCTGTTGACGCATTGATCGCGATCGAACCGAGGTTCGGCGATGCTGTGGGCCGGGTTGGTTATCCGGAACCGCGCATCCGCAGCCGGGGCTATGAAACGCTGCTCCGCACAATCATCGGCCAGCAAGTCAGCGTGAAGGCTGCGGCGTCGATCTGGAACAAGCTGGAGGCGGGGCTTGGCGACCTCACTCAGCCGGCCACGGTTCTGGGGTCCAATGAGGAGGAACTGCGCAGCTTTGGCCTGTCACGGCAAAAGCAGGGCTATGTCCTCAGCCTTGCCCGACTGGTGGAGGACGGTGATTTGGACCTGCACAATCTGCCGGAAGACGACGAAGAGGCCATCGCGCTGATGACGAAGGTCAAGGGTATCGGGCGCTGGTCCGCGGAGATTTACCTTCTCTTTGCCGAAGGGCGCGCCGATATCTGGCCGGCGGGCGATCTGGCAGTGCAGATCGAAATTGGCCGCATTTTGGGATTGGAGGAGCGCCCGAGCGAGAAGCATGTCCGCCAATTGGCGGAGATATGGCGACCCCATCGGGGTGCCGCTGCCATCATGGCCTGGCATCATTATAATACCGACACAATCTAGCCGGTCGCCCGATCAGATAGTGGGCGGACCCGATACCGAGAGCGTGATGGCTTCTAATCGGTCCAGCGCTTTACGCACCTGGACATAGTTGCGGGCGCGGGTCAGCCAAGGCTTGGCGTCGGCCTGACCTGGCAGAGCCTCCACCTCACGAATGGCGACCTCAACCCTATCCCGCTCCAAAGCACGGCTCGCCCGATCAAAACGCTGGTCGGGTGAGAGGCGGTCTTCGCCCTCGTGCTTAATCACGGCCAGATTGCCCATGTCGTTCCAGATGCGTTTGAACCAGGCTGCATCTGCCGATGCGGTGATGAGGCCCGTCCGCGCGGCATCCAGCCCTTCTTCGAGCTGCTCGAGCGTCACTGGCGCGCGGGCACCCTTAATGATTGCGGCGACAGCATTTGCATCTGTGTTGCCAAATTGCCGCATCAACGCGCCTTCCAGATAGCCGAGAGACGCCCCACGTTCGATCGCCCTGCGGGCGGCAAAGGCAATCATCATCCGTTCGGCGCGCGAGGCATCGTTGGAGGCGCTGTCGGCTTGTTGGTCAATGATCGCCAGCTTTTCCTCGATCTTCGCCATATGGGCTTCAGGCGAGGCAACGATCTCCTCTTCTGGAGCAGCCGGAGCGGGGATTGAGCTTTGAGACGGCGCGAGGACGGTTTGAGGCGGAGGCGATGCCCCCAGCACCAGGTTACGGGCGGGCGTCCATTCAGACAAAAGCCACCCCATTGCGGCGATGCCAATGACAAAGCAGACCATCGCGAAGATGACCAGTCCGCGTATGGAGCGTGAGCGGGCGGGTTCGGGCGGCGTAATATCCTCGTCCATCAGGGAGATGTGCCCGTTTCACCGGCGCGGCACAAGGGGGCAGCGATCTCGAGCATCGCCCTGTCTGATGGCGCATCCGGCCAATGGACGCTCGCCCAGCCCGGCCCGGCGGCGATGGCCGCCTTCTCGCTAATGGCGACGAGGTCAATAGATCCACGCTCCGCAACAAGCCCTGTGAAGCGCCGTGCCGCCCGTGGGGAATGGACGAGCGCGACAAGGGGCTGCTGCGTTACTTCTTGAACTCGAATATCAATAGCTAGTTCAACAGTCTCATAGATAATCTTCACATCAAATATGAGGTTGGAATGGTTGACGGGTGTGTGCGGTTCTCCAGCCAGCCACAGCAGATGGCGATATCCCAGCGCAGCAGCGAGGTCCGCCAGTGCTGCGGCGCCGTCTGTGCCTGCTGTGACGTCACTTAACCCAGCCCGCCGCGCCGCGTCTGCCGTCGCCTCACCGACGCAGAGAATGGGCAGGTCTTTTAAAAAATTTATAATTTTATCTATAAATTTCAATGTATTAGAACTTGTTATGAAGACTGCATCATAGGGTGTGGTTGCATCCATCGACCAGGGCACGGCCCGCACCTCAAACATTGGGACGACCAAAGGCGCCAATCCCTGCGCAGCAGCGCGCTGCGCCGTCTCATCCGCCCCCGGCTGGGGCCGCAGGACGAGGAGCGGCTTCATCCGAATATGGCACGTAGGCGCGGCGGCGCGCGGTCGAGCAGTGCTTGGGCAAGCGTTGCGGGATTGTCCGATGCGCCGTGTTCCCGCATCGCCCCGTCTTCGGTGAGGATCTCCCCACGGATATGGAGCGCACCCTCAAAAAGCCGCGCTTGGGCAGCAACGGGTGAGTGGCAATCCGCACTTAAGGTAGCGAGGAAGGCCCGTTCCGCCATCACACAGGCAAAGGTATCTGCGTGATTGATCGGATCAAGCAAGGCGCGGACACGCGCGTTGTTGCCAAGCGTTTCAATGCCGACAGCCCCCTGAGCAGGGGCAGGTAGCATCTCATCTTCTGAAATGGCGACGCCGACATCCTGTTGGCCCAGTCGGTCCAGACCTGCCGCCGCCAGCAGTGTGGCGTCGGCCTCTCCGGCCTCCAGCTTGGCAAGGCGGGTGGCGACATTGCCACGGAACAGGACGATGTTCAGGTCGGGCCGCAGGCGCCGCAATTGGGCACTGCGCCGGGGGGAACTGGTGCCGACGCGGGCGCCCTGCGGCAGCGCGTTGATGCTGGAAGCGCCGATCAGCCGGTCACGGACATCTGCGCGCGGCAGCATGGCAACGATGGCCAGTTCGGTCGGACGGATCGTTTCGACATCCTTCATCGAATGGACGGCGAAATCGATATCGCCTTCAAACAAGGCGCGATCCAGCTCCTTCGTCCACAAGGCCTTTCCGCCGACGTCTGCCAGAGGCCGGTCCAGAATGCGGTCTCCACTGGCCGTCATCGCGACAATGTCGATGCGCGACTCGTCCCAGCCATGCGCTTTAAGAAGGGCATCGCGCACCAAATGGGCTTGGGCGAGGGCGAGGGGAGAGGCGCGTGTGCCGAGTTTTAGGGGCGTGTCTGTCATGGCGGCGCTTGTGCTAGCGGCGTGTGGGGCTAGAGGGAAGGCCAATGGCAATCATCCTTGGCCTTGAATCCAGTTGCGACGAAACGGCAGCGGCGCTCGTCACGAGTGAACGGGTCGTTCTGGCGCACAAATTGGCGACGCAGGAAGCCGCGCACCGGCCCTTTGGCGGCGTGGTGCCGGAGATTGCGGCGCGCGCGCATGTCGACGTTCTGGCGGCGTTGATCGAACAGACGCTGGATGAGGCGGGCCTGACGCTGAATGACGTCGACGCCATCGCCGCGACCGCCGGGCCGGGCCTGATCGGGGGCGTCATGGTCGGGCTGGTGACCGGTAAGGCCTTGGCCCATGCTGCGGGCAAGCCCCTCATTGCCGTCAATCATCTGGAAGGCCATGCTTTGAGCCCGCGTCTCGCGGACCCGGCGCTCGAATTTCCGTATTTGCTGCTGCTCGTCTCCGGCGGACATTGCCAGCTGCTGCTGGTGGAAGGCGTCGGCCAATATCGCCGCCTTGCGACAACGATTGATGATGCGGCAGGCGAAGCGTTCGACAAGACGGCAAAGCTGTTGAAGCTCGGCTTTCCGGGCGGCCCAGCCGTGGAAGCGGCCGCGCGGTCGGGGAACGCAAAGGCGGTACCTCTGCCGCGCCCGCTCGTTGGCACAGCAGATCCGCATTTCTCCTTTGCCGGATTGAAAAGTGCTGTTCTGCGCGCCCGTGATGCCGGCATCCACAAGCCCGAAGACATCGCCGCCAGCTTTCAGCAGGCCGTGGTCGATTGTCTGGTCGACCGCACAAAGCGTGCCATTGACCGGGCGCATGGGGCGACGGCTTTGGTCGTCGCAGGCGGTGTCGCGGCCAATCAGGCAATCCGGACGGCGCTTGAGGCGCTGGCGGCATCCAATTGCATCCCCTTCTTTGCACCGCCGCTCTGGCTTTGCACCGACAATGCCGCAATGATCGGCTGGGCGGGTGCGGAACGGTTCGCATTGGGACTGACGGATCCGCTCGACGTGATCGCGCGGCCGCGCTGGCCGCTTGATCCAGATGCGGAAACGGTCCGAGGCGCAGGAGTAAAGGCATGAAGCTTGGGGTCATCGGTGGCGGCGCTTGGGGCACGGCATTGGCTCAAGTTGCAGCTGCGGGCGGAGACGACGTCGTTCTCTGGGCGCGGGAGGCCGATGTCGTCGCGTCGATCAATGCGTCGCGCGAGAATAGCAGCTTCCTGAAAGGTGTTTCCCTCTCAGAGCATATCGTCGCGACAGGGGATTTGGCCGATTTGGCGCCGTGCGACGCGTTGCTGGTCGTTACCCCTGCGCAGCACATGCGCGCAGTGCTCGCGAACACACCGGTGGGCACCCGTCCGCTTGTTCTGTGCGCCAAGGGCATTGAGGCGGAGACGCAGATGCTGATGTCTGAGGTGGCGGCAGAGTGTTGCCCTGAGGCGGCCATTGCCGTTCTATCCGGCCCCACCTTCGCGCATGAAGTGGCCAAGGGCCTGCCGACCGCGATCACACTCGCCTGCGAAGATGCCGCCATCGGGCAGCAACTCGCCGCGCGCATCGCGCGACCGCACTTCCGGCCCTATGTCTCGCAGGATGTGATTGGCGCAGAAATTGGCGGCGCTGTGAAGAACGTGCTCGCCATCGCCTGTGGCGTCGTCGAAGGGGCAGGCCTCGGCCAGAATGCGCGGGCGGCCCTGATCGCCCGTGGCTTTGCAGAGATGACCCGCTTCGGTCTGGCGCGCGGTGCGCAGGCCGAGACGTTGGCTGGTCTATCGGGTCTGGGTGATCTCGTCCTCACCTGTTCCTCGACCAGCTCCCGCAATTTCTCGCTCGGCAAGGGGCTGGGAGAGGGGCAGAGCGCTGCGTCGCTGCTGGCTGACCGGAAAACCGTGGCCGAAGGGGCCTACACGGCGCCTGTGCTTCAGCAGGCTGCCTTGGCGGCAGGCGTGGAGATGCCGATTGTCGACGCCGTTTGCGCACTGCTCAAGGATGCCGACATCCGTGAGGTTGTCGCGTCATTGCTGTCCCGCCCTCTTAAGGGCGAGGGTGCCGCCTAATCAAAAGTCGACCGCGATGCCCTTCAAGGTCCAGTCACCATAGCGGACGGGGTTGAGGCCAAGCGGATCTTCGGTCGTAGCCTTCTCCACCACCGGCTCCGGCTGAGGCAAAGGTGGGCTTTTGGAGAGATGCTTTGGTGGCTTCACGTGTGCGGGGCGCTGTCCCATATGTTCATTCCTTCTTGAAGCCAGCCTGATGCTTCCCACATTGGGGGTGTTAGGAGGAGAGTTCAAGTGAACGGTCTGAAAACACTTTTGCTTTTGTCGGCGCTGACAGCGTTGCTGATGGCTTTGGGATACACATTTGGCGGCGCGCAGGGGGCGGTCATCGCTTTCGTCGTTGCGGCGGGCATGAACGTGTTTTCCTACTGGAATTCCGACAAGGTGGTGCTGCGCATGCACGATGCGCGGGAAGTGGACGCGACGAGCGCGCCCGATTTTTACGGCATGGTCTCTGAGCTCGCCAAGCGCGCGGATCTGCCGATGCCGAAGGTTTACATTATCGATTCACCCCACCCCAATGCCTTTGCGACAGGGCGGGACCCTGAACATGCGGCGGTCGCGGCCACTACGGGTCTGCTCAACATGCTGACGCGCGATGAGGTTGCGGGCGTCATGGCGCACGAACTGGGCCATGTGAAAAACCGTGACACGTTGGTGATGACGGTCGTCGCGACTGTGGCCGGCGCCATTTCGATGCTGGCCAATTTCGGCTTGTTCTTCCGCAGCGGCGACAATCGCGGCCATGCGCTGGCCACTATCCTTGCCGTCATCGTGGCGCCCATGGCGGCTATGATCGTGCAAATGGCAATCAGCCGGACGCGGGAGTTTGGGGCCGACAAAGCGGGCGCTGAAATTTCGGGCAACCCGATGGCACTGGCGTCCGCACTCTCCAAGATTTCGCGCGGGGCGCAGGCGATCCCCAATCCGGTGTCGGAACGGATGCCCGCCGCAGCGCAGCTCTACATCGTGCCGACGCACATCTCCCAGATGTTCTCAACGCACCCGGCCACGGAGCACCGCATTGAGGCGCTTCAGGATTTGGCGGCACAAATGGGCACCGTGCAGGCCCCGCGCCGACGCAGCGCACTAGATCCATTGAGCTGAATCCATTGGGCTGACTCCATTGGGCTGACAAGGCGGCGTGCCCGCGCTAGGGCGGGGGATGACAGATATCCAAGGCCTTCCCGCACGGCGTGCGGCACTCCAATTGCTCGACGCTGTTCTGCGCCGCGGACAACCACTTGAAAACGCACTGAACGCCGCCACTAAGGGCATCGACAACCCTGCGGATCGCGCGCTGGCACATGCCATTGCGTCGGAAGCTTTGCGCCGTCTGCCGGATCTGGATGATCTGATTGACGGTGCGACCAAGCAGCGGCTGCCGGATGATTCCAAGGCACGCATGGTCCTGCGGATCGCACTGGTGCAGGCGTTGATCCTCGGAACCCCGCAGCACGCGGCTGTGGCGACGGCGCTGCCGCTTGTGGAGGGTGGGCCACGCCGGCTCGTGCATGGTGTTCTGGGCACGCTGTTTCGACAGGGCGCGCAGTTGCGCAAAGTGCCCATGCTCCTTCCCACCGTTGAGCAGCGCTGGGGCGAGGCCTGGGGTCACGCGATGCTGGGCGCAGCCTCAGAAGTTCTGGCTGAACAACCCGCGATTGATCTCACGCTTCGGACAGCCGAGTCGACAGATGACTGGGCGGAAAAGCTGGGCGGCGAATCGTTGGCCCCCGGCCATGTCCGCGTCAGTCGGGATCGGGCGATTACGGACCTTCCCGGTTTTGCCGAAGGCGAATGGTGGGTTCAGAATATCGCGGCTTCTATTCCCGCGCGATTGCTGGGTGCAGGCGGCGGCCGGACGGTGCTGGATTTGTGTGCCGCACCGGGTGGCAAAACCATGCAGCTTGCGGCGTCCAGCTGGACTGTGATCGGTGTGGAGCGGGAGGCGGCCCGTCTGGACCGTCTGCGCGAAAACCTCGCGAGAACAGGGCTTTCTGCCGATCTCGTGGTCGGTGACGTGCTTAAATGGGAACCTAAAGAGCCGGTCGACGCCATCCTGCTGGATGCGCCGTGCAGCGCGACGGGCATTTTTGCGCGGCACCCTGATGTACTCCATCGCATCCGCCCCAAGGACATTGCGCAACTGGCTGAAATACAGGCCCAAATGCTGAAGCGTGCGGCAGGATGGCTGAAGCCCGGTGGCCGCATCGTTTATGCGACCTGCAGTCTGGAACGGCCCGAAGGCGAAGACGTGGCGGCGCAGGCAAAGACGTGGGGCTTATTGGTTGATCCTATTGAAACCGGAGACCTTTTCGGCGGGCTTCAGGCGTCCCCCGAAGGCTGGCTGCGCGTTCTGCCGGGGCAGGGGCGCGACGGGTTTTTCATTGCGCGGTTCAAGAGGGCGTGACTCGCCTTGCCCGCATCGGCGCTGCCGACTAAGGCCTCGACGTAATGACTCATCCCGTTCTCATCGCTCCGTCGATTCTCTCCGCTGACTTTGCCCGTTTGGGTGAAGAGGTTCGCGCCATTGATGCCGCAGGGGCAGATTGGATCCATGTGGATGTGATGGACGGCCACTTCGTGCCGAACATTACAATCGGCCCCATGGTGGTGAAGGCGCTGCGCCCGCACACGCAAAA
>Ga0222712_10005569_pt1 | contig 12690 bp, 15 predicted proteins | sample C33_657DmetaG_FD_165043 | JGI IMG/M metagenome (GOLD analysis project Ga0222712, IMG submission 165043) | Estuarine water microbial communities from San Francisco Bay, California, United States - C33_657D | ecosystem: Environmental > Aquatic > Marine > Unclassified | place: USA: California...
TTGTCGGCGAGGAGGGTTCGCCTGGCGGACATGCGGGCAATGTGGGGTTGCGGGCGGGGGAGAGAAGTCCAAAAGCCCCTCGCTCCCCTTTTCGCTCTTTCCACGGCGGTGGGACGAGGGCATCCTACCCCTTCACCCCACCCATGCGTCATCTCCTCGCCCTGCTGCTTCTGGCTCCCCTCGCCGCCCTCGGCGCCGAGGGTTGGCTGACCGACTTCGAGGCCGCCAAGAAGCAGGCCGCCGCGGAGAAGAAGGACATCCTGGTCGACTTCACCGGCAGCGATTGGTGCGGGTGGTGCATCAAGCTCGACAAGGAGGTCTTCTCGACCGAGGCCTTCAAGGCCCAGAAGGACTTCGTGCTGGTCGCGCTGGACTTCCCCCGCCGCAAGGAGATGCCCGCCGACCAGAAGGCCAGGAACGAGGCGCTGATGCGCCAGTGGGGGGTCCGCGGCTTCCCGACCATCATCCTGACCAACGCCAAGGGCGAGCCTTACGCCCGCACCGGCTACCAGCCCGGCGGGCCGGAGAAGTACCTCCCGCACCTCGCCGAGCTCCGCAGGCAGAACAACCCGGCCGGAATCAAGGCCTTCGGCGACGAGCAAGCCAAGATGGCCGTCGCCGCCGCGAAGGACGCCGAGCGCGCCGCCAAGCTGAAGGCGGCGATCGACTCCAGGGATTTCGCCGCGGTGGAGAAGGTTCTCGAGGAGGGCTCGGCGGGCGCCACCGGCGACCGCCTGGCCATGCTGAATTTCCAGAAGGCCATGTTGTCCATCCGCGTCAATCCCGAGAAGCGGGAGCGCGCCCTCGGCTTCATGGACAAGGCCATCGCCGCCTCCTCGGCCAACCCCGACGGCGTCAAGCGGCTGAAGGAGATCCGGGCCAAGATGGAGTCGGACCCCGATCTCGGCCCGAAGGGCAAGTAAGCCGCTAGCCGAGCGTCCCGATCGGCGCGGAAAGGACCTCTTCCGGCGTCCTTCCCTTGCGGCGGAGCTCGCGGATGGAGAACCCACCCGCCCGCTTGGCGAGTCGACGGCCGTCCGGACCTGTCACCAGGGGGGCGTGGGCCCAGGCGGGCGGCTCCCATCCCAGCGCCCGGTAAAGCAGCAGCTGGCGCGCGGTGGAGACCAGCAGGTCGGCGCCGCGCACGACCTCGGTCACGCCCATGGCGCGGTCGTCGGCCACGACGGCGAGCTCATAGGAGGGCAGGCCATCCCTGCGCCAGACGAGGAAGTCCCCGAAGTCCTCTCCCGCCACGAGGCGCCGCGGCCCCTGGAGCGCGTCGGTGAACGCCACGGCCTCGCCGTCGGGCACGCGGAACCTCCAGTTGGAGGGGCCGGGCTCGACGGCGTCGGCGCCGGCTCCCGGCGCCGGGCGCAGCTCGGGCGGGAAGATGGGCTCGGCATCCTCCTCCGCGTGGGGCGCCGAGAGGGCGCGTTCGACATCGGCCCGGGACTTGTCGCACGGATAGATCAGCCCGGTGGCCCGCAGCTGGCGCCAGACCTCGCGGAACCAGGGCGTCCGGGCCGACTGGGCGTAGGGCGCGAAGGGCCCTCCCTTGTCCGGGCCTTCCGACCAGTCGAGCCCGAGCCAGCGCAGGTCCTCGAGGGCGGCCGACGCGAACCCGGGGCGGCACCGGGCGGTGTCAAGGTCCTCCATCCGCAGCAGGAGCGAGCCGCCGGCGCCGTGGGCGCGCCGGGCGGCCAGGGCGAAGGTCCGGGCGTGGCCGACGTGCAGGAAACCCGTCGGCGTGGGCGCGAGACGGCCTCGGTAGGGGCGGGTGCCCATCGGTCAGAGGGGGTTGCCGGTGCCGACGAAGGTCCAGTCGAGGCCGAGCCGTCGGGCGACCTCCGCGGCGAGGGCCCGGACGCCCCAGGTCTCGGTGGCGTAGTGTCCGCATGGATACAGGTTCCAGCCCTGCTCGTGCGCGTCGTTGAAGTGCTCCTCGCGCAGCTCGCCGGTCACGAGGGTGTCGCAACCCAGTTCCGCCAGGTGCGGCAGGGCGGATCGCCCGCTGCCGGAGAGGATGGCGATCCGCCGCGGCTTGGCGGAGCCGTGCTCGATGGCCGCGAAGGTGCGAGGGTACTCGCCGCGCAGTCGGCGGGCGAGGGCGGCCCGAGGTATGCCCCGGCAGAGCGCGGCGATCGGGGTGCCCCCGTGGTCGAGGAACCACCGCTCGATCTCCAGGCCGAGCCTGCGGGCGATGATGGCGTTGTTGCCCAGCGCCGGATGGGCGTCGAGCGGCAGGTGGCTTGAGTAGAGCGAGAGCCTGTGCCGTCGGAGCGAGGCCTTGCGGGCCTCGAGGGTGGCGCGGCCGGGAAGGGTGGGCTTCCAGTGGATGCCGTGATGGACGATGAGGAAGTCGACCTTGGCCCGGCGGGCGAGGTCGAACACGCCCGTCCCGGCGTCGACCGCCGCGCCGATTCGGCGCACGGTCCGGTCGCCGAGGTGCTGCAGGCCGTTGCGGGCGCCGGGGAAATCGCGGATCTCGCGGCGCCGGGTGAGGGCGTCGCACAGGCGGGCCACCTCGCGCGGCGTGGCGGGCATGGTCAGAGGTCCCTGAAGGCGCCCTTCGGCGTCTCGGCGGGCTGGGCGAGCTGCGCGGGGTCGAAGGTCGCGGCGGGCAGGCGGGCGCTGACGCAGGCCGAGACGACCTCGAGCACGTCGCGGTCGCGGCTGGCTTCGTCGCGCACCGAGGCTCGTCCGAGGATCCAGGTGCCGTCGACCTGGGCGAAGTCCTCCGCGAGCATCACGCGGGTCGGCTTGCCGGAGGCGTCCAGCGTCGTGGCCTCGATCAAGGCCAGGTAGGCGCGGTCGAGGCCGAAGCGGACCGAGGGCGGGGCTCCGGGGAGGGAAGCCGGGGGGCGGGCGAGATAGAGGTTGAGGGGGCGCCCGCGCCGGCGCTCGCTGCGCTCGTAGCGGGTGTCGGTCCAGTCGGCGAAGGGCGCCTGCAGGTCGTAGGGCGAGAAGAGGAAGCCCTCGACGAGGGGGGCCATGCCGAGTCCGGTGACAGGCTGGGCGGCCTTGCCCGCCTCGGCGGTCCAGAGGCGGGTGCCCTCGCGCGTGCGCGTGACGAGGAAGCTCCTCCCGGGCACATCGACCCGGGCGGCGGGGCTCGCGTGGCGCCAGCTCATCCAAAGCGTGCCCTGGGTTACCTTGTCGGCGCCCGCCCGGGGCTTGTGGGTAAGGGTGAAGCGCGCGACGAGGTCGACCGGCAGGCCCGAGGCGCGGAAGTCGTCGAGGCACTTGGCCGCCTCGGCCGGAGGCAGGGGCGGCAGCTCGTTGGGATTGCCGGGGACCCGGGCGAGAGCGAGGGTCGGCAGGAGGAGCGCGGCGAGGAGGGCGGCGCGCACCGGACTCACTTGGCCGCCTCGGCCGGCGTCGGGGTGCCTTGGGGCGCCGGCGTGGCGGGGACCGCGGCCGGCTTGACCGCCTCGGGCTGGGGAACCACCGGCACGGGCGCGGGGGCCTCGCCGGCGGCGGGCTGGGCGAGGGCGTCGAGCTTGGACTCCGGGCGACGCTCCCCGGCGATGAAGGCGAGGTAGAGGGCGAAGCTGAGGAGGAAGAGCAGGAAGGTGAGGACCCCGGTAATCTTGGTGAGGACGTTGGCCGACTCGCCGCCGAAGACCGACTCGGCTGCGCCGCCGCCGAGGGCGGCGCCCATGCCGGCGTTGGCGCTGGGACGCTGCATGAGCACGACGAGGACGCCCAGGATGCAGATGGCGAAGAGCAGCACGATGGCCGCGGGGATGAGGAAACCGGACATGGGCGGGATGGAAACAGGTCGTCGGTCGCCGCACAAGGCGGAAAGGCTAGACCCGCGGGTGGTAGGCCCCGTCCCTGACCTCGATGATCTTCCAGGCGCCCTCGGGCGGGGGCAGGGTGCCGGTCGCGACGACCTGGTGCGTGTCGCCGATCGCGGACCAGAAGGCGCGCCGGCGCTCCTCATCCAGCTCGCCCAGGACGTCGTCGGCGAGGATGACGGGGGGCGTGGCCGCCCGCTGGTCGGCCCGCCGGAGCTGGGCGAGGCAGAGCGCGAGGACAAGGAGGCGCTGCTGCCCCTCGGAGGCGTGCGTGGCGGCGTCGCGCCCGCCGAAGAGGATGTCGAAGTCGTCCCGGTGGGGGCCGTGCCGGGTGGTCTCGGTCTGCCGGTCGAGGCGGCGTCCTGAGCGCCAGGCCTCGGCCAACTGGTCCGCCGGGGTGTCGGCGCGGAGGGTGAGCTCGGCGAGGCCGGAAAAGCCGGCGAGGTCGCACACGCCGCGGAGGTGGGGCGCGAGGTCGGCGAGGGCCTCGGCGCGGGCGGCGGCGACGCCCGCGGCCGGCTCGACCATGGCGCGCTCGAGCGCCTCGAGCTGGGCGTCGTCGGCCTGGCCCGAGCGGAGCAGGGCGTTGCGGCTCTCGAGGGCCCGCGTGTAGGCGCGCAGGTCGCGAAGGTAGGCGGGGTCGGTGCCGCTCAGGGCGAGGTCGAGCCACCGGCGGCGGTTGCCGGGTGACCCGCGGACGAGGCGGAGGTCGTCCGAGCAGAAGACGACGGTGGGAAACCGCGGGACGAGCTCGGCGGCGGAGGCGACCGGGGTGCCGTCGACCTTCGCGCGCCGCGCGCCCTTGGCGAGGGTGACCTCGACGCAGGCCTGGCCCTCCGCGCCGAGATCGAGGTCGACGCGCACCCGCGCCTCGGCGCAGCCGAGGCGGACCAGGGGTTCGATGTCGGTCACGCGGAACGAGCGCAGGGCGGTGACAAGGCCGGCGGCCTCGAGGAGATTGGTCTTTCCCTGGCCGTTGGGGCCGAGCAGGAAGACGCGGGGCGCGTCAAGGTCGACGTCCGCGAACGACAGGTTGCGGAAGTCCGCCGCCCTGACCCGGGTCAGCCGCATCGCCTCACTGCGGGATGACCAGGACCATTCCGGGACGGACCTGGGTGCTGCTCCCGAGCTTGTCGGCGTTGGCGCGCTGGATGTCCTGCCAGCGGTTGGGCGTGCCGTAGGCCTTGCGCGAGATCCCGAACAGGGTGTCGCCCGCCACGGTGGTGTAGGACCGGGCGCCGGCCGGGAGCGGCGGGGTGGGCGCGACCGTCGCGGGGGCGGCGGGGGCGGCCGGGCCGGGGCCGAGGTTGACGAGCGTCGAGCCGGAGGCGGGCGCGCCGCGTCCCTGGCGCAGCAGCTCCTCCAGCTCGCGCTTGAGCTTGCTGTTCTCGGCCTGGAGCTGGGCGATGCGCTGGGAGGTGTCGACGCTGATGACGCCCGCCTCGGGGTCGAAGGGTTGGCCGGGGATCTGCTGGATGAACAGCTTCTCGGCGGTGCGGATGAGCTGGGCGACGGAGGCGGCGCGCTCGGGCCGGTTCTTGAGGCGGATGCTTTGCTTCAGGTGGTAGATGGCCGGCAGCGGGTCCTTGAGCTCGAGGTAAAGCCGGCCTGCCTCGAGATGGGCCTCGGGGGATTCCCTCCGGTCGGCGATGACGTTGAGGAAGCGCTCGAGGGCGCGTCGGTTGTCCCCTTGCTGGAGGAGGGCGCTGCCCTGGCGATAATCGGGATGCTCGGTCTCCGGACCCTCGCCGGAGACGCTGGCATTGTCGCAGCCGGTGAGGAGGGTCAGCAGGAGGAGAAGGGGGGTGGCTCGCACGGCGAGCGACAATCCCAAGCCGGATGTCGCCCTTCAACCCCAAAGCGTCCGACCGCGGCCGGACGGCACGCTAGCGGAGGCTGGAGGCGACCGCCCCCGGCAGGGATTCGGAGAACCGGAAGCCCGACCTCAGGGTGGCCGCGGGGACGACCCTGCGGCTGTCCAGGAGGGTTTCCACGGCCATCTGCCCGAAGGCGAGGCGCAGGGCCCAGGCGGGCGCGGTCATCACGGCGGGCCGATGGGTTGCGGCCGCGATGACGCGGGTGAACTCCCGGTTGGTCGTCGGCTCGGGGTTCACCGCATTGAGGACTCCGGAGGGTCCGCTCTCGTCCAGGCAGTGGAGGATGAGGCTCACCAGGTCGCGGCGTCCGATCCAGGGCATCCATTGCCGGCCGTGCCCCAGGCGCCCGCCGAGGCCGAGCCGAAAGAGGGGGATGAGCTTGGCCATGGCGCCACCGGGTCCGATGACGACGCCGGTGGGAAGGATGACGGAGCGGGTCGTCGGTGCGAGACGGGAGAGGGGGGCCTCCCAGTCGCGGCAGACGCCGCCGAGGAAGGTTCGGGTGTCGAGAGGGGAGGACTCGTCGAGCACGGCGTCGGGGTGGGCGGCGTAGCGGTTCGCGCCGGTGACGGAGACAAGGACGCGCGGGGCGACGCCGGCGCGCGCGAGGGTGCCGACGAGCAGGGCGGTGGTCGCGGCTCGGCTGGCGTGGATCTCGCGACGGGCCGAGGCGGTCCAGCGGACGGCGATGGGTGAGCCGGCGAGGTTGACGACGGCGTCGGCGCCGCGGAGCGCGTCGGCGTCCATCCAGCCGCCGGCGGTGTCGTAGCCCCCGGGGCCGCGGGTGCGCGAGCGGAGGAGGGTGACGTTTCCGGCGCCGAGCGCCTCAACGAGGGCGCGGCCGACGAAACCGGTTCCGCCGAGCACCACGATCCTGCCCTTGGGCGGGTTCATCGGGCGCGGGTGACGGCGAGGAGCCAGGGCTTGCCCGAGCCGGGCTCGCGCTGGCGGATGTCGACCGTGTGGCCTTCCGCGCGGCAGGCCTCGGCGAAGGCGGCGACCGCGGCGCCCTCCTCCTCGCCGCCGGGGTGTCCGGTGTAGGCGACGCAGACGAGGCGGCCGCCGGGGCGAAGCGCGGCGAGGGCGTCGCGGAGCGCGGCAAGGGTCGCGGGGGGGCAGGTGGTGACGGCGTGGTCGGAGCCGGGAAGGTAGCCGAGGTTGAGGATGACGCCGTCGGTCGACCCGCGGAAGTCCTCGGGCAGGAGGCGCGCGAGCGCGGCGTGGTCGGCCACCCGGACGTCGCATCGTCCGCCGAGGCCGGCCTCGGCGAGCCGGGCGCGGGTGGTGGCGACGGCGAGCGGCTGGATGTCCAGCGCGACGACCTTGCCGGCCGGGCCGACCAGGCGGGCGAGGAAGAGGGTGTCGTGGCCGTTGCCGGCGGTGGCGTCGACCGCCTTGGCGCCGGGACCGAGGCTCTCGGCGAGCAAGGCGTGGGCGAGCTCGGTCAGGCGCACCTCAGGGCAGCCAGGGGTACTGGCGGAAGTTCGGCGGGCGCTTCTCGACGTAGGCGCGGTGTCCCTCCTCGCCCTGCTGGGTGAGGTAATAGAGCAGGGTGGCGTTGCCGGCCAGCTCCTGGATGCCCGCCTGGCCGTCGAGCTCGGCGTTGAAGGCGGACTTCAGGCAGCGGATCGCGAGGGGGCTGTGGCGGAGGATCTCCGACGCCCACTGCTCGCCCTCGGCGTCGAGTCGGTCGACGGGCACGACGGCGTTGACCAGGCCCATCTCAAGGGCCTCCCGGGCGTTGTATTGTCGGCAGAGATACCAGATCTCGCGGGCCTTCTTCTGGCCGACGATGCGCGCGAGGTAGGAGGCGCCGAATCCGCCGTCGAAGCTGCCGACGCGCGGGCCCGTCTGCCCGAACACGGCGTTGTCGGCGGCGAGGGTGAGGTCGCAGACGACATGCAGGACGTGGCCGCCGCCGATGGCGTAGCCCGAGACGAGGGCGATAACGACCTTGGGCATCGAGCGGATGAGGCGCTGGAGGTCGAGGACGTTGAGGCGGGGGACGCCGTCCTTGCCGACGTAGCCGCCCGCCTGGTCGCCGCGGATGCGCTGGTCGCCGCCGGAGCAGAAGGCGTGCTTGCCGTCGGTCTGGGGGTTGGCCCCGCGGAGGAGGACGACGCCGACGGAGGTGTCGTCGCGCGCGTCGGCGAAGGCGGCGATCATCTCGGCGACCGTGTCCGGGGTGAAGGCGTTGCGACGGTGAGGGCGGTTGAGGGTGACGCGGGCGACCCCGTCCCTCTTCTCATAGAGGATGTCGGCGTAGGTCCCGGCGGTCGTCCAGCCTTGGCTCATGGCGTCCGATTGAGGGGGAAACCCCGCCAAAGGCGAGCCAAGCCCCTCCTGCGCTTGAAAAAACCGCCGACATCGGCTTGCTCATGGGGATGTCCAAGCCCACGCCCGAGCAACTGCAGCAGGTTTCCCGATGGGTGGCCGAGGGGGCGACGCTCTCGGATGTCCAGCGCCGGCTGATGTCCGATTTCGGCATCACCCTCACTTACATGGACGTGCGGTTCCTGGTCGACGACCTCGGGGCCGTCCTGCAGGACAAGCCGGAGCCCGTCCCGGACCCCGCCGCCGCGGCGGCCGTCGCCGAGCCCGCGGCCGAAACCCCCGAGGTTCCGACCACCCCCGCCGCCGGCGCGGTGAAGGTCTCGACCGACACGCTGGCGCGGCCCGGCGCGATGATCAGCGGCAAGGTGACCTTCACGGACGGCCAGGTGGCGGACTGGTATGTGGACAACGAGGGCCGTCCCGGATTGGTGCCGGCGACCCCGGGTTACCGGCCCACCGCCGAGGACATCCAGCAGTTCCAGGTCCTGCTCGACGCCGAGTTCCGCAAGCTCGGCTACTGAGCGCCCTCTCGCGGGGCACGGGAGCGGAGAATCGCCTCGGCGACCGCGAGGTCGGAGGGCCGGGTGACCTTGAGGTTCGGGTCGGGATTCTCGACCAGGATGACCTCGTGGCCCGCCAGCGAGACGGCCGAGGAGTCGTCGGTGACCCGGCGTGCGTCCTGCCGGGCGCGCCGGTAGGCATCGCGGACCAGCTCGAGTCGGAAGACCTGCGGGGTCTCGGCGGCCCAGACGAGATGGCGGTCGGGCGAGCTCTCCACGGTGGCCGTGCCGGGACGGGCAAGCTTGACGGTGTCGGCGCTGCGGCTGGCGAGGATGGCGGCGCCGGAATCAAGGGCTCGGGCGCGCACCAGCCGGATGGCCTCGGGGGTGATCAAGGGGCGGGCGCCGTCGTGGATGTGCACGAGGGGGTTGCCGGCGCCCGCCGCCTCGAGGGCGGCGAGGACCGAGTCCTGGCGCTCGCCGCCGCCGAGCACCCAGGCGTCGACCCCCAGGCCCTGTCCGTGGATGTCGAGCAGCTCCTGCATCCGGCGGCGCTGGGGTTCGTCGCGGTGGGCAACGATGACCTTGCCGACGGTTCCGGCGGCGGCGAAGGCGGCAAGGCTGTGGAGGAAGGCGGGCTTTCCCGCGAGGGGCGCGCAGACCTTGTCCTCGACCATGCCCTGCATGCGGCGCGCGGAGCCCGCGGCGAGCAGAATGAGGATGTCGGGCCGCTCGTCGCTCATGCCGTCTCGCCGATCTCGCGCCGGATGCGCAGGGTCATGCCGGCAGGGTCGGGGTCCTTGAGGATGGGGCGGCCGACGACGATGGCGGACGCGCCCGCGGCGGCGGCCTGGGCGGGGGTCATGACGCGGCTCTGGTCGTCGCCCTTGGCGTCGGGGTAGCGGATGCCGGGAGTGACGAGCAGGGGCGAGGTTCCGAGCGAGGCGCGGAGGATCGGAAGCTCCAGCGGGGAGCAGACCAGGCCGTCGATCCCGGCCTGGCTCGCCATCGCGCCCAGGAGCTGGACCTGCGACTCCGCCGAGCGGCTGATGCCGACCGCGGCCAGCTGGGCCTGGTCCATCGAGGTCAGGACCGTGACGCCGAGCAGGCGGCAGGAGGGCAGGGCGTCCCGCGCGGCCTCGGCGGCGCGGGCGAGCATCTCGGGCCCGCCGGAGGCGTGGAGGGTGAGGAGGGAGCAGGGGCGGCCGCGCAGGCTCCTGATGGCGGAGGCGACGGTGTTGGGGATGTCGTGGAGCTTGAGGTCGAGGAAGACCTGGAAGCCGAGGGCGGCGAACTCGTCGACGACGCCGGGGCCGTGGCGGGTGAACAGCTGGAGCCCGAGCTTCACCCACCGCAGGTTGCCGGCGAGGGGCTTGGCGAGCGCGAGGGCCTCGTCCTTGGTCTCGACGTCGAGGGCGAGGATCAGCTGGCATCCTTTGGGCATGACCCATCCAATCCCGACCGCCGAGCCCACCGCCAGCCAAATGCTTCAGGCGCGGAACTTGACCACCACTTTCGCGACGTCGCGGGGTCCCGCCTCGGTCATGACGCCGGGCTGGTGGGCCTCGCCGGGGAAGAGGATGGCGAACCGTCCGGGGACGAGGCGCGCGGCGGGGCCGGGCGAGGGGTGGGGACCGTACTTCTCGGTGTCCTTGGCCAGGTCGTAGGGGCGGGTCACGGTCAGGCCCTTGAGCGCCCCGAGGCCGAGGAGCTCCTCGCCGTCCAGGAGCAGCTGGATGTCGCCGTGAATCCGGTGGGCCTCCCAGCCCCTGTCGGCCGAGGGCGCCGTCCGGTAGCGGTCAATGCCGCCGACGAGGCCGTCGGCGATGGGGAATTTGCCCGAGGGCGCGTCCGCGCGGAGGCCCTCGATCCAGGCGAAGGCCGCCGGGAAGAGCGGGTGGGCGCCGGCGTGAATCCGCCAGCTGGCGAGCTCGCCGAGGATCATGGCCCGTCGGCGGCGGGGCCGACGTCGTCGGCCGGGAGCTCGACGACGTGGTCGGCGCCGAGGAGCCCGAGCAGGACCTTCACCCGGCGCGCCGGCTCGGCGAGCCGGACGACCTCGCCCTCCTCGCCGAGGAAGAGACCGCGGAGGACCTTCACCCTCTGCCCGGGAAGGGGCAGGGGCGCGAGGGCGTCGATCACGCCCCCCTCCCCGAGGCTCCTCAGCTCGGCGATGACCTTTGGCTCGACATCCACGGCCTTGCCGGCCTTGCGGACGAGGTGGAGCACGCCGCGGCAGTGCCCCACCTGCGACCCCAGCTCGGCCGGGTCGAACGCGGCGAAAAGGTAACCGGGGAAGAGGGGTTCGACCAGCTCGCGCGCGCCCGCCTTGCCGGCCCGTCGCCGTCGCGCGCGGGGAAAGAGCAGCTCGACGCCGCCGAGGCTGGCGAGCTGGCCGGCCGCGATCCGCTCCTGCCGCGGCTTGCAGCGCACGCAGAACCAGGGCGCGGCGTCGCTCATGCGGGGTCGGCGGCCGCCCCCGGGCGGCCCCGCGCGGGAAGCCAGCCGAGGGCGATGACCAGCAGCTGGCTGGCGGCGTAGGCCGTGAGCCAGAAGAAGCCGGACTCGGTGAAGCCGTAGCTGTGGAGGCCGACGCCGAGCAGGTTGGTGCCGAACCAGGACCAGGCGGTGACCACGTTGCCGAAGACGAGCAGCTGCATCAGGCCCTCGCGGTCGACCAGGCGTCCCCAGCGGGCATGCAGGGCGAGGGCGCACCAGAGGACGATGAGGAGGGCGCCGTTCTCCTTGGGGTCCCAACCCCAGAAGCGACCCCAGCTTTGGTCGGCCCAGATGCCGCCGAGCATCGTGCCGATGAACGAGGCGGTGACGGCGAAGGCGAGCACGCCGTAGGAGGCCCGGTCGATGGCGGCCTGGGTGGGCTCGTCGGCGGCGTAGGAGACTGAGACCAGGCGGCCGACGAGGTGGAAGGTGGCGAGCATCCCGGCGACGAACATCGCGGAGTAGCCGAGGGTCACGATGGTGACGTGGGTCGAGAGCCAGAAGTTGGAGTCGAGCACCGCCCGCACGCTCTCGATGGCGTCCTCGCCGGCGAGGGAGAGGTTGTGGGCGACGATGAGGGATCCGAAGCCGGCGGCGCACGCGGAGGCGAGGCCGAGGCCGTTGCGCCAGGAGCCCTCCAGCAGGAGGCCGAGGAGCACCGCGCCCCAGGCGACGAAGATGGTCGACCCGTAGAGGTTGGTCACGGGCGCGTAGCCGTGGATGAGCATCCGGGTGATGATGGCGGCGGTGTGCAGGGCGAAGACCGCCCAGGCGAGCCGGACGCCCCAGACGCGCAGCCCGTCCTTGCCGGTGAGCCAGTGCGCCAGCGAGAGCAGGAGGAGGGCGACATAGGCGAGCAGCGTCTTGTAGAAGGGCTCGGCGCGGATGAAGCCGGCCTCGATCGCGACCTTGGCGCTGTGGGCGCCGCCGAGGCGGGCCGCCAGGACGCGGATCTCGCCCGCCACGTCGGCGTCGCGCCCGTCGCGCCAGGCCTCGGCCAGCCGGGCGTAGGCGGGCACGACGTCGGGCTGGTCGAGCGGCTTGCCCTCCGCGACCTCGAGCAGGGCGCCCCCGAGGGTCGACCACCGCTCGGCGCCGGTACGGGGCACAAGGCCGACCGATCCCTCGCGTGCCATCGATTGGTAGCGCTCGAGGAGGGAGCGCAGGGTTTCCTGGAGCTCGGGGTCGATGCGGTTGCTGCCCTCCTGGCGGTTGCGGGCGAGCTCCGACGCGGCGCGCTGGAGCGAGCCGATCCAGGCGCGGTACTCCTGGGTCGGCGAGATGTCGGGCGGCAGGTCGGGGGGGACGAAGGCGAGGCTGACCGCGGCGTAGGCCCGGAGGGCGGATTCCAGGTTGAGGAGGGCGCGGTCGGCGGCGTCGCGGTCCGCCTGCGGGCGCCCGCGCGCCTGCTTCGCCGCGGCCTCGATGGGCCCGAGGGCCCCGAGCAGCTCGTGCCAGCTGTACCACTTCGACTCGCCCTGCGCGCGCCCCAGGATGCCGTGGACGGAGGGGTGGTCGACGCGGAAGACGCGGAGGTGGCGGGCGACCCAGGGCCGGAAGGCGGTCTCGGCCATCCACTCGGAGGCGGTGAGGGTCCCGCCTTCCAGCCGCATGGGCCGCCTGGCGAGGGAGGCGAGCGCGGGCTCGCCGAGCCCGGGTCGCCGGGCCTCGACCAGGGCG
>Ga0222712_10005570_pt1 | contig 12689 bp, 15 predicted proteins | sample C33_657DmetaG_FD_165043 | JGI IMG/M metagenome (GOLD analysis project Ga0222712, IMG submission 165043) | Estuarine water microbial communities from San Francisco Bay, California, United States - C33_657D | ecosystem: Environmental > Aquatic > Marine > Unclassified | place: USA: California...
CACAGGGGTCACAGAATGGGCAGGATTAAATTGGGATACCAGCGACATGAACAACAAGCCCAAACGCAAACCACGCAAGCCAAGGACAGAAGTATATCCTTATCCAAGCCAGGCAGTGCTAAAAGCCCAGGAGGCATAGTGGCGATTAATCAAATTCCCAGTGTGATCATTGGAGGTAGCGGTATAACTAACCCAAGTCCAGTCTATGTCAGTAATGGCACTGGAGCCACTAATTGGAGTAATCAAGCTACGATGACAGCTAAAGGTAAACTCAAAGTCGAAGGTGAAGAAGCTGATATATTCATCAACGGAAAGAGCCTGAGCGATTGGATGTCGGCTGTGGAACAGCGTCTTACGATACTCCGTCCAAATCCTGAATTACAAGAGAAGTATACGGCATTACAAGAAGCCTATGATCACTATAAAACACTAGAAAGCCTACTATATGAACAAAAGTAAACTAACCATCCGTGTCCAAGACCAAGATAAGATCGCTAGTATAGCTGATTGGTGCAAAGATAATTTGGAGGAGCATGAATGGGATATTACACCTATACACCTGTTCAAACCAGACTATCGTTTCCATTTTGAGTGCGAAAAAACACGGTTAAAAGTGATCCTACAGCACCTATAAATCACTTGACAGATCGTCCAAAAGATGCTATAATTTAACTATATAATAAACATATGGACTCAGATTATATGCAAATTTTACTTAATATCTTAATAGGATATGCAGTGATATCAATGATATTCACGACCTTTTTCTTTATTGGATTGATCCGCAATATCCGCAGAGAAGTTAATCTGATCAATGACGTTAAACAGGCCAAAGAATCTTTACAGATAGTCTACATAGAACAAACAGGTGATATGTATCGCATGTACGACAAGCTCACTAATCATTTTATCTGTCAAGCACAGGATGAATTAGAGTTATGGGATTTAGCCAAAGCCAAATATCCAGGTAAAAAGATAGTAACATTGAACGAAGACGCGGAGATTAAGTAACTATGACCATGCACTTGGTAGGACCTTATCTAACAACTACTTCGTATAAGAAGCGTGACTTTAAGATGACCAAGAAAAAACAAGCTCAGTTAGAAGCAGACTGGTTACAGCATAATAAGACTGCTAAGAGCTTTGGTGAACCCAAACTAACATTTGAAGAGTATTTGGACTTTCGTCGTGGTATCGTGCCTAAAGTTAAAATTCCATTGAGTCGCCAACCTACATATTCAGTTAAGGTTGAACCATATAGACGTAGTACGCCACAGTATCCTAGTTTGAACAGTGACAGTGGGGTAGCAGTTAAGAAGCCCGTTGCTCAATACACAGGCACAGCTATGATTGGTATTGGACAGTTACACAAGAGTAATAGTATTCCTGTGTTCTCAAAAGAAGATGCTATTGACATCAGTAAGATGAGGAGAGGCTAATGAAATTAAACTGGAAACTTATTCGATCAATCATTTACTTTGACCTAGCATTCGTTGGGATTTTGGTAGGGAGTGGGACTTTCTTCTATTGGATATTTTCAATGAAACCCTTATACACCATAATCATCTTACTAACATTAGTGTTTACGCTAGCAGGCGTATCAACTTATCTAGACTGTGAAGCACAGCGAAGACATATTCGAGCCTGTAAGCGCAAAGGCATACGTCCAACTATCTTACATCCATTCTGATGCTGAAATTTCTAAAACAGTTATTCAAACGTAAAAAAACTAAATCGGGCATGAGTAAAGCTGCCAAGGCTTTATACGGATATAAGTTTCCTGAGATCGATTTTAAGAAAAAGCCCAGGAAACGACTCAGTCGACGTTATAAAGAAATGAAACCCCCGGCATTCTATGGTGCTGGAGGTACTTGGGTCTATCCGGACAGCTGGTATGATAGTTTTTGGCAACAGCTTAAAGATGAAGAAGGCTGGACTGACGAAGAACTTAAACAAGGTTGGAGATGGAAGGACTTATGATGGAATTCAAAGACATACCGTGGAAAGACAAAATATCAGAAGATGCAGTCATAGCTGTCTATAGGGACAAGTATCCTGTCACAGAAGGGCACCTATTAGTAGTGCCCAAGCACGATGACCTAAACAGCCTAGCAGAAGCTGTAAAATATGCTGTCAGTATCGGGCGACATCAGGTAGCTGTAGGCTCTTGGGACGGATTCAATATAGGTATGAACAATGGGGCGGCAGCTGGACAAACAGTCATGTGGCCACACATACACTTAATACCTAGACGCTATGGAGACGTAGAAGACCCTGTAGGTGGAGTGCGTAACACTATCCCAGGCAAAGGTAACTATAAGAAATGGTAAAAGGAGAATTGATGATATCAAACCGTAAAATCGCCGTAACATGTTTATTATTTGCCCTGCTACTATTGTTGGTTATACCTTTCCTACATGCAGAAGAACCTAAGACCAACGATCATTATTTAAATTTAACCAAACAGCATTTTGATCTAGCAGTTATCCAATTTGAAAATAAAGATGTATTTGCGGCCTGTAGCAACCTGCGTATCAGCAAAGGTTATGCTCGCCACGCTAACAATAAGATCGTCTATGAACACATCACTTTATTACTTGATAAGATGTGTAGCGGAGACAGTTAATGGCTAAATGGCTTGGACTAGCATTTCTAGCATTAACAGGACATTGGATATTAGCATTCATCCTTCTGTCTGTAATTTATGTTGAGGAATTATAATGGGTGATGAAAAAGAAATCGATTTAAGTGATATTACTATCGGAAATATAAGCCTAGATTATTCTGACGCTATAACAGTTAGTGGAATAGATAATAACTACGATGATTGGTTGAATGATTACATCGGCAATGTCCATATCGATGATTGGGCATACTCATCGAGTACGGGGCTGGGTGCTAACGATATCAGCCTAACTGGTGGTGGCGAAGAAATGTTGCGTGTAGCAGAAGATGGGTTCTACGTCCGTGGTGTTAAGATTAAACAGAACAAACGTGAAGCCAAAGCAGTATATGAAGCATTTAAGCGGTGGATGACCCACGCAATTATGAGTGGTGAGCTTAACAACGATAAATAGTTAACTAAAAGGAAAGGAAGATTTGGCTAAAGAAGACGTATTAAAATTCACAGGAAAAGTAGAGGAAATACTAGGTAACAGTATGTTCCGTGTTCGACTTGAAAATGGGCATATGGTTACTGCTTATATAGGTGGTAAACTGCGTATGCACACTATCAAGATTATCCTAGGTGATGAAGTAGACGTCGAAATGACACCATATGATCTTACCAAAGCAAGGATTACCTATAGAAAATGACCACAGTCCGCGATTTAATTACCATAGTAGAAAGCCACGAAAAAGGTGAGCTTTATCTAGCTAAATTACCCTATAAGAAAGATGAACTTGCACCAGTGATGAGCGAAGATACCATCAACTATCACTACGGCAAACTAGCCCGTGGTTATGTTGATCGTTTCAATGCAGGTGAAGGTGATGCTTACTTCAACGAAGCAGGTGCATTCTTGCACAACATATTCTTCCCACAATTAAAACCAGCAAAAGGCGCTAACAAGCCCACAGAAGCCAGCGCAGTATTGATAGACAAAAAATACGGAAATTTCAATGATTTCAAGAAAGAATTCACTGCCGCAGCCATGTCTATCCAAGGTTCTGGTTGGGTGTATATGAGCAAGAACGGGGATATCAAAACGATTAAAAATCACGCTATCCGTCAAGATATAGCATTATTAGTAGACTGGTGGGAACATGCCTGGGCACTAGACTATCAAGCAGACAAAGCCAAGTATCTTAATAATATGTGGCGTATCATCGACTGGGACGTAGTCAATCAAAGGTTATAATATGGATCAATTAGTTACAATGTCAGAGTCGGCTGTTGCTAAAGTAAAAACACTGATAGCAGAAGAAGGTGTTGCTGATTTAAAACTACGTATGTTCGTTGAAGGTGGCGGATGTAGTGGTATGCAGTATGGATTTACCTTTGAAGAAACAGCTAACGAAGACGATTGGGTCCTAGAATTTGACGGTGTTACACTGTTGATAGATCCTATGAGTGGACAGTATGTCCAAGGTGCTACTGTGGATTATGTAGAAAGTCTGCAAGGTAGCCAATTTAACATTAAAAATCCCAACGCACAGACTACCTGTGGTTGTGGATCAAGTTTTAATCCGGTATAAACTACGTATATAATACTAACCCGCCTGGTGCGGGTTTTTTATTGACAGAATACGATAAATATTAGATAATACACAAGGTTTAATTCATGTTACTATCTAACGTTAATATCGGTACAGGACCATCAGTAGGTGATGGTGATAAGCTACGCACTGCGTTTAATATTATCAATAACAATTTTGCCAAAGTACAATCTAATGTAAATGCACTGTCAAATAGTGTTACATCAGTGGCAGGACGCAATGGTAATGTAACCCTAACAGTTAACGATATCATCGGATTTAATGGATTATCATTAGTCAATGGTACTGCTCCGGCTAGCAGTACCAGTGCTGGTACTAAAGGACAGGTAATCGTCAGCGGCGGTTATATGTATGTCTGTACTGCTACAAATGTCTGGGTACGTAGTTCTGTAACAACATCATTCTAAGCTAGATCCAATTCTCTATAATAGATAAATAGTAGTATATCGATATATAGAGTACAAACATGACTATAAACACAACCGCAGTTTTCGCTAACGTTTTTACAGGAACCGTACCTAATGATGGTACAGGTGACAGTTTGCTTGACGCATTTGTCAAGGTAAACGGCAATTTCGCTAATATTTCTTCGCTCGGACTGGCCGCTGGTAATATTTCAGTCACGGGATCAGCTGAAATTGGTGATGTGCTATACGTGAATTCCACAGCAGATTCAACGTCAATTTCAACAGGTGCACTGGTGGTTGCTGGTGGTGCTGGTATAGCAAAAAATCTTTACGTGGGTGGTAATCTAAGCGTACAAGGAACCACCATCACTATTAATACAGAAGTTGTTAATGTAGAAGAAGTTATCATAGGTAATAGCTTTACTCGCGGAACTGTATTCGCTGGTAACAACGTCGCTTATAGTCCAATAACATATACTAATCCACTATTCGTTGGCACAACCAGTGCTAACACTTATGTGCAAGGTGCTATACAAAATAAAAGCGATGGAACAAATGCTAGTTCAGATTGGGTCGCTACTACTGACACAGGATCAGATGTCAGCCAATTCATTGACATGGGTATCAATGGTAGCAACTACAGTGTAGCTACATGGACAGTATCTGGTGCGTTAGATGGCTATCTATATGTCAACAGTGGTAATTTAACCCTAGGTACAGACACTGCTAACAAAACAGTAAAAATCCACACAGGCGGCACATTAGCTGCCAACGTGGTCGCCACATTCAATGCAGCAAACACAGCCGCAACTACCACAGCCACAGGTGCACTAGTGGTCGCAGGTGGCGTTGGTGTAAGTGGCACAGTATATGCTGGAAATTTAACTGTAAATAACTGGGGCAATATTGGTAATCTACAGGCCGTACAAATTGGTAACGTAGGTGCCACACTCACAGGTACTAACTACTTTGGTGTTGGTACTGCTACATTTGGTAATCTACAAGCACCAGTCATTGGTAATATTTCTGCTAATATTTCTGCAGGTAATATAACAGCCAGTAACTATGCCAACGTTGGTAATCTACAGGCAGTACAGATTGGTAATGTAGGTGCTACACATACTGGTACTAACTACTTTGGTGTTGGTACTGCTACATTTGGTAATGTACAATCTCAAATAATTGGAAATGTATCCGCCAACATCACAGCTGGCAATGCGACCATTAATAATTATGCCAACATTGGTAACATACAAGCTGTACAGATCGGTAACATAGGTTCTACGCACACAGGTACAACCTATAACGGTGCAGGAACTGCTACATTTGGAGTAGTCAACAGTCCGATCATTGGTAACTCTGGAGCATCAATCACAGGTGTACTAGGTAATACTACTCCTAGTGCGGCACAGGTATTGTTCTTAAGAACATCTAATACTACTGATGCGATTTTAAACACTGCTGCCCATGGTGTAGGTAACATTGGTAATCTTACCAACGCCTACGGAAATATCCATGCTAATTCATTCATAGCCATGTCCAGCACTGCTATACATCCTCCACTAAAATTCAATCCAGGTGCTAATATCGTTGCTACTGTCAACGGTGCTGTTGAGTTTGATGGTAACGTGTTCTATACAACTACCAATGCAGGACGTGGTGTTACTCCAACTAAATGGATGTACGTGCTGGGTGCCAACGTTAACATTTCAACATCAAATGCTGACCCGGTATTAGGTGTACCATATTCATTACTAAACGGTGCACAGGCCACAGCTGAAACACCACTAGGATTCAATGCTAACGTTGGCACATATGAATTTGAAGGATTGTTTGGTGTGATAACTGGTACTGTTGCCCATTCGTTTAATTTTGGGTTTGGTCTATCAACGGGTGTTATTGGCAGCATACAATATGAAGTACTGTTTGGTAATATCTCAAACTTTATGAGTAATGGTGGCGGATTCAGCCAATCAGGTAATACATTCAGCACTATGTTCTGGGATAACACCGCAGGTGGATTAGTTGGCCCACAAAACTCATTAACTGACAATGCTTCATACATCAAGGTCAGAGGTATAGTGAGATTTACATCTGCAGGTAAATTTGTTCCTACAGTGTATTGGACTGGTGCTACAGATCCTGGCGCATCAACCTTAAGTTTGAGAAATAGTTTCTTCAAAGTAGAATCAATTGGTAGTACTACCGTAACCACTATTGGTAACTGGTCTTAATTTAGGATAAGGTAACACAATGGCATTACCACAATGGATCACTCCAGCAGGCAATCTAGGTATAGTGCCAGAGCTAGAGTACTATGAGTTTAATCTAGACACTGTTGATGCTAGTGGCGGACTCTTAGTCTATAATCTGATCTCAGGACGCTTACCTCCAGGCTTACAGATAGTTAGCCCCCCTAATTTTCCCAATGGACAGATCCGCGGCATTCCTATATCAGAATCAACTACTGAAAAAAATTCTACTTATAAATTTACTATTCGTGTAACTAATGCTACCACTAAATCTGTTGCTGATCGAACATTTAACATAACCATAACCAACATCTCTCCTCCGATTATCACACCCAAAGGTGCTGATACTGTGATTGTGTTCAGTGGTAATAATGTTACTGCTAACGTTGGTGATTATTTTAGACAGCCTCTGACCAATGCCAATGCTTTGGTCATATCTAATGCTGTTAATACAACCAGAGTCGCAGTAGAATATCAGGACGACAATGAATTTATCACATCAAACATCGGTAACTCTGCTGTCAACGTCAGTCTTACTACAAATGGGGTATATCCAGGCAATCTAGCGGCATACACATTTACAGCTAATCTTAATTCGTTCCCGTTATCTGTCGAAAACAACAATAGATATCTAGGATTGTTTGCTGACGGCGAAGAAATAAACATACAATTAGAAGCCATTGATTTATCGCCCAATGCAATAAACGTTTGGACGCTTAAACGTGGTGATCTGCCAGGGGGGCTAACACTTACCCCAGATGGGCGATTAACCGGCTATATTGATCCTATTCCTGTAGTATTTCCTGGATTTACCCCGGGTTGGGACGCTACCACATGGAATTATCTAGGTTGGGATTTCCCACAAAAGTCAGCGACAAAAACATTTACATTTACTGTTGAGGTATCCGACGGTGTAAACTACGATCAGGCTAACTATAAGCTAACAGTTGCTCCGCGCGGCATCATTACTGCGGATGATAATGTTACTAGAGTTAATACTGAATACTTTGAAGGTATTCGATTAACAGCTGATCTTGGTAAGAGACACAATCCTATTATCACTACAGTACAATCTGATATTGCTAACGTTCGCCAGGGCAGTTATCTAGCACTTAATATTGATGCTATTGATCTAGATAGCGATGCTTTAAAATATTCAGTACCGATATTGGCCAGCGGATCGTTTGACGAGCAGGTGTATGTTGGAACGGGACTTCCTTACATAGCAGAAAAACCAACAAACGATAGATTAACTGAAGGTATATTTCCTAAAGTAGTAGTCAGCACATCTGCTGCGACTATCAATCTATATCCAGGTAATCTCGTTACAGCTCAAGCTGGTGATACTATCACACAAGACGGATCAGGTGCAGTGGGCCAAGTAACTGCTAATGTTACTAATTCGCCTAAGATTCCAGTTGTCGTTACTGGTAGTAATTTTACTACAACCAGGGGAAATCTAAATCTCAATGGAGTACCATTAGAATTAGCTATACCTAATGCGGCAGCTATTTCATCGGGAATCGCTCCTACACAGTTTGGCACAGGTACTGGGGAATATATCGCTATTAGTGGTAATCTGCAGACTGGTACATATCCGACATTTGCTATTAGAAATTCTCTAGCTACCTATACGTTAAATCTGTCAGCAAATATCACAGCCAACATTGGTGAGTTTATTACTCAATCATCTACTGGTGCGAATGCTGTAGTCATATTGAATAATGTGGTAAATGCCACAGTTGTAGATGTACAGTATGTAGCTGGCTTCTGGTCTAATATCAAAGTAATTCCGCAGTCTGTAACTATAGAAGGTCCGATAATTGTCTACGACTATACTAATGTAAATCTTAAAGAAGCAGATCAAGTTAAAGTATTAAAAACAGATTTTATCAGTGGTGCGGCCTATGATCTATGGCATGTTGCGACAGTTACCGACAGTACCACTATCGTAACCGAAGGACCAACACCATTACAGGCCAGCATAGGGGATACTATATCGCAGGCATTTAGTGGTGCTTCTGCGATAATTAATGACATAGATACTGCAACAGGTGATATCGGAGTTGCAGGAGTATTGCGAACAGGTTATATCGAAACATTTGGTAGATTACCACAGATAACATTAAACATGACTGGTGTCACTAGCTTAACACAGGGTTCATATATTAGCCAACTGAGTTCGGGTGCTAATGCTGTAGTATTGGCCAACACCAGCACATCAAAAACAGTGACTTTACAGTATGTTACCGGATCACCGACATTTACGATAAATTCATCGGCTACGATACACCGACTTAGAAATAACGGTGCTAATATCAGCATCGCACCAACTTGGACTAATAATACCGCTGTGGTGTTCAGCACAACTGGCTTCTTACCTAACATACTTGTTGGTACTACAAGTACTAATTTAGTTGCTGGTCAAACTTATTATGTTAGTAACGTAAGCACTAATACGTTCCAACTATCTTATTTCCCAGGTGGCTCGATCATAAATATTTTAACTGTTGGTTCTGGAATCCACACTATTCCGGAAACTGGTCAAACTGTGACTTTTAGTGGTAGCACTGACAGAGCGACTGCGGTAGCAAGTCCAACCTATCCAACCAGCAGTACTGAATTACCTAATGCCATAACATTCCAAGCTAACGTTGGTGATTATATCACACAGACCGGTACTAGTGCTAACGCTGTGGTTCTAGCCAATGTAACCAATGCCGTAGCTGTGCCTATTAGATTTATATCAGGCAACTTTGGCACAGGTGGGGGTAATATCAAGGTTAACGGAGCAAATGTAAGCGTTTATCCTACATACGAATTCCAACAGATAAGTCCGATTGGTTTAACTGTAAACAACAATGATTACATCACACAAGTAGGTGGCAACGCCAACGTGAAGGTTAATCGTTCTAACGTCTTTTCGGCGACCAGCATTCCTGTAGAATATGTCAGCGGAATATTTAATTCGACAGGTAATCTCAGAGTCAACGGAGTAACCACCGACGTATATCCAACCAGCATAGTATTTAGAACCAATGTACAGGCTACATATTCAACTACAGCTACATTTAGATTTAATCTTTCTAGTGCTAATGTTTCTATCAACAGTAGTGCGACAAATAATATCCCTAGTGATGTGTTGGATGTTGGTATCACTATCGCGGCTAGTCCGTCAACAGAAGGCACGACAGGTTTTGGTGAATCTAAATTTGATCAAGGCACATTAGGATTACCTGGAACATTGAGTCTAAATACCGACACTGGTTGGATCACTGGTTATGTTCCATCACAGTCTGCTAGCCGTATCGATTACACATTTGAAATCTTAACCTATAAACGAGAATACCCAATTTACAGAGATACGCAGTTATTCACATTAACTGTATTAGGTGATCTTAACAATAATATTAATTGGATAACTCCTACAGATCTAGGAGTCATCTATAATGGTAAAGTCAGTGATCTATATATAAAAGCAGAATCGACTAAAGGTAAAGTCCTATACTATGATTTTAAACCTAGTGCAGCGAACAGATTACCTCAAGGACTAATCCTAACTTCAACAGGTCTATTAGCAGGTAGAGTTAGTTTTGAAGTATTCAGCTTAGACACTGGTATGACCACCTTAGATGGTGGTGGCCTAAACGGTGAAGGTACAACATTTGATAACTTATATACCTTTACTGCCAGAGCCCGTGACATTGACGGAACTGTCGAAGATTATAGAACATTTACTGTTAGGGTCATATAAGCCAACGAATTACCTTACGAAAATCTATATCTCAAAGCATTACCAACTTCTGAACAGCGTGAACTATTCTTAACTATCATAACCGATCAGCAGATATTCACTCCATCATTGATCTATCGAGAAACAGATCCAAACTTTGGTCGTGCTACTGATATTAAATCATTATTCTTACCGGGACTTGCACCAAGCACTGCTGCAGAATATACCGAAGCCGCTAGTAAAAATCATTTCATTAAACGATTGACTTTTGGTGAAATAAAAACAGCGCGAGCACTAGATACATCGTTCAATACAAAATATGAAGTGGTCTATGTAGAATTACTAGATGAGAATACCAACGAATTCGGTCAAGGTCCTGAGAATACTATCGATCTAACATCTGTTATTTCTGTGCCATATTATGATCAAGAAGGCAATGAATTTAAGATAGCATACCCAAACTCATTCACAAATATGGAATCGCAAATGGCCAATACATTGGGATTTGCTAACAAAGGTGCCCTGCCTGATTGGATGACCAGCAAACAAGCAGATGGTAAGATCCTTGGATTTACACGTGCAGTTGTACTAGCCTATACACTACCTGATAAAGCCAACACTATCGCTTATAGACTACAACAAAGTGACTTTAATTTAAATGAAATTGACTTTACTATTGATAGATATCAATTAGACAATATCCTTACTGCTAACTATAACATCGAAAATCAGTCCTTCGCTACCAGCGACGAAACAACATTTGATAGATATCCGGGTGTGTCTAGCGTGTTCGTTGACGTAGGTACCGTTGACTATGCTTTGAGCGTAAGTTACGAATCAATCAACGGCCGCACAGTTGAAGATATCGTGGCCGCTGGTGGACTTGATGGTATTACTAATTTCCGTGATGGCGATACACTGGTATTTGCAGAACAAGAATTCCGTAGAGATCAAGCAGATATAGGCGAATATAATCAAGGGTGGAGTGATGTGCTGTCATTCTGGGACGCTGAGCCTTGGGCCTATAATGCTAATGTAGATGATTCAGATACGCTAATACCTAGTGCAGATACAACTCCGGGACTGGCTTGGGATAAATCAGATTATGTTCCTGGATATACTGAACATCTACTAAACAGCCTAGTAGATAATAAACGTATCGGCGTATGGAGAGTAAATATTAATAATAATATTGTTACGTTGACCTACGAAAAAACATTGAATTTCTATGAAAAACTGTTCGTGAGAAGAGGATTTACCTATGGTAAAACCAATATATTCTTTGATCCTTCAGTTAAAACAGGTAATACCGTGCCGAATTACAGTATAATTCCGCAACAAATACGTACAACTTATACTAGATTTGATGGTAATGGCACTAGATTCTTTAACTATCGAGATGAATATGCAATACCTGAAAGCGGAGATAAATATATTAAATTTACCAAGACTGGAGTATTTACATAATGAGTAGCATTAATCCAAATAACATTGACGGCACGTACCCTATTGCGGGCCAAGATAACGATAGCCAAGGCTTCCGTGATAACTTCACGAACGTTAAAAACAATTTAGCGTTTGCTAAAACAGAAATTGAAGATCTGCAGAACAATGCGATCCTGAAAACAGCACTATCAGGTGGTACGCTGAATAATGACATGAACTATGCTCAGCTTAAAAGTGCCCAACTGTTAAAAACTGTTTATACCAAAAACTCATTAACCACAGTTAGTGGTAGTACAACGATTGATTGGTCAACAGGACATTTCCAAAATTTCATTACTTCTGGCAGTGTCGACCTAACATTCAGTGGATGGCCTACTTCAGGGCTTTATACTTCATTAAGATTAGAAGCTAACGTTACCAGTGTAGCGCATACTATTTCATTCGCAGCAGGTACTACATCATTTTACAATCTAAGTAATATCCAAGGTGCTAGCGGTAACACAATCACATTATCTTCTCCAGGGATACATGTATTTGAATTCAGCACTTATAACAATGGTAGTACTGTATATGTACGCGACCTATTAAGAAATTATGACATCACAACCGCAGGTGCTACTGCTACCTACACAG
>Ga0222712_10005571_pt1 | contig 12684 bp, 12 predicted proteins | sample C33_657DmetaG_FD_165043 | JGI IMG/M metagenome (GOLD analysis project Ga0222712, IMG submission 165043) | Estuarine water microbial communities from San Francisco Bay, California, United States - C33_657D | ecosystem: Environmental > Aquatic > Marine > Unclassified | place: USA: California...
TAGGTCTCCTCGCCCTCGCCCTCGTACATCTCCACGCCCTCACCCTCGTAGGTCTCCTCCAGACCGTAGCCCTCCATCTCGTACTTGGCGGTGCGGCCGTAGACCAGGCGCCACAGGAAGGTCGTCAGCAGAACGAACACGAGCGCGTGAAGCAGCAGACCCATCACGCTGGGGACACCCTCGGCCGAGGCGACCCAGCCGCCCGCCACGCTGCGGACCAGCTTGAAGGTTGCTGGGTTCGCCACGATGAAAAAGGTGATGAAGGGCAGAATCTTCTTGCGAAGGTCCATCTGGTACATTTTATATTAGTCTAGAAATTATTTATACTCTACTTCTCAATAAATTCAGGGCAACCTGACCCCCCTTCTCAAGGGCAGCAGCCACCCTGGGATCGCCACCGGCCCGCTGTACGGCCGTGTTAATCATATTCGTAGTGATCGTATGATTCCCCTTGGCCGCTCGGTTAAGTAATTTTCTAGTAAAATTATTTGGTATCGACCACGGTGAAGCGCGTTTCGCGGCCGCGGCGACGCCCTGACGCGCCGCCTGCGACGCCCGCGTCGCTGCCATCCCCCTGGTAGTCTGGACCGCCTTCTTGGCGGCCTGTTGGCGAGCCAAGTTCGCGGCCTTCTTTGCGGCCTGTTGGCGGGCGAACTGTGTGGCCTTATTCACGCCCACGTTTACGGCCTTCTTGGTGGCCGCAGTCGTCGCCCCGCCCACCACGTAACTTGCGAGTGGCGCGGCTACTGCCGTCGCTACAAGTGCGCCTGCAGCGGCCCATGCCATGTTCGAAAACTGAGGGGGACGGTTTGATCTGGGGTATACGGCCATGCGGTATAAGCCCTGTAGGTCCTGTTTAACGGTCGAGTTCGTTTTGATATTCTTGCCGGCCGCCGCAGCGTTCTTGAGGTACTGCTTGATCGCCGCCGCGCCCTTATTCGCACGGGCGTTACGAGTTCCGTACTCATTTCCGGCGTACGGGCCGATGTTCGAGTAGATTTTCTTGCGGTACTGGGCGGCCGTCGAGTTAATAAAGGCGGTGTTTACGGAAGGGGCCGCGGGTGCCGCCAGAGCCTGATTCGCCGCCGACGCCAGGACCTCCTTTATAGAATTCTCGGTCGGTGCCGTCATACTGGCGATGCTATTTTCGGCCATGGCCGCCGCCCTGTTGACGAGAACGTTTGATAAAGGATTCCCCCCGAGCTTTGACTTGGCGGCGTTCACGATCGCCTTCTTGACCGCGGCCTTCGCGGCGGCCCGCGCGGCCGTGCCGGCGGCCATTGGTCCGCCAGCAAGCCCGGCCGATAGGGCCACGGCCGCGATCGGGAGGATGATATCCTTCTTATTGACGGCAGTCCGAGCCGCGAGTCCCGCACCACTCGCCGTCGTGCGAAGGAAGGCTTTTGCAAGCCCCGCCCCCTGATTCGCAACCGGCTTGAGGGCGTTCAGGTACGCGTTGAACGAAACGTTATTCATAGTGCCTATTCTGGGCTGCCCGCTCAACTTGTTGCGGTTGCCCGTTTTGCGATTCTTGTAAGGAGGGTTCAGGGCTAACATCGCGAGGATATACCGCAGGACCTGCTTGTACTTGGGGAGGATACCACGGCCCTTGAACCGGTCGTAAAGCCTCTTCCAGTTGTACTGGTCCATGATGAAACCCGCGCGGTAAGGAGTTCGGTTCACCGTCTGGCCACGGGATTTGAGGACGAGCCAGGCAATCTCGGCCGGGTCCTTCCGCGACTCGAAGTGCTTCCAGACGTCGTTACTGACGGCCCGGATCACCTCGCCGAAGTTTCCATCCTCGGGGAAATCATAAATTTCTTTGAGATTCCGCTTGGGCGCCTGAGTCGCTGCTGGGTTCACGATACCCCCACCCCGCGACGCCGGCTTCACAATACCCCCACCCCGCGACGCTGCAGCCGCGGCAATTGCAGCATTCTTCGCAGCTTTGGCCGCTGCGTTCCGCGCCTCCTGGGCCGTTTTGGCAGCCGCCGCCTCTTCGGCCGCCTTCCGTGCATTGTTCGCAGCCTTTTCGGCCGCGGCCGCATTCTTGGCTTTTTGAATTGCATTGTTCGTCATTTTCTTGGCAGCCGCCCGCGCCTCGGCGTTTCGCGCCGCCGCCGCATTCGCGTTCGCCTTTGCTTTGGCTGCGTTGGCCTCGGCTTGCGCCCGCGCCGCGTTCTCCTCGGCCTTGGCCGCAGCATTCTTGGCGCTCTGAATAGCTTTAGCCACTATATTAGCCGCGGCTTGACTGGACGTCTGGGCCTGTGTAAACACAGTACCCGTATTCAAATTTGCCTGGGCCGTCTGCTGACGCCGAAGACCCACGTAGGCGGCTCCGAGACGCAGACCATTCAGAACCTTCTTCTGGCCGTTCGTCAAATTGGCCCCATTCACATTCTTCCAATTAGCGTTCGGATTCATACCCCGAAGCTTCTTGATCGCCGCATTCACCTGAGTGTTCGTATTAAGATTTTTGAGATTACTGAGCTGAGTCTTTAGGCCCGCCGTATTTGGTCGTGTGGAGGCGGGCCCACTCAGTTTTCCGGTTGAAAGAGATTTGAGGTTCCGAGATTTTCGTTACTCGGTATCTGAGGAGTCTGGGACGCTGCGCCGCCTGGTGGCTTCACGAGATTCCGGGCCGCCTTGAGCTTTCTCTTGTTCTCATTTGAGTTGTAAGTTCCAATTTGTCTGGTGACGTAGTTTACGTACGCGTTCTTAACGGCCGCGTTACTGTTCTTCACTTTGTTTGCCGCCTTGGTAATCAAATTGACGGTATTCAGAGTGCCGAAGTTTTTGTTACGAATTGCGGTATTGATCTTGGAGTTGTCGGAGTTCGGTTGGGCCTGGGGGGCCGCCGGTCCACCTCCTCCACTGACCGGCAGCCGCGACTGGTGATTGACAATCCGCGTGAGGGCCGCGTTGACGTTCTTGTTCTTGAGGTTGACACCCGCCGCTGCGGCCGCGTTTCTCAATTCTTGCGCAAGGGCATTGGCTTGATTACGAGTAGTGATATTAGACTGAAGTTTCTGACTGTTCGCCTTCGCTAGGACAGCGTTCAGGCGCGATCTGTTCGAACCGGTCGCGCCGGGTTTGACTGGAAGTCGACTCTCGTGTCGCATAATGCGATTGATGGCGGCATTGACCTTCATGTTCTTGAGATTAACGCCGGCCGCCGCAGCGGCGTTTTTCAGTTCCTTCATAAGAGCCGAGGCTTTGTTGCGATTATTGATATTAGACTGAAGTTGCTGATTTTCCGTCTTTGCCAGAACAGCGTTAAGGGCGGTTCTATTAGCGAACATAGTGGAAAGCGCCTCGCCCGTATTTGGTACAGCATTTACGGCTGGCGTAGCAGCGTTCGGCTTGGCAGCATTTGGAACGTTCGCCAGAAGTTTCAGGAGCCGCTTCACATTGGCGTTGTTCGTCTTATTCATCATGGCCGTATAATTGTTTTTCTTCAATGAAGGATTGAAATCCAGGACTGCTTTGACACGATTGCTATTACCAGTGTATTTGTTGTTTTTGACTATCTGTGCGATGTAATTGAGATTTGCACGGGACGCGTTATTATTCTGATTCGCGCCACGCTTCACACCCAAAACCGCGCCAGCAAGACCTTGTGGAGACGGGATCGGCACGTTAACCGGAACTGGTGGCGCCAGTGGTACTCCAACCGCGGCCGCGGCGGCCTGCTGAGCTGCGGGACCGGCACCGGCTGCCGCGGCGGCTCCGGCCGCGGTACCGGCTGCCGCGGGTCTCTTGACGTTTATGTAGGCCTTGAGGGCCGCTGCAATAGCCGCATTTCCGGAAGTAGAATTTCCACCACTGTTACGGGCCTGGACGTACGCGTTCACGAACGTGCGAAGTTTGCCGTTGAGCGCGCCCTCGGGGCTGTTGGGTGCGTATCCTACGGCGGCACGGCGCCCAAACAAACCCATCTTTGTTACTAGATGTGCCGAAAAAAATTGGTGTCCTGTGAGAGTCACATAAAGGCCCGAGACCCTTACTACACAGAAGAAAGCAAATGGCTCTCCAGATGTTCTCCAACTTCAATGCTTCCAACGTGACCTTCTCGGATGTTCGCAAGAACGCCAAGGGCGGCAAGGCGGTGTATCTGAATGCGGCTGCTGGTGGCAAGCTGATCTTTCAGCTACCTCAGATGCGTGCGCCCTTTGGCCTGAGCGAGTACAAGGACGAGTCGTCGGGTCGCGTCAGTTACACGCTGCCCCTGAGCCTCGACAAGCCCGAGGTCCTCGAGAAGTTCGCGGCCCTGGACGCGCGCGTCCTGGATTTCATCACCGAGCACTCCGAGGAGCTGCTTGGTAAGAAGATGAGCCGCGAGGTGATCGCCGAGGGTATGTACAAGTCGCCCGTGAAGCCGAGTTCGAAGGAGGGCTACGCACCGACTCTGAACCTGAAGGTCCTGGTGAACCCCAAGGATGGTTCGATCGCGACCGAGGCCTACAACTCTCAGCGCCAGTCGGTCCCTCTGACGGATCTCGAGAAGGGCCAGGCTCTGAGTGCGATCATCGAGCTGAACCAGATCTGGCGCACGCCCGCGGGCGTCGGTGTATCCCTGCGCGTTCACCAGGTTATGTTCGCCCCGACCAATAAGCTGAAGCCCTGTGCATTTCTCGCCCCCGCAGAGGAGCCCGTCGAGGAGAGCGAGTCTGAGGAGTCCAGCGATGTCAGCGTTGATGAGGAGTAGCCCCGGTCCCGAAGTGACCGTCCTCCCCGCGTCCAAAAAACTACCAGAATGGGACCTCTAACAAAATGTGTGTAATAGATATAAATGAGTTGGATCGATGCAGGTCAGTTTCAATTGGCTGACCGTAACGGTCGTCACTACGTGTTCCGGCGCAACAACAGCGGGAACACGGAGATCAATGTCCCCGCGTCCGTAACCACCAAGGCTCAGGCAAAGCGTTGGCTCAAAAACAACCCCAATAAGGTCGCGAACCCGACGAAATTCAAACCAAAAAAGAAGCCCCAAGTGGGGGGCCTACTCCCATGGGAACACATTTCACCCGGAGGGAAGAAATACATCAAAATGCAGATTGGGGGCCAACTCAAGTATTTGCCGGCCCCGGCCCCCCTCAAAAAGCCCGTAGCCCCGTATAAATGGGTCCCGCCCCCACGCCCCACACCCCCTCCAGGTGGTTGGAAGTACCCTGCACCCCCTGGATTTTACACCGGAATGCGGAAGCAAAACACGGGCCCTGGATCTCCCAAGTATCCAAACTTCGATTTGCCCTGTGACAAGTTCAAAACGTCCCTGACGGACCTCAAAGCCATCGGTTCGGGTCGACAGGGAAAGGTTTTCAAGGCCAAGCAGGGTATCCGAGGTGAATTTGTTCTCAAAATTGCGCCCTATGACATCGGGGCCAAGAGCCGAGGAGAGCCCCAGCCCTTTCAGGTCGAGTTCGACAACCACAAGGCCGTCATGGATGTAGCACCCGGTGGCGTGGTCGCAATTTACAAGACGTATCGTTGTCAGGATTTCGTCCCAGCTTCCAATCTCAATATGAAGAACGTCCAGAACGCGGCCAAGTTCGACAAGTCTCGGCAGGGTATCATTGCCATGGAATATTGTGACGGCGGGTCCCTAGCGAGTTGGATCCGCTCGAACCCGCTTTCGGATGCCGTTTTCAAAAAGATTATCGGTCAGGTTTTGGGGACTCTCGCGGCCATCCGCCAAAAGTATCCTCACTTTAACCACAACGACCTGCACCTCGAGAACATTTTTGAATCAAAATCCAGAGGTTTCCTAATCGGTGACTTTGGTTGGTCGCGTATCAAGCCCCGTGGGACGAACCCGGCCGTCAACACGGCCAACGGAACAAACACGGCCTCGTTTTGGGGCGTCGGGCCCAAGACCGATCCGCGTTATGACGCGCACCTTTTCCTGAACGAACTCCGGACCTGGATTTCCCGACACAATTCGGCCAAGTATCCCAAGACCGTCGAGTTCCTGGACCGCGTCATTCCGGCCGGCTACCGTGGTGAGACCGACACCCACGTGACGCAGTGGCGGCTCAAGTACGGAGACCCGTGCCCCGGGCTGTGGGCCCTCGATAAAGTCCTCAAGGACCCGTATCTCAAGGGCGGCCTCAATGTTGCGAACCTCAAGGCAGCCAAGGCGCGACTTCGCAAGGTCAAGACGCCCTCGCCCAAAAAACTCGAACCGATCGCGCTTCGGCCGAAACGTCGTATCACGTCCCCAATGCTTCAGGCTGCCATAGCCAAGCTCAAGAAGCGCGGAGCCAAGAATCTCACGAATGCCGAACTCCGCGCGCTGGGTGCGGCCAATTTCCTGAAGCTAAGCCCCAAGACCCGTGCCCGGGCCATGGCCCTGCGTGCGGGGGGTTCGGCCAATAAGAAAGGAAAAGGACCAGTACTTCTGAACGTAAATGCGACCAAGAGAAAGTCGACCAAGATGGAGTTCGTTTTACCTAACAAGACCAAGAAGAAGATCCCCATGACCGTACTCAAATCGGCCAAGTTCAACAAACTTGTGGCAAAGATTTACGAGGAGCGCGGCGGTCTAAACGGTGGTAACGGCTTCAACAACGCGTGGAGCAAGGCGCGCACGGCCGCACTTAATCAAATTCAGACGCGTCTTAACGCAAATAAACCCGCGTTCTCACCGTCGCCACCAAAGCCCGCCAAAGCTCCGAGCCCGCCCAAGCCCAAGGCTCCGAGGGCCAAGACCCCAAGCCCGCCCAAGCCTGCCAACAACAACTATAAGCTGAGTCCGCAATCGGGTCGGGTCCTCCTCAAGTCGAATAAGGGTCGCTGGGTCTATGCGGATGGCCCGACTGTGAGCCTGGCCCGACTTAAGAATATCGCGACCCGGCGGGGTGTGAATATCAAAGGACTACGCTCAAAGGCCAATATCGCGAAGAAAATTTTCGGTTGAATTAGTAAATGAGAGATCTGCTCGCAATTATTCTCGTTGGCTTTATCCTTTTACTGGTCCTGGCCGGGGGCGTGTCTATCTATGCCCTCCAGCCGGCCGACAAGGGAAACGTGATAGTGTATGGTTCGCGGACGTGCCCGTGGTGCATCAAGCAGGAGGCCTACCTGAAGCAGAAGGGGATACCCTATGAGTTTGTAGAATGCGGGCAGGGTGGTTGCCCCGATTTCGTCGAGGGATTCCCGACCATCATGAAGGATGGCGAGATTTTGCGGGGTTACACGGAGTTTTGAGGAAAGTCGCAAAGCGACTTTCCGATCACAACTTAAACAGAGAAATACCCAGCGCCAGAAGGAACGTGTGCCACAGGGAGTCAACCGGCTTCAGCACGCTGATATACTTCACGAGCGTACCGTTCCACAGAAAGCGCATAAAGAACATCATGATTACCAGGAAAATCACAAATACTAAAGCGTTGTAAATCAACTCCTTGCGATCGCGCGAGGTCAAAATATCCTTCATTTTATTAGTGACTCAGAAAAAAAGTAACTAATAATATGGTGACCGTCAGGCGCACGCCCTCGCCCAAGAAGGCCGCGCCAAATAAGACCGTCAAGCGCACGCCCTCGACCATCAAGGCGGCGGTCAAGAAGGCCCGAAGCGCGCCGAACCCTTGGGCCCCAAAATACACGTGGGCCCCCTGGGGAACGAACGGCGTGACCCATGACAATTGCTATGACTACGCGTTCGGATCTTATTCAAAGAATCGCCAGTCGAAGAGCGTCCCGGGTGACCGGAGTGGTATGGGCTCTAACGGTCTGAATTTCACGACGTGTAGGGGCATCGCCGAACGCGTCCTGGCCGACAACCCAGGAAACGTCTACAAAATGAAAAGTGGGTCGGAAAAGCCCAAACGCGGGTTCTACAAGGTGATGTGTTTCGTGGCCCCCTCGAACAACTTTGGAAACTCGACCGGAGATTTCCATTGGTACAAGGAAATTAGCGCGATCCAGTACAAGATTCGGCGGGGCGACACGGTGGCCGGTCTGGCCCGTTTTTTCCAAGTGACCCCCACGACGATCCGAACCGCCGTCGCCAAGGGGCGCCGCAGCCTGAATGTCAATAATGGCCGCGTCGCCAACAAAAACTCGGATCTTCACGTCCTCTCGAATTTTAATGAGAAATCCAGAAACAGTCCGCCCTTGCCGGTCGGCCGGGTCATTGAATTCCCGGTCCGTCTGTGGAGTCACAAGACTGGCTGGGCCGGTGGTCCCCTGATTGTCGATGCGTCCGGAAAGACAATCAGAGATCCGAGAAAAGCTGATAGAAGTTATAAACCAGGGTTTCATTATACCAAATTCTGCGCGGCCTACGGCGTCCGTCGGGGATTCGCCAAGACCGGTACGAACGCTAATCGAAATGGACGTTCGGCAAACCGAGCTCTCTGAGGAGATCTCCGAGAACCTCAGTCGGATCCACGTCAAAGTGAATATCGGCCAGGAGCCTACCGGCGCCCCTCGGGACGAGTTCACGGAAATCTAGACCAAAACCTTCAACAATATTAAAAACATTAGAGGTCTCGAAATCAGTTACGGACCTTTGATTATCGGCGACTCTTTCGATAATCAATCGGCACTTATAAGTCGGAAGATCAAATGGGACCCGACACATCGGACACGTGGGATCGCCCGGGCAGGACCGTTTCCAGCGATCAACACAGCGGGTGTGAAATGCGTGTCCACAATCTAGGGTCCTGTTCCCCTGGGTCGTCATAACCCCAAAACACACGGCACATTGGGGCCCCTGGTGAATCCAGCAGTGCTGGGCCTCACCGTGAACCTTGTGTTGACAGACCCCACCCCGAAGCGTCTGGGCCCCACAACGCTTCTCCATACAATTACCCTGTGAAATAATGATGGGTCCTCACCGCGCCCGTCGGGCCCGAAGGACCTCGTTCTCGAGGGACTTGATCGCGTCCCGGTACTTTTCCCTCATATTCTCCTCGATGTTCTTGCGGAACACCACGATCGGATCATCGTCTTGTTCCATGCGGCACTGAGGACACTCGATGCTCGTCTCGAACCACTTCATGATGCACTTGGAATGGAACACGTGCTTGCATTTGAGACGCTTGTCGGACCGCTTCGTCGCCTCAAGACACACGGCACAAGTCTGTGAAAGGTGTGCATGGCACTTTCCGTCTTGAACGGCCGTCTTTTTGCATTTTGTCCCCGAGGCCGTCACCGAAGAACAATTCATTCTCTGCTAGAATCCTACAAATTTCCTTGTGAATTTCTTCCACGGTCCTGTTGGCGTTCAGGACGTGGACCTTGCATGGGACCTTCATGAGAAGCTTGCGGTACTCTTCATCGAGCTGCTTCATGTACTCGAGGGTCACGCCCGTGTCACCGGCCTGACCCCGTGAAGTGACGTGCTTGTGTCCGAGCTCGACGTCCTTGGCAAGAAATATGTAAAGGTCCGGGTACCACGCGTGCTGTTCGTAAAATTGATCGTACGATGCGTGTTCGGCCGGAGTCACATGGCCCTGGCGTTGAAGGACCGGCCAAAAGACCCACCGGGAACTCAAAAGGGACCTCTCGTAAATGACGGGCCGTTCGGACCGGACCGGACGGAGCGTCTGGAGGATCCGCATATGGAGCAGATAGGCCCAACGGGACGGATCCTTGTAAAATTCTTCGAGAGGCCAATCATCAATGGGCTCTCGACGGACTTGCCAACCCTTCTTCTCGAGCAGACCCAGCTGGGTCGTCTTGCCCGATCCGATGTTCCCGTCAATCACAATTTTCATGTAAAATTAAAGCGCCTGATTTCTTTAGAAAGATCAGGCCGCTTTGGGCTGATCTTTCACGGGTTGTGGGGGAGCGAATACAGCGCTCAAGCTACTCATACACGAACAGCACAGCACGCAGAACCCGCATGCGGCAAGTAACACGACGACGGGGGAGGTCCCCTGTGCATTTCCATTTGCCATTTATATAGTCGTGGATTATTCCTTTTCGACCAGGACCTTGACACCACCCGTGCGGCACGCGGCATTCTTCAGGGGCAGGTTCAGAGCGGCCGGGCCGTTCGCCTGCAGGAACGATCGGTACTTGTAGTTGTCCTGGTAATCGATCTTGTTGCTCTGCATAATCACATCGTTCGTGATGCTGCTCGAGTCAAAGGACGTGATGCAACGGCCATCAGCCATGCCCATACGCGTAGACATTTAGTATTTAAACACATTTTATTTCGTGTCCTGAAGCACCCGTACCCACTCGTCGAACCGCGCCCCCATGATCGTGTCGAACAACTCGGGCTCGGCGGCCGGCTTGACCATCATCGACGGCTGGATCGTCGAGTTGATCGCCGAGTAGGCCTCGGCAATCTCGTCGAGCGTCTGGGCCCCGGTCACGATAATCTTGCCCGTGCTGAAGATGCTGGCCGTGACCTGCTTCATACCCTCTCCCGGGACGAACTTGACCTTGACGGCGCTGTACCGGTCTGGGTCGAACGTCACCTTGAAACCGGGCCGCTGTGAAAATTGTTGGATGACCTTGTTGAGGTTGACTGACGCGTTGAGCGAAAAGTTGGTGTTGATCATCTTGACCGCGACCGCGTCGACCGGAATCTCTTTTTCGAGACCGAGAACAATTTTGAGGATAAATGCGAGCTGCTTGAGGATCCGGCGACAATCGAACAGGTCCGAGCACCCGGCCACCTGGATCGAGCCGTTCGGAAAAATCTTGATGCTCTTGCGCGAGTACTGATCCTCGTACCCGATCGTAATCTGGTTATAAAAAGCCGTCTCCTTCATCTTCCACTCGAAGCCCCGGAAGCGCGAGCCCCGAGGTCGTACCACGACGCTACCAAGTTTCGTAAAGTTTTCCCGAAACTTGGGAAGGTCAATTTCCTGAAGAAATTTAGAAATCATTGTGATGGTCGTGATGCGGACCCACGACGGTGCGGGCCGCGCTTGGTCCTTCACGAGGTCCCCGCGGATCTTCGCGAGTTTCAGAATGTAAGGGAATGAATCCATTTCGACTTGATTATAAAGAGCCCGAGGTCTTTATGCCCCGGACAGCACTCATTTTTTGGCCTTCTTCGACCGACGAACAATGTTCGCCAGGGGCGTTCTCATAATTTGGGCCTTAATTACCTTCTGGTAATACTTCTTGAGACGGTTCTCATTCTCGTGAATGTTGTTCGTCTTCGTGACGTTGTGGGCCACGAGTGAGATCAGCTTGCGCTTCTTCACGGATGAGATCACCTTGGCGAGCTCCGCGACTCGGATACCCTTGGGCTTGCGCCGGCGGGTCTTGCGGGTGGCCGCCTTGCGCCGGCGGGTCGCGGGCGTCTGAGACAGGGTGTTGAGGCCCGACAGGACATGCACGGCATTCTTCGCGCCACCCAGTCTCTGGACGGTCCGGATGGCCGCTGGGCTGGCCCCCTTGATATTCACGGCCCGCGCGACATTGCCGCCCGTCTCGTTTAGGGCCTCTGCGGCCTTCGCCACCTCGGGGGCGCCACCCGGTACGGCCGCAACGGCATTCAGGGCCGTACGTACTCCTCCGGCCTGGCGAATGGCATTCTGCTGATTGGTCGGCAGGGGTGGGACGTTTCCGCCTCCGAAGCCGCCCGCGCCGCCGTTCCCACCACCCACGCCTCCGAAGCCGCCCGCGCCGCCGTTCCCACCACCCGCGCCTCCGTTCCCGCCTCCAGGGCTTGGCAAGCCGCGCATGCGCCGACGGCGCTCGAGCTCGTTTCGGGCCGCCTGATTGCGACGATTTTGAATCTCCATACGACGAGCGTAACTATTTGGATCCTCATTGCGCCGCCTACTGTACATCTCCATACGACGCTCATAACCATTGTTCGACTCGCCTGGATATCTCCGGGACCGGGTCATTCTCCGTTCATATTGGTTCTCGGTCTCGTAAGAACGCCGCCGAGTATTCGCAAGTCGCTGACGGTATTCGGCCCCCGTCTCGCCTCTGCGACGGCCTATTCCTTCTTCTTGGCGGATATTCTCGGCGGCCCGATTGTTCTCGGTGGCGATAGCGGCCAGTAAATTTCTATTCGCAAATCCGAGACGAAGGTCCGTCTTGATATTGGCCAAACGGCGTCGGGCCTCATCTGGATCTTGACCTTGACCGGCCTTGCGAATCTCCTCAAGGGCCAAAGTCGTCAATTTGGCCCGACCGGGGAAATTGGTCGGGACGACGCGAAGTAACTCACCGATACGACGGATTCGGGCCGTATTCGACATACCGCGAAGGCGGTCTATTTCATCATCGAGCTTGTCTCTGAGGTCCGAATTAGACGGCCCATTCTTCGCGCCCCGCTTCTTGAACATGTCAATTATATCCAATCTAGAAATATTAATAGGACCCATTTCTTGCAAGGCCTGCTGGACTTCAGCGGCCGAAGGCGGGGGCTTCCGGCCGTTACGAACCGATGGTGGGTAATATTGTTTGAGAATTTGGATTAAAATTTGAGTCTGTCCCGGATTCTTGACTGATTTCTTGAGCTCCTCGATCGCCTTCTCAAGACGGGCCAGTTTCGCCTTGGTGACGCCATCCTCCAGATCCTCCGTGGCGTCGACGACCTTCTTGGCCGGACCCCACAGACCCTTGAACCGGTTCCAGAACGAGGGCCCCTTTGGCTTCTTGGTCGCGGTCTCACCGGGTTTATTATTAGGCTTGCGGCTCTTACCGAATATTCTATTCCAAACACTCGCGGGCCGCTGCGCCTGGTTTCCGGGCCGC
>Ga0222712_10005574_pt1 | contig 12677 bp, 23 predicted proteins | sample C33_657DmetaG_FD_165043 | JGI IMG/M metagenome (GOLD analysis project Ga0222712, IMG submission 165043) | Estuarine water microbial communities from San Francisco Bay, California, United States - C33_657D | ecosystem: Environmental > Aquatic > Marine > Unclassified | place: USA: California...
CTCGTTTAACGATTCTCATTAAATCAGATTCTGTTAGTCTTATTACTTTAGTCATATAGATAAATACACAAAAATTTCCAAAAATTATTTTTTAAGAATTGGAGTTCATGAACTTTGCATTTTCAAATGAATCAGTTGAAACAAATTCATGATTCAAATAGTCAATAACCTGTTTCATTGCAATCCCTTGTTTTTTAGGACCATCTTCAGCTTTGATGGACAGAGCAACTCCCCCAGCTAAGATACTCCTTAATAATAAATTATCAATTACCTCAGAAGTAGATAACTTAAAATTAAATCTACCATTTACATAAGTCATACTCACATTCACACATATGGTTTCGTTTTCCTTTATCATATTACAAAGATAGTCAATTTCCTGAAAATTTTCCAAAAATTTTTTTTTGAAAATAGGGGTATACAAAAGTTGAAAAGGTATATGGGGAAAACCAATAAGTTACTCACAGTTTTTTCTACCGTTGAAATATCTCTCTTTCATTTCAGGACGGAATGACTCACTAATAACATACCCCGACCTCTTGGAATGGGGGAACCCAATTTTCCAAAAAATTTTTCCAGAATTTCATCGATGGTATTGACCCCCCTTTTCATGTCATTCTGACAGGGGGGAGAGGGGGGGATACCTGACGGGGTGTCAGGGAGGGGGGTATGCCCCACCCATTAGACGGGGGGTGTTATCCACATTTAACCCCCACCCCCGTGTAACTTATCCACAGGATAAGGTGGATAACTTATGGGTTATAAACACACCCCCCTTATCTATTGTGGATAACTTATTGACCCCCACTTATAAACATCTTAATGTGGATAACTCTTAGGGTGGGGGATTAGTTTATCTCATACCTATTCACTATCTTTGTATTGTGGGAAATCGGATAGAGGACCAAGGGCTGGGGACGACTCGTTCACTGAAGCTTAATCAGAGGCAGCTCACCTTATATTTTTTTATATAGGGGTTAATCTTCTCCCCCATCTTTGGTGAGCCTAATGGATTCACTGATGAAGTATTGTTTAATCTTTTGGTGTGACTCTTCATCATACATAATATACTTGTCCATAAACTCGTGTATCTTATCTAAGTTAGCATGGGTTATGGTGAACTGATTGATTGGCATAATGGGTTTGTTTCTCCACCCCTTCTTTGGGGACTCTAAGTATACCCATCCTGTTATACTCTTTGGACCCTTCTTCAGGTTCCATGTAATAACCTTTCCCCCATCCTTATCCTCTATAGTGGGGGTAAAGAACTTAGGGAACAATAAACTATAGTTATCCACAGGTTGTTTTGTGGTCTCATCAGTGTGGGGGATAATGTGGATATCTTTCTCTGTCATAGTGTCAGGGGTATTTTACCCACATAAATATAGTGGGGGATGTGGATAAGTATAGGGGAAAAAACTTGTTTTTGTCAAAATGTCAGTTGAGCGTTCGCTACTACACAATCGCTTTACGGGGTTTTGGTCTTCCCACTTTCCCCCACTCTAATAACAACCCCTATACTAATATGGTCCTGTTGATACGACCAGCCTAAATAACACCTAAAAAATCCCCCCTCTTAATAGCGTCAGGACTAGTTTTTTTACTATATATGTTTTCCAGCTAAAAGTGTTAGTTAAGGAACAAGGGTGTGGGAGACGAAGTCCTACAATACTTCAACCGTGTTTATCCTATGATACCCCGTTAGTGACCCCGTTAATACCCCATTATAACCCCCATTCAATTGGTTCTGTCATGAGGGTATAATAGTGATGTGGTAGAAAGTGGGACATTAGTTTTCTATGAAGTCCCTGTTATGAACCACATTAGTGTTGTGGCTCACTATGGTTTATTATATAGGTCACTTTGTTTGTTATATGACCTTTAATGTAAACCACCATGAGCCACATTCATCAGTGAACCCCTCACATATGAACCACTCATTAGGTGGGGGACTTCTAAGGTGGGGGAATATTACCGAACGGTAATATACCTGAAGATATAACTATAATTCATGAAGAATATTACCGTAAGGGAATATAAGGTTGTAGACTTATATGATACTGTATGATACGGAAATATACGATAGTGATACTATTTATACTATATGAAAGTAAAGATTACAGAATCACAACTTACTAAGTCCATACACAAGTACCTTGATATGACCATAAAAGGATTTGATAATTGTGATTATGATTGGGCTGAGTTTTTTTGTGGTACAGGTGTATGTTGTGACCCTTACGCCATTGGTTTTGTATTACCCAATAATAATTACAATCACTATCTATTTAAGTTGGTTGATGGTGAGTTTTACGATGATAGTGGTGATTACCCTGAAGAACTTAGTGGTGACTTACCTGAGGTTTGTCAGAATCCACCTAATATTCAGTATGGTGAGTTTGATACTATAATCATATATGAAGAACTCTATGAAAGTATTAGAAAGTTTTTTGGACCCATTGATATATGGCGTGATTCTTTATTGACTGTTTTAAATATTGTATATGGTTTTAATGCCCGAACTTTATTATCAGATGTTATATATGATTGGTAGTTTATAGTAAACTATCTACTATAAACAGAATAAAGTGAAACTATGAGTGAATGTGTGGAGTGAAACGAAACACCATGAACGAATGGTTTTACTTTATGATGTAAAAGAGTTACTGTTAGGTTATGCCTAAACGTATGGAACTGTCTCGGGAGATTATAGATAAACTTATCTATGATTATCATGTACTGAATAGTATAAGAGATGTTGCATCTAACAATGGTTTGGGTTATAAAACTGTATGGAGAATATTACATGAGAATAATGTTAACCCATCCTTTGGTAATCCACGTAAAGAAGTTGATATTGAGATGATGAAGGAATACTACAAAGAAGATGAGATATTTCTTCCTGTGGTTGGATATGAGAATCTTTACGAAATATCTAACTATGGTCGTTTAAAAAGATTGGAAACTTCTATCCATGTTATTGAGAGTGGTAAAGATTATTATAGAGTTCATGGTGATAATATCTTTAAACCCGCAATTCATAAAGGTTCAGGTTATTGTCAGGATAAATTGGTTACATATCCTGATGGTAATTATATCTACAAAAAAGTATCTTTGCATAGATTAGTGGCCGAAGCATTTATTCCTAATGATGATAGTGATAAAACATTCGTCAACCACATTGATAGGAGACGCTGGAACAACTTCTATCGTAACTTAGAATGGTGTACCCCATCTGAAAATAGTATTCACGCACAAGAGACCGTTATACCTGAGAACTACTATACATTATTCTATGAATAACCTGTCTTTAACATAATCGAATAAAGACCTTTCATATTTTATATACAACGACCAAAAATCAGAATCTTCTGAATGTTGTTCTAAACCTATTTGTGATGATTTGGAACCTATAAGTTGTCTTACCTTATCATATATGATATCATCTATATCATAGTTAATTTCATTATTAATCTCGTCATTTACATCGTTCACCAATTTATCTAACTCCTCTTGTGTAAATCTTCTCCTGATAAAAAGTGGCATTTGGGTTTCTTCCCTTAATATTCTTTTTATGGACTCCCTGAGATTCATATTACAATAAATATAATGATGCCGGGAACTGATTATCCCCTACCCCTTTTTTAATTTAAGTTGGTATAACGTAGTATCTTCATCCTTATAGTATTTTACCGACTTTCCTATATTTGACGGTAAATTACTCAATATATATCTCCAAGATTTTTCAGCCTCAGGACTTCTAAATACTGAATTAATAATAAGGCTTGGTCTTTCTTTGAATAAGTTTATAATCGTTTTTGGATATATTCTACTTCCTTTGTATTCATCATCAATTGTTGCATCCACAATTGTATATAGATTCGGTATGTTACCTTCTTTTGCAAAAGAGATTCCCCCAATCTTTTTGTTCCCATCCATAATTAACACATCAAACCCATCTTCATAGTCTTCTATGGTTGTGTTAAAATCTTCGGACTGTTCTCTTAATACCCTTATTATTCTTTCTCTAAGATTCATATTATTATAAATACAATGATGCCGGGAACTGACTATCCCCAACCCCTTTTTTAAGCACACTTTAATAGTTGTGGTATCCCTAAATACTCACGGACCTCAGGTGTGTTCATTCCGTAGTAATCAAGGTACTTATCAAGAAGTGGTGAGTTTTCATCACGTAGTTGTATAATATTTTGTTCAACTCGTTCTAAATAATCTGAGTATGCCTTCATATTTAAATCATTCCTCATACTTGTAAAAAACTCACGTAAAGACTCAAGAGATGTGCTGTTTAATAGATTACTATTTTTAATGAGAGACATGTTATCTGAATCAACCTTCACAGTTGCTCTAAGTTCAATGTTGGTGTTGTTTTGATTTGACTCAGGAGTTCCATTCATGTACCCACTTTTAAGTTTGCCGATAACACTTTTATCTACCACATAAAAATTGGGTGTGAAGTTTTTACTACAATCCACAAAACATAAAAGATAATAGTCCAAGTTTTGCCAAGGTCGAATATGAGTAATACTATATGAATCTGTTTTATTTGAAAGGAAACTCACCTTGAATTCAAAATACTTACTACAACATGTAAAATCTCCCCTATTTTCAGATGCTGATATTTTTTGTAATCCTAACTCCGTAATTAGTCTTTCTTCAATATGTGTCCCATAAGAGTTGGGTGTTAATTTCACATAACATTGACAGACAAAATCATGAAATGAAAGAAAGTAATTGGGACTTCTATCGCTATTGAATTTATCGTTTGCCGCTTTTAAATATTCTGACATGGGACAAATTTAAATATTATATTTGACATTACCAAACTTTTTTTAATCCTTTAATCTTTCCTCTGTCTCTTTGATTCTAAACTGAGACAAGTTATTTGTGCCACTGTTTCCTTTTGTTCCCCGAGCATATTTTACAACACCATTATTGTATAACTTATTTGGTGTGTCAAATAGTTCCCCCATAAAAGAAAGTAATCCATCCTTTCTTAATATCACTTCATAGTCAACACCTTTGTATGTACGAATTAATACTGTGTCCTGACCAAATGTAGTTGCAAGGTCTTTGAGTCTGTTGTCAGGGTCCGTAGTCACTTCAGGCTTTAACTCTTCTATGGTTACAGAAGTTCCCCCATACGCAATCATAAAGTTATTGAATTCACCTGTTAATGTATCTTCATCATCTTTAAACCATTCCCCATAAACCCTACGACTATCTAATATCGAATGTAACATTTTTTCTACCTTTCTCATGTTATCCACCTCAAAAAGTAATACTATCTTATAACCAATTGGAGACTTGGTCCGATTTAAACTGTTCTCACGATTTACAGGAATTTCAGAGATACCAATCTTCTTATCTGTATTGTTTAGCTCTCTTCCTAATACGTCATACATTTCACCAAGATATATATATTGCTTCACCATTTTACAAAGTTCGTAATAATATATTGAAATTCCAAATTTTAGTAATACCAAAAACCGTTAATCCCCAACCCCTTTCTTTAATTTGTATCCTCCATATATTTATATCATATGGCACGTTACGTAATTACCGACAACCAATCCAAAGAAGTTATCCATAAGTATTTGGATAAGAATATCGTTAAATTTGAAAAAGAAGTAAATCCATACAATAATAGTTCTTACACTATACAGATGATTGATAAAAAAGGTGATAGAATTTTATATTATATTTGGTATGGTGCAGGTGGAACTTACGATGATGATGACGATACCGTACACAATGGCATAGGTAGTTTACAAGTTCACCCAAATATTGTGGATTTATTTAGACAGATGTTTAAATTGAGAGTAAGTAAAATTCTTGATATTATATCAGAATGGGTTGATGGAAAAGTTGAGGATGAAGTTGATGAGGTAACAATATATCCTTATAGAGTTAAGCCGGCTGTTTATTAAAACTAATTTGTGTATGAAGATTATTATTACTGAATCTCAAAACATGGACTTATTTGTCAGGAGAAGATTGAATGACATGGTTGAAATGTTTAATAAAAAGATGACCGCATATCCTCCTTGTGATTACAATTATGAAGATGGTGTGAATGATTATTATAGTGACATTGAATCAAGCGTTGTTGACTCAGTAGTTAGTAAAGAAGGTTTGAGTTGGGATGATGACTTTGACAAAATAAATGAACTATATAACACAACTGCTAAATTACTTTACCCCATCGCATTTCCTTTTTTAAAATCTTACTATGATGATATTATTGAAGCAGGATGTGAGGATTATTAATACAATCAGTATAATAATCTTAATAGTCACCCCATTCTAAATCATCAACCTGAGACTTTAGTTCATCAATTTTATTCTCAACATATGATGTAAGTTTGTCCATACTCTCCAAGAATTCTTTTCTTAATTTGTGGAACTCTTCATCCTCAATTTCACTAAATGAACTGTAATGTTTGAAACAATAATCTATTCCCTCATTTCCCATTCGGTATTGAACTAAACGAAAATTATCAAGTTCTTCTTCCAAGTCTTTAAGTTTCTTTGTCATGTGATTAATATACTATAATTATTTTGATTAATCAATTGATGCCGGAAACTATCTTACCCCAACCCCTTTCAATATCCCGTATTATTAATCACCACAATTTATGTGATAATAGTTTTGTAATTCAATTAAATATTTCTCTTGGAGATATTCTTCTAAAGCCAAATATATCTCAGTCCATTCCTTAGAACTGTCGTCCATATCATTGGCAAACATATCCCAATAGATTGAATCACAGGTCTTTTCAATTATGACTGAAAAGAAATTTTTAAATCCTACACATATGTTACTTTGTTGTGCTTTGAACTCTCTAACAGCGAATTTGACTCTCCAATCAATTTCGTCAAATCTTCTCCTTAATTTTAAAGGTATTTTGGTTTCTTCGGAATGTTCTCTCAATAATTTCTTTATAAGTTCCCTCACGTATAATAAATATATTGTCAAGGATATTTATCAAATATGAAAGTTCTCATCACTGAAACACAATCAGATATCATTAAACTCAGAAGGTACTATAATCACATATTGGACGAATTTGCCGATAGAGCCTTTAGACACAACCCATGCGATTATACTTATGAAGGTGGTATTGAAGACTTTTTTACTGACGTTGTGGCCATGACTGTTGAGTATGTTATTGGTAATTTGTTTGGTCTATATTATGATGATGAAGCCGATGATAATGACAGATTTGGAAACCTATCAGAACTATTGAAACACATGTTATTTGAGTCTGAGTTCAAAAGTTTTGAAAGAGAAATTCAAGAATACCATTTTGAAAATTGTAATTAAAAAAATATGAGACTAATTGTTACAGAATCACAATTTGATAAAATGTTTGTCGGTAAAAAAGTAATGGTTTATTACAATTTACACAAACACACATTTTCTGTGAGATATGAAGGTAAAGTTGTTATGCACGCCGATTTTGTTAAATTAGGTGACGTTGAGTTTAGAGTTAGACAAGGAGGTAAAGAAAAAGTCCGTGATGAAAAATCAAAGAACGTTCACGCATTTGTAATTGGAACGTTATTGGAGTATTGTGAGTACCCTTGTTTTGGAATTCCTGAACCCCCATCCGAATTTGTTGTTACTTATGACCCTTACAAATACGATTCATTTGTAAACAAATTTACTAAGGAACCTGTATACTTTGCAAATGAAGTTGACATGATTAACTCTAAAGACAAAATCTTTATTGTTAACGAATAACTCCGATGCCGGGAACTAAAGAAAACCCCAACCCCTTTTTTATCTAACAACTTATTATTACCTTTGTGCCTCCTTTAATACTTTTTTTATTGACTCTTTTAGGTTCATCAAAGTAAATTAATTATATCTTTAGTAATATCTCTTTTATCTCTTCTTTTACCATTATCATCATAAACACTAACAATATGTTTAGCAATATCTCTGTTTTTAACATCCTCTTCTTTGGATAACGGGACAGATTTATTCCAATCTTTATTCATGTCTAATCCACCCCATCCTTTCATTTCTTCAGTATCAGGTAAATCTTCCTTATCAAACTTTCCACCTTCACCTTTTTTCATCCTTTCCAACTTATCTATAAGTTCAAACTCTTTTTCTTTTGAATGTTTGTGTTTTCCACTTTTCAATCCTTGTATGATTTGGTCCATAAATCCACTCCATCTTTCTTCATTACCTTTCCTTAATAACTCATCAGATTTTTCTGAGTCTTTTGAAGGTAATAATAAAAATATGTTAGGGTAATCATTTAATAAATCTTTAACACCTTGATTATAAACATGTCCCCCACCAAAATCTAATATTGATGGTGTATTATAGTTTTCGAAATTAGGTGATAAAACATATTTTACTAATTCAAATTCTTTACCTTCACCATGACCAAATTCATCTTGTAATTTGTCAAGTTGTACGTATTCAATTCCAAGTTGATTTGATAATTCTTCAGCTACGGTTGATTTTCCAACTGTTGGTGGACCAATCAAAATAATCCTGTTTGTTCCTTTAAAATCAGATTTATTTGTTTCTTCAGTAAGAAGACCCATCATTTCTTTAATTCTTGATATGTTTTCTTGTAAGTTCATATGTTATAAATACTCAGATATTATCTTTGTAATGCCGGCAACTAATAATCCCCAACCCCTTTTTTATCTGACAACTTATTCTTACCTTTGTGGTATGGATTTATCTAATTTATCATTTGACGACCTTCTTGAGTTAAAAAATCGTGTTGACAGTATGGTTCAATCATACAAAGACGATTATATCTACATTTGTAAGGTTCGCTCTTATGGTAGGAATTGGATTGAGAGTATTAACAACGTTTACGAACTTCAAGAGTTGTGTTATCGTTATGATGGTCAGGACGGTATTGTTGATGTTTATTCCACCAACCCTGATTTAACAGACATACATAATTATGGTGATTTGATGTATATTGAATCTGTTGCCGATTATGAAAATTGGAGCAATTATGTACAATTAAAACTTCTTGTACCTAAAATTAAGGATGAATTGGATAAATGGGATAACAGAGATAATGTTCCCTTTAATAAACGTCCTTTGTTTTCACCTACATACACTTCTGAGGATTTTGTTGAATATGAACGTAAATTGAGTGAATACGATATGTCATTTATTCCTCCTCGTCCTTACCGTAGTGTTGAAAGTGAGAATTAATTATCCTTTCCAAATGTTATTTGGTTAATATGTAATTGAGCGTATTTTGCCAATTGTCGTATTTCTTTTTGAATTTTTACAAACTCAGTGGTATCGACATCATTTGGAACCACAAACATGTAGTCATTTTTCATTACAACCCAAACGTGTATGTAGTATGTGTGTTTGTCCAATTCTTCTTCTTGGACATCAACTCTTTTAACGTCAGGAAACTTTTTAGGTAATAAGGCGTTTAATAGTTTTTCTAATTGTTCTGATGACGCTCCCATATTTTATTCTCCTTTTAATTTTTTATAATGGGATTTTATTTTATTATAAAAGTTATCCAAGACATATTGTTCAATAAACTTTGCCGATACTTTCCATTCGTCTGATGTATCATCCATTTCTGAAAACCATCCATGATATAATCTGTCAGTTAATTCTTCTATAACTCTCTCAAGGTAAAAATCAAAATCAGTAAAGTGTTTCATATGCATGTCAAGATACTGTAGAGTAAATTTCAAATAATTATCAAAATGCGAAATCCTTCTTCTTACGTTATATGGAACTTTAGTTTCTATTAAATTCTCGAATTGACTTTCAGTTATGATAAACTTCATAACAATAAATATAGAATGATTGATAGTTTACCTAAAAGTGTTTAAGTTTATGTTGTTATGGAGTTTACGTATTACGATTTTCTAAAAGGTCATATGTCATCTAAAGGAGGTGTAATTGTCCACAATTTGAGATTATTAGAAAAGTTGGATGCTGTCAAAAAATTGTTGTGGTTAATACATAAGATAAAGGTTGATTTTGAATTGGTGTCAAAAACAACATCTTCTAATCCATACGAGTGTTCTCATCAAATATTATTACATGAACATTTTCAACCGATAATTACAATACCAAGTAATAATCCGATTAAAATGTGGGAGGCTTCTAAACTTCTAAAAAATCACTTGAGGTATGTATCTGTGAGTATTAAAAGTCTTAACGAAGGTATGACAGCGTCAACAAGTTTTTTCTATAATGATGATTTTATAGTTCCTTATAGAATTAAAGATATTACAAATGAAACATTAATAGCCGCAAGACAATCGGCACTACAATTGGAATTACATAACTTTGATTTACCTATTTCAATGAAAGAAGAAAAGAAAAAGTGGTATCAGTTTTGGTAGGATTTATCCGTCAAACGTTTGTAAACCAAATATCCTTCAACATCCCTAAGTATTTGATTAATACCATCATAAGACCTGTTGTTTCTAACATAAGATTTACTCGTTAAATAAGTATAATTTTTGATTTTACGTAAGTGAATAATCTTACCGTTAGACAAATATATCTTCTTTGGAGTTCTACGAATACATTCAACATAACTGTCTGATGTGACTTTATACTTGTCACCCACTTTCATGTCAAATAAAAAACGATTTGCGTCTAACCAAAAGTCCATTATTTTTTCTTGTTTTTCTTTTTGTAATTTTGAAGTTCTACTTCTTTTAGTTGGTAAAACTTACCGTCACACTTAATCATAAGTTCTCTTGAGATATTTCTTAAAGTGTTTGTATCAAGTTTGTCTGAATACTGTTCACTCCATTTGTAAGTCAATTCCCTACATACCTTGACTTGTTTTGAATTATCAACAGATTGAATTACTTTTTCAATCCATGTTTTAGCATCACCCCAATGTGGTAGAGTGTTATCAGGTTTTTGTTTGAAGAAAAAATTAAACATAACACAAAGATAAGAAAAAAATGTAAATTACCAAGTGGGACATTTTTCGTATCTTCTGTCTAAATACTTTTCTCTTTTGGGTTTCCATACTTTCTTGGAACCACAGGACGTTAACATAAATATTATTAATATAAAACTAATTACTCTCACCTTACCTTACTTCTTAACTCTTCTAAATACGCTTCTAATTCTTTAGTTTCACCCTCAGGAAATATTTTCAATACCTTAATGTTCTTAGTTGATATTGATTTAGTACCAGCGGCTCCTTTTTTAATAAAAATAATACTATCTTGTGTTTTCCATAAAGGTGCCTCTTGGTAATAATATTCCATTGGCATATGTGCTAATGGTTTGGTGATTTCAAAAACCGCATAAGGAATATTATCATGACTCAATCTTTTAAGATAATTATCTTGAGCCATTTTAATCACTTTTGGGTCATTCACAAAATATTTGATTATTTGGTCCAACTCAGTATATGAAAAGTCTTGAAACTTGTTTACGTAAGCCAATAAATTCATAACATCTTCGAACCAACCACTGAAATCAGTATAGTCCATAACATCAACAGAATAAAAAAGGTCTTTCCACAATTCATCTGACATTGAAATTCGTCTTTTTATTTTGTTGGGTAAATCTTCTGTTGACTCATAAACAAAATTTGGGTATTCTGTAAGTTCATCAGATTTTTCACACCCTTCTTTACGTTCGTTATAAAAGTCTCTTATTGTCGCATCAAAATAATTATCTAATAGTTCCTGAACGTCTTCCCATTCAAGTTTGTCTAACACTTTATCAGAACCAAAATTCCAAAATTCGTGAATACTCCATTCAACTGCTTGAAAGAAACTATCTTCATCCAAATAATCACAGACATACATGTTTTCTAAAGCATTATATAATAACCTTTCTAAGTAATTTATATGTCTTCTTACTCTTAAATTCATTTTTTCATGTATGGTTCTAAATTAAGTTTATCTATAATATCTTTGAATATTTGTTTTCTAGTTCTTATTCCGAATGTTTCTTTTTTGTTGAGAAAACCGTATCCGAATCCGTAATCTCCGCTAGTACCAACAACTCTCCACTCAACATCTTTACCCAAAAAAGTTGTTCTCATTAGTCTACCTCTAAATCTAAATCTCATTCCCTCTCGTTTATAGGTAAACTCCCCTAATACCTTTTCTTTAGATGACCCATATCCTACATCTTCAAAACCTAATAATTGAACTAAAGAGTCAGGAAAATACATATTCATACCATCGCTATATATTCTGATTTTTGTATTTGTTTCATCTGAAAACTTTTTGATATTTCCATCGTAAGCAATATCAACAAGTTTTTTTATTCCACCAACATATTTGGCAGCCTTATCAGGACCAACAAATTTGACCAAATCCAATACTTTTTGTTTAATTGGTTTGTCAGTTGTTTCCTCAACAATAATTTCTTTTATTAGTCCCAAGAAGGTCATATCATATAAATATCATGTCGTGTAGTTATGGTTTTTTAATATCTTTGTATTTATTGATATGGAAACTGCCAAAATTGTTGAACTCGCCAACAACATAATAAACTCTAACGAAAACATCAAAAAATATTATCCTTATGTCAAAGAGGTATACATTGAACCTTTGGAAATAATTTCATATTCTCAACTTAGAGATGGTACTGAACAATATGACTTTAATAAATGTAAATTTCATGTTCATTTAACAGTACCGTTTTCCGA
>Ga0222712_10005575_pt1 | contig 12677 bp, 6 predicted proteins | sample C33_657DmetaG_FD_165043 | JGI IMG/M metagenome (GOLD analysis project Ga0222712, IMG submission 165043) | Estuarine water microbial communities from San Francisco Bay, California, United States - C33_657D | ecosystem: Environmental > Aquatic > Marine > Unclassified | place: USA: California...
ACCCATCGTAATTGATCGCCATTGGGAAGAAGTGATATTGAATGTCTGGATATTTGATCCCGGCGCGGCTGCGGATGAAGCCGCAGCTTTCAAACTGGTTTGATGCGCCGACGCCTTTCCGCCCGAGCAGCCATTGCGCGCCCACCATCGCTTTGCCGAGCAGATTGGCTTTGCCGTACAGGGTGATCGGCTGGGTGCAGGCCATCTGAAAGTAGAATTCCAGATGGTCTTGCAGGTTCGCGCCCACGCCCGGGCGGTCTGCGCGCACTTCAATCCCCAGCTCTTTCAGCTCCTCTGCAGGGCCGATGCCCGACAGCTTGAGGAGCTGGACAGAGTTGATCGGGCCGCCCGACAGGATGACTTCGCGCGCGGCGCGCAGCTGGTGCAGCTTGCCCGCCCGTTCATATTCGATGCCGACCGCGCGTGTGCCTTCAAACAGGATCCGCGTCGCGAGCGCCTGTTCAATGACCTGCAGGTTGGGCCGCTTGCGTGCCTCATAGAGATAGGCCTTGGCGGCGGAGCAGCGCGTGCCGTTCCGCACGGTCATATCCATCCGGCCAAAGCCTTCTTGGGCATAACCATTATAGTCTTCGGTCAGGCCATAGCCTGCCTGTTGTGCCGCTTCGAGCCAGGCGTGATGCAGCGGATTGTCGAGCGGACCATAGCTGGTCGACAGCGGACCATCGCCGCCCCGATATTCGTTGCCGCCCTCGGCCCTGCCTTCGGCGCGTTTGAAATAGGGGAGTACATCGGCATAGCCCCAGCCAGCTGCGCCTTCCTCTTCCTTCCAGCGTTCGAAATCGAGCGCATTGCCGCGCACATAGACGAGGCCGTTAATGGACGAGGAGCCGCCCAGACCCTTGCCGCGTGGGCAGTTCAGGCGGCGGCCGTTGAGATGCGGCTCCGGCTCGCTTTCATAGCCCCAGTTCCAGCGCTTTGTGTTCATGGGATAGGCGAGAGCGGCGGGCATCTGGATGAAGATGGACCGGTCACTGCCGCCAAATTCCAGCAATACCACCTGGTGCTTGCCATCCGCGCTCAGCCGGTCGGCCAGCACACAGCCCGCAGATCCTGCGCCGACGATGATGTAATCGGCAGCCTCAATAGGGGGCATCGATCTTCTCCATCGCGACATAGACGCTCTTCAACTGGGTATAGTGCTCTATCGCCGCACGCCCGTTTTCGCGGCCAAGGCCGGATTGCTTATTGCCGCCAAAAGGCATCTCAATTGGCGTGATATTGTAGGTGTTGATCCAGCAGGTGCCGGCCTCCAGCGCCGCGATCACGCGGTGGGCGCGGGTTAGGTTGTTGGTGAAAATGCCGGCGGCGAGACCAAAGCTGGTGTTGTTCGCCCGGGCGACAACTTCCGCCTCATCTTCAAAGTCGAGCACGGCCATGACGGGACCGAAAATCTCTTCGCGGACGATTGCCATGTCATCGGTGCATCCGCTGAAGATGGTCGGTTCAACGAAGGCGCCTTTTGCCAAGTCACCCGTCGTCACACGTTTGCCGCCCGTCAGCATGGTCGCGCCTTGCTGCTGGCCCAGTGCGATATAACCCAGCACCTTTTCCATGTGCGCCGGGGAGATCAGCGCGCCCATTTGCGTTGCGGGATTGAGCGGATCGCCGATCACCATCGCTTCAGTGCGGGCCTTCAGCTTGGCGAGGAAGGCATCGCGGATAGATGTGTGCACGAATACGCGCGTGCCATTGGTGCACACTTCGCCCGCCGAATAGAAATTGGCGAGCAGGGCGCCCGACACAGCTTCGTCCAGATCCGCATCTTCGAATACGATCAATGCCGATTTGCCGCCCAATTCAAAGGTCACATACTTAAGCGTGCCTGCCGCATCGACCATCACCTTCTTCCCCGTGCCGACTTCCCCTGTCAGCGACACCTTGGCGATGTCCGGATGAAGGCTGAGCATGCGGCCCGTATCGGCCTTGCCCTGCACGATCTGAAACAGCCCATCGGGCAGACCCGCATCGCGATAGGCCTTTTCTAGCTCAATCGCAGTCAGCGGAGTCAGTTCGGCGGGCTTGAAGATCATCGCGTTGCCGCAGGCCAGCGCAGGGGCGGATTTCCAGCAGGCAATCTGGATGGGATAGTTCCAGGCGCCAATGCCCGCGACGATGCCCAAAGGCTCCCGCCTCGAATAGCCAAAGGCGCCGCTGCCGAGATCATGATGTTCGCCGGCGATGGTGCGGGCGAGCCCGGCATAATATTCGATGCAATCCGCGCCGGACAGGACGTCTACGGCAATTGTTTCCTGAATAGGCTTGCCGGTGTCCTGCGCCTCGAGCCGGGCGATCGCCTCATTGCGCTCAACCAAAAGGGCGGCCGCACGGTGGAGGATGCGCCCTCGTTCAACTCCCGGGGTTTTCGCCCAGAGCTTTTGCGCCTCGGCCGCGCGGGCGACAGCCTTGTTGACCTCTGCCTGACCATCGATCTGGATTGTCGCGAGCACTTGCCCTGTTGCCGGATTGATTGTGTCAAAGCTTGTGGCGGCGGGGGAGGGCGGAACGCCCTTCAGATTGCGGGCGATAAAATCAAAGATCAGATCGCGTGCCAGACCATTTTGCAGCGCTGATCCACCGTTCATCGCCGCGCGAAGCCAAACGCCATCGACCATCGCGGCGATCGTGTCTGCCATTGGCTGCACGTCGCTGGCGTCGACCAATTGGCGCAGATCAAACTTCAGATTGGACAGCATCCGTTGCTGATGCGCGCGTTGGACCCGCGCCAGTTGGGGCACATGCAGTGCCTCTCCCCAGAAGGATAACCAAACACGCGCCGTTTCTTCAGCATAGTCGTTATGGCCAAGGTGAGCGTCCACCAAGGCCTCAATGCGCGCACGTGGACCAGCGGCGAGCCGAAGTCTCGCTGAGGCGTAAGTGTTTAATTGCCGCGCCACGGATCGGAAGGCCGCTTCGAGCAAGGCGTCCTTGTTGCCAAAATAGTGGACGATCAGCGCCGCTGAGACATCTGCCCGCTGGGAGACCTTGTTGAACGTAAATTCAACAATGCCATCCTCAGCCAATGTGGAGACGGCGGCATCGATGAGATGTTGGCGGCGGGATGCGGATAAATCAGTCATGTCTGCGGCATAACCGCTATTGAATATCCGTTCAATATAGACACTTCTAGAGCTGGGTGTCTTTGAGGCTCCTCGGCAATCGGTGCCAAGGCATCCGCGTCTGCGCCCGGATGGCCCAACCGCAAAAAATGCGGAAATCACACAAGTGTCACTGATCAGACATTCGTATGTAATGGATTAATCATAGCCCCATTTGGCAAACAAAATATGCCAACTCGGGGGTTTTATGCTTTACGGTCGTTCTTCGCTGCGTGTCAGCAGCTTTAAGGGTTTTCTGTTGTGTTCCGCGGTCTTCGCCGGATGTATCAGCCCCGATGCGGCATTCGCAGCAGAAGCTGCCGATGAAGAAATTATCGTTACGGGGTCTCGCCCGATTGCAGAATCTGAAGCGGCCGCACTTGAAGTGCAGAAGAATGCGGATTCGCTTGTGACCGTTGCCGCATCTGACGCCGTGGGTCGCCTGCCGGACCAGAACATCGCGCAGGCAGCCGGCCGACTGCCGGGTGTTGCTGTTGAACGCGATCAGGGTCAGGCCCGTTATATCTCGCTACGTGGCGCGCCGAACTATTGGACGACATTGTCGTTTGACGGGATCAACATTGTCAGCCCTGAAGGGCGTGATGCCCGTTTTGACTCGATCCCATCCGCCATTGCATCGCAGATCATCGTATCAAAGGCCGTGACACCAGACATGCCCGGCGAAACCGTCTCCGGCAATGTGAATGTCATCACCCGTTCGGCCTTCGATTATTCTGGCTTCCACGTCGCCGGTAAGGCAGGTGCAGGTGTCGCAGAACTGGGCGATCGCCGAGAGTATGAAGGGTCGCTCGTCGTGTCAGACCGCTTCCAAGCGGGCGAAGGCGAAATCGGCGTTCTTGTGTCAGGCAGCTATTATCAGCGTGGCATGATCACGGACAATTTTGAAACCGATTATGAGCGCGTGTCACAGGATCAGCGCCCGGGGAACACCACGCGCTTCTGGGCGCATGAAACGGAGAACAAGCTGTACCGTTTGACGCGCCGGAACTGGTCCGTCTCGGGCCGTTTGGACTGGAAGCCCGACAGCGACAACACAATCTCGCTGCGGTCGGTCTACACGATCTTCAAGGATGATGAAGCCCGCGACAACTTCCGTTTCGACCTTGACGACCGCCAGAGCGATTTGGTTGCCAACACGGCGGATTGCACAATCACGCCAAATCCGACCCCTACAAATACGGGTTATGCCGACATCTGCATCGGCAATACGCCGTTCCGGGGGACGGTTTACGGCATCGACATTCGCCAGCGCTCCACTTTGCGCGCATTCCGCCAGTCGATCTTCACGAACACGCTTACGGGGGATCATGAGTTTTCGGATGGCTGGAAGCTGACATGGCTCGGAAACTTCTCGGAATCCAAGGATGACCGTTCGGTCGTAGGCGAGGCCAACTGGGATAGCCCGAGCACGCGTACCCTTCGGCCGACAGTGTCCTACGATTTCACAAACCCAAATCGTGGCAATTTGCAGCTGTTTAACACCGTCCAGCTTTCCGGCCCGACACGCTATCAGGCAGGCACTGCGGTGACGGCAATCGACACCTTCACGAAGCCGCTGACGCAGTTGACGGTCCTTGACGCGGTCGACACAACCAAGGCTTACACCGGTAAGCTGGTCTTGGCTCATGAAACTGAGTTTCTGGGCGGCGATATGACGTTCCGGGCGGGTTTCCAATTCGACCAGCGCACAAAGACCGTGGATGAAAGCCAGATCACGCTCAATACAGCGGCGCAGTTCACAACGGTGGGGATCCCGACCGATTATAACCAGTTTTCGCTGGATCAGTCGTTCCTCGGCAAAATTCCAATGGGCTACACGTTCCGCTATTTTGATACGAAAAAGATGGAAGACGTGTCGGAAGCCGCACGCGCAAACTCTGCCTTCGTTCCAAACACCGGCAACATCTATGATGTGCGTGAGCAGGTCTATGCGGGTTTCCTGATGGGCAATGCCAAGTTTGATTGGGGCTCTGCCGTCGGCGGGGTGCGCGTGGAGCATGTCAAAAACCGCGGCATCGCTGTCGCAACTGTTGCGGGCGTTACGGGCCCTGTGACCGCAGAGTCGAGCCAGACACTCGTTTTCCCAAGCATGCACATCAACTATAATGTTGATGACACCAAGAAGCTGCGCCTCTCCTTCAACTCGGGCGCGGCCCGTGCGGATTATGACCAGCTGCGTCCAAACGTTACCGTCAATGATTCCAACCAGACGATTTCTGGCGGCAATCCAGCGGTCAAGCCGGAGCGCGCCTATGGCATCGATGCCTATTTCGAATGGTATGTGAAGCCGCAGGGTTATTTGATGGCCGGTGTGTTCGTTAAGAAGGTGAAGGATGTCCTTTATCGCGAGACCCGTACTTTTGGTTCGGATGCTCTGAACAGCGGCAATGTCGATCGCTCAGCCTATGCCTTCTCAGGCATCACCAACGGCGGCGATGGACGGATTTACGGTTTTGAAGCTGCTGCCCAGCTTCAGTTGGAACCTTGGACAGCGTCGATGGGCCTGCCGGACTGGATGGGTGGTTTTGGAATCAGTGCCAACCTGACCCTCAACGACAGCGAAGTGACGAAGCCCGCCATCGGCGCAGTCCCAGCCCGCAAGGTCCGGCTGCCCGGCACGTCGGACGTGGTTTACAATGTTGGTGGCTATTATGAAAAATATGGCGTCTCGCTGCGTCTCCAGTATCAGAAGCGCAGCACCTGGCTTGATGGCATCGCAGATGACCTGACCGATGCCGGTGACACCTATTGGGCCGCGGATGACGAGCTCGATTTCTCGGCTCGTTATGAAATTACGCCCAATGTTGAAGTCTTCTTCGATGCCACCAACCTGCTGAACAATCCCGGTCGTCGTTACTCGGAGCCGGGCAATCTGCTGACGGCATTGGGTACACCGACTGCGGCCAGCACCGCGCAGACGATTGAATGGGAGCGGTTTGGTCGTCGGTTCAGCGGTGGCTTCCGGTTCAACTTCTGATGAGCCTCAGCGCATCTGTGGCGTTCCTTCTGGCGGCGGGAGCCGGGGCTTTGCCTCCGGTTCCCGCACCGCCTGTGAAGACAGCAACAGTCGTCGCAAAGCAGGAAACGGCGCCGGTCGGTACCGTCGCGGACGACGCGGCGGACGATCCTGCCATTTGGAGAAACCCAAGAGTCCCGGCCCGCAGCCTTATTGTCGCCACCGACAAAAAGGCCGGCCTTTATGTTTATGGGATGGATGGCAAGGTTCGCCATTTTGTGGCCGGCGGGCGGCTGAACAACGTTGACCTGATCGACATGGGCCGCACCGGCGTGATTGTGGTTGCCAGTGACCGCAATGATGAAGCGCAGGCCCTTCTCCAAATCTATCGGTTGAACATACAGTCAGGCGAACTGACAGCACTTGGGTCCGTAACCGGCGGGCAGGGCGAGGCCTATGGCGTTTGCCTGATGCGCAGTGGCCGGGCGCTTGATGCGTTTTCGGTTCTCAAGCACGGTGCCATTCACCGCGTTTCCATCAGCTTTGGGAAGAACGCCCCGTCTGGTCGTGTTGTACAGTCGATGCAGTTGGCCACGCAAACTGAAGGTTGTGTCGCCGACAGCCGAACTGACACCCTCTATGTCGGGGAAGAAGACCGCGGCATATGGGCCTTTGATCTCGGTAAAAAGTCTGACCAGCCCCGCCTTGTCGCGCCGGTGGACGGAACGCACTTGGTTGCCGATGTTGAAGGGCTGGCGCTTCTTCCGAAGGGACGTCGCGGTGGCTGGCTTGTTGCCTCTAGCCAAGGCGACAATGCCTATGCGCTCTACCGTTTGCCAGATATGAAGCCAGATGGACGCTTCCGCATTGCCGCGGGACAATTTGGCAGCACTGAAGAAACAGACGGTATTGCGCTGATGCCCGGGCGGTTTGGGCCCGGCTACCCAAGCGGCTTGTTTGTGGCGCAGGATGGCGACAATGCGCCTGCTGCGCAGAATTTCAAGTTCGTCTCCTGGCGGGACGTGGTAAAGGCAATCGGAACCGGAAAATGACGAGGACGCTGGCAAACCTTGTTTCGACGCCACTTGTGTTGGCATTAACATTGGTTGCCAGCCCCGCACTTGGCCATGGCGGCCATGCTCTGATGCCCGGCGGTGAACCTGCAAGCCCGGCCAGCGCATCATCGAAACAGGGCCGGACATGGCTCGCCGGTGATCACCACATCCACAGCGAATTCAGCGCGGACTACAAACCGGACCCTGAAAAGCCGGACGCCATGCCGACGCCTCTCTTCGGCCGCGACGGGCGTTATTCGATCAAGAAGAATGCGGAAATGGCGCGGACCTATGGTCTGGCTTGGATGGTTTCCACAGACCATGGTGGTCCAAACCATAGCCGGATCAATCATGACTTCGCCTATCCCGCGCTCGAGGATTCCCGCCGCGCTGTGCCCGAAGTGCTTCAATTCTTCGGCATGGAGCTTGATACGCCGGCGGGAGACCATAGCAGCCTGATCATTCCGCTTAGCGGTCAGGAACGGGCCCAATTGTTCGATATTGAAAGCCGCTTCTCGCAGAAGGAGGCTTGGCCTGCCGACTCGGCGCGGGACCAACCCTCGCGGATGATTGAGGCGTTGAAGGTTATGAGCGCGCAACCCCTTCCGCCCGTTCTTTTTGCCAATCACCCGTCGCGGTCCGCACCCATTGGCAGTAAGTACGGACGCTACACGCCGGAAGAGTTTCGTAATTGGAATGATGCTGCTCCAAAAGTGTCTGTCGGCATGGAAGGCGCGCCGGGGCATCAGGCAGGGGCCTTGAAACCCGATGGCACGCTCGATCCTGTCGGGCGGCGCGGCGGCTATGCCAAGCTGTCCACCATTGGCGGGTTTGATCCGATGACCGCTAAGTTGGGCGGCCTGTGGGATGCTATGCTGGGGGAGGGGCGCCGCTGGTGGATCACCGCGACGTCGGATTCACACAACAACTGGCGCGATGGCGGGAATGATTTCTGGCCCGGCGAATATTCAAAGACCTATGTTCTCGCGCGCCGCGATCATGGCGACATTTTGGATGGTCTGCGCCACGGCCGGATCTTCGTGACAACGGGGGACCTCGTCTCAGAAGTTCATATGTCGGCGCACGGGGCGCGCGCGTCGAAGGTAAAGGCGGGTCTGGGGGAGCTTCTTACGGTCCCGCGTGGCGACGATGTGGTCATTGAAATTCGTGTCCGCGATCCCAAAGGTGCAAATAGTGCGAAGCTGACACCTGATGTGCGTCGTATTGATCTTATATCCGGTCGCGCGACCGGACCGGCGCAGGACCGTTCAACGGATATCAATTCCAGCACTCAGGTTGTGCGTCGTTTTACGAAAGCGGATTGGAAACGCGAAGGCGAGGTCCTGGTCATGCGCCATCGCCTGCCCAAGGTGACCGAGCCCCTCTACTTTCGGCTGCGCGGCACCAACACGGATGAGCTTGAGCCGGCAGAAGACCAGCCGGGAGAGAATCCTTGGGGCGATCTTTGGTTTTACGCGAACCCGATATTTTTAGACGTTAAGAACTAATCAAACGCTTGACGACAAACGTGTTCGAGATGGGCCGCTATCAAGGCCTCACGCTCTACCCATGGAAATTCAGGGCGACTGAGGAGGAGGGCGACAAGGCCGTGCATGCTCGCCCAAGTGGACTGGGCCAACGCTGCTGTTGTCAGGTCGTCGATGTTTCGCACGGATTTGAACAGGTCATGGAGGATGGCAAAGCAGCGCATACCGCTTTCATGAATGGTTTCTTTTTGATCGGGTGGGTGTGCCGTTGTCCGCTCAAGCATGAAGGCGATCCGGTAGGCGGCGCTTTGTTCAAGCCCGAAGGCCACGTACTGTCGGCCCATAGAGCGGAGGCGCTCATGCGGTGTCCCGGTTGATGATGCGGCTGCCGACATACGCTCGCTGAGTTGTGCGAAAGCCCGTTCACTCAATTTGATGGCAATGTCGTCCCGGCTATTGAAATGCGCATAAAGGGACGGCTGGCGGATCCCGACCGCTTTCGCAATGTCGCGCGTAGAGACGTTCTGGACGCCGTGTTCAAGAAACAGGCGCATGGCCTCATCTAAGATCTGCTCGCGCCGGTCTTCGGCTTTGGAGGTCGGTGGCACGGTCACATTGCTTCATCCCTCCGCTTGACAAGGCGTGTCAACCTATCAATGATAGGTAGCGAAAGGCCACTTAAACTGATGTTCCGCCGAGCTGCTCTGTCCGCCTTGCTTTTCAGCAGTTTAGTGCTCGTCGGGTGCGGCAGCGCTTCTGATGCGCCGCCGACCGCTCAAGCGGTGCCGACCGTTCGCGTTGCCCTTGTCGCGGCGACCGCGTCTGCACGGGAAATTCAGGCAATTGGCACGGCCATGTGGCGGCAGGAAACGCCGCTTGGATTTACATCTGACGGGCAGATTGCCCGCATATTGGTCAATGAGGGTGATATCGTTCGTCGAGGGCAGCTTCTGGCAACGTTAGACACAACGCCAATCGTGGCTGAACTCTCAGTCGCCCAAGCCGAAGCGCGTCGGTCTCAGTCTGAACTGAAGCGCTTGGACCATCTTTATCGTAATGGGTGGGTGACGAAGCAACGACTTGAAGCCGCACAAGCCTCAGCCCAAGTATCAGCCGCTCAGGTGCAGGCGCGCGGCTTTGCCCTTCAGACGGCACAGGTGATTGCCCCGAGCAGCGGCGTCGTGCTGGCGCGCTTGGCCGAGCCCACGCAAGTTATCGCCAAGGGGTCGCCCGTGCTTGTCATTGGGGAGACAGATGGCGGCTATGTGATCCGGGTTCCGGTCAATGACCGTGTCGCTGCCTCTTTGACGATGGGAGAGCCTGCGCTTGTGCGGTTCGAGGCTCTGGGAGCAACGCCGCTCCAAGGTCGCATTGTGGAGATTGGCGGCCGCGCGCGGCAGACGACCGGTACATTTGATGTTGAAATCTCACTGCCCAACGCACCCGGTCTGCGCTCCGGCATGATCGGGACTGCGATCTTAGCGATCGCGCCGCTCGGTGCGGCGCCCAGCATCACCTTACCCGCCATTGCCATTTTCTCTCCTCGGGCAGGGGAAGGATTGGTCTATGTGGTGGATGCGAGCGGCACGGCGCGTCTGCGTCAGGTGACACTCAGCGACACAAAGGATGCGGGCGTTGAGGTGCTTTCCGGCGTGAAAGCGGGTGAACGCATTGTGCTGTCCGGGTTCGATAAGATCCGCAATGGCGCGCGCGTCAATGCTGTGATGCGTACCCCGTGAACCTCATCGCATTTGCCGTAAAGCGCTGGCAGCTTACGGCCGTCATCTTTCTGCTGTTCGCAGCCTTGGGCATTCAGTCGTTTCTAACGATTCCGCGATCAGCCGACCCGCATTTTCCAGTCCCGACGATTGTGACCGTCGTCTCTCTTCCGGGTGCGGATGCAGCTGAAGTCGAAGAGACCGTGGCCAAGCCGATTGAAGAAGCCGTTCAAGGCATCGACCGGATCAAGGAGATCCGTTCCACCAGCAACAGCGGTGTGGCTGTCATCTCGACAGAATTTGACTATGGAACCAACGCAGATCAGGCGCTGGATAGGGTAGTCCGGGACGTGAACGCCATTCGCGGCCAGTTGCCCTCCGGGATAGGCCGTATCGAATTCCGACGCGTGCGGACGACGGAAGCTGCGGTGATCCAGCTCGCTTTGGTGAGCGATAATGCCTCTTGGCGGCGCATGGACAAGTACGCGCAGGATGTTCGCGACAGGTTAAATGTCGTGCCCGGTGTCCGGGCGACGACAATCTTTGGCTTGGCTAAACCCGAACTTCGCGTTGCGATTGACGCGGGCCGTCTGTCAGAGGCCGGCATTCCCGCGACCGCCGTGGCCAATGGTATTGCCGCAGGTGGAGCAACGATTGCGGCGGGCGCCATTAATGCGGGAGACCGTCGGTTTAATGTGGATGCAGGGGGGGCTTACCGCTCACTGGACGCCGTAAGAGGCTCGATCATTAAGGGGGAGCCAGGTCGTTTCGTTACGGTGGGGGACGTCGCCAAGGTCGAGTGGGCCGAAGCCGAGCAGCTTCATTACACGCGCTATAATGGCCAAAGAGCCATTTTCATTTCGGTCAAGCAGAAGGACGCGGTCAGTGCACCGGACCTGCGCAAGCGGCTGGCCGCTGTGGTGGAGTCGCTGAATACGTCGCTCCCCCCTGATATGAAGCTTGCCACAGCCTTTGATCAGACGCTGGATATCAAGCGGCGCCTCAACCAGTTGGCCACTGATTTTGCCATTGCGCTTGCCTTGGTTTTGATCACGCTCATTCCTTTGGGCTTGCGTGCTTCCATGGTGGTGATGTTGTCGATCCCCTTATCGCTTGCCATGGGTATCTTTGCGCTTGCCCAGCTTGGTTATACCCTCAATCAGATCAGCATTGCAGGGTTCATTATCTCCCTTGGTCTTCTGGTGGATGATTCCATCGTCGTGACGGAGAACATTGAGCGCCACATGCGGGGCGGGGAGACGCCGACGGACGCTGCGATCACTGGCACCAAGGAGATCAGTCTCGCGGTTCTTGGTTCAACCGGCGTGTTGCTGTTTGCTTTCTTGCCGCTGGCCTTTCTTCCGGAAACTTCGGGTGATTTCGTCCGGGTATTGCCGGTCGCGGTGCTCGTTACGGTCGCCAGTTCGTTAATCGTCTCACTGACGATCATTCCCTTTGTGGCCAGCCGCCTTTTGAAGAATAATCATGGTCCAGAGGGCAACAAGGTTCTGCAGTCGATTAACGGTGCCATTCATCGTTTTTATCAGCCGATCCTGCATTGGGGCCTCCAGAACCCAAAACTGACCGTTTGGGGGTCACTTTCAATTTGCGTGGCGACGCTGGGCACCTTGCCATTGATTGGGACCAGTCTTTTCCCCGCCTCTGACTCGCCCTATTTTATGGTTCGGGTGGAAACGCCTGAAGGCAGCGGCATGGTGGCCACAGACCGCGCCGTTCGCGATGTTTCACAAATCGTCTCCACCTTCCCGGGCATCACCGGGCGGATGGACAATGTTGGGCGCGGCAATCCGCAGATTTACTACAATAATATCCCCCGCGAAGATGACACCCGCTATGGCGAAGTGTTCGTCACCATCGACAAATGGTCGCCAACGGATAGTCCGCGCCAACTCGACGAGTTGAGGCGCAAGCTGAACGTCTATCCGGATGCGAAGGTGACGGTTGTGCAGTTTGAAAACGGCCCGCCGGTTGAAGCGCCAGTTGCCATCCGTTTGAGAGGCGCGGATATACCGTCTTTGCGCGAAGCGGCGCGTCAGGTTGCATCGATCATGCAGGCGACGCCCGGCCTACGAGATGTCGACAATCCGCTGGCGATCGACCGGGTCGACCTCGACATCGGCTTTGACCCCGCATCGGCGAGCCTGCTTGGTGTGACGCCGGGCGATATTCGCCGGTCCGTCCGCATTGCGCTCGCTGGCGAGAGGGCGAGCAGCTTTCGTGATCCAGAAGGGGATACCTATCCCGTGGTCGTGCGATTGCCGATGGCCAAGGAGCAACCCATTTCAGCGCTCCAGTCCATCTAT
>Ga0222712_10005576_pt1 | contig 12675 bp, 11 predicted proteins | sample C33_657DmetaG_FD_165043 | JGI IMG/M metagenome (GOLD analysis project Ga0222712, IMG submission 165043) | Estuarine water microbial communities from San Francisco Bay, California, United States - C33_657D | ecosystem: Environmental > Aquatic > Marine > Unclassified | place: USA: California...
CGCGATGCGTCCCGTTCGTCGTCGTCGGGCGACGACGTTCGGTGTGTTCGACGCCGTCGCTTCCGTGGACGTCGCGCGATCGCCGCGACGTGACGTCGCGTCGTGACGTTTCGTGACGTGACGTCGCCGCCGTCGTCGAGAGGCGTCGTCGTCGTCGTCGGTCGTTCGTTCGCGCAGGAGACGTCGAGAGCGAGCGTGGTTTCGCGGGGTGTGACGGTTCATCTTCCGCGTCTCGACGTCGATCGCGAGCGATGGTGCGAACGTACGCGCAGACGATCAAGGTGAAGCGATCGATGGCGAACGCGTACGACGAACTCCACGTCGCGGTGTGGCGAGAGGTTTTAGACAGTTTGCGCGCGATCGGAGTGATCGATATGAAGATATATCGAAGTGGCGAACGGTTGTTCATGCACATGACGTGCGAGGATGGGTTCGATCCGCGCGTCGACTTTGAGCGCCACGCGTCGATGAACGCGCGTTGCGAGGAATGGAGCGCGCTGACGCGAATGTTTCAGGAACCGAGCGAAGACGCGCGAGAGGGCGAGTGGTGGACGCCGATGGATGAGGTGTTTGACTTGCGCGAACAGCTCGAAAGGGCGGTTGGGACGGGGGCGTAGCGGCGCGCGCGCGCCGTCGCGATTTCGCAAACCGCGAACGTGTTCGCACCATCATCATCCTTGTTTTACAACGCCCTGGAAGCGCGCTACGCCGTAGTACCGACGACTTGAATCCCAACCGTGCGCTCTCTCGGCCCGTCGAGTTCGACGAACATCACGCTTTGCCACGTCCCGAGCGTCACCTTTCCCTCGCTCACCGGAACCGTCACGGAATTCCCAATCATCATCGACAACAAGTGCGCGTGGCAATTCTCGGGCTCTTGCGCGCGCCACGCATCATCCCCTCCTGGCCAATCTTTTGGTCCGTGTCGTCGATCGAGATCGTTATGCAAATAAAAATCATTCGGCGGCGCCGCTCGACGAAACCACGCTCGCGCGTCTTCAATCAATCGCTCTTCATTCTCATTTATCGTCACCGCCGTCGTCGTGTGTCGCGAGATCACGTTCACGACGCCATCGACGATGTTCGCCTCTTCGATCGCTTTCGTGATGTACGCCGTGAGGTCGATGAAATCGACTCCGCGTCGCGTCGTTCCCAGGCGTACCGAGGCGTACGAGAACGCGCAGCGCGCGTCCGACATCGACATCACGCGCGTTCGCGCGCGCGTGCGCACGCTCGAGCGAACGCGAGTGCGCGTCGTTCGTACTCGAGCGCACGCGAAAGCGCGCATGGAAAGAGATGAGGGAAGATGATGCCGAACCGCGACGCCGAACGCGCGCGCGCGTGTGCGGGACGCGGCACTGCGCGTCGCTTGGTTTTCACGAGCGAGCGATCGATCGATATCGCAAAGAGACGACGGGAAAACGTGCGCGCGGTGGTTTCATCGCGCGCGGTCGTCACTCGCGCGCGCGTTCGATCGCGAGCGAGACCGAGGGGGAGGGAAAAAAAAAGCAGACGCATGACGCCGGCGCGCTTCGCGCGGGCGAGGGCGAGCGCGCGCGCGAACGTGGGCAGTGCGCGACGGAGGATGACATCGGTGAATGGGAAAAGAGCACACACGCGCACGATTTTTGGGCGAGAGATGAACGCGCGCGAGAGAGACGGAGAAAAGGTGAGAGTGGGGCACGGGTTCGCGAGCGCGAACGCGAACGCGGAGCGAGCGAACGACGTCGAGCGGGACGGGCGAGCGCGGAGGAGGAAACGCGCATCGGTCGCGGTGTCGTCGGTCGGGGCGAACGCGTACGATGGGTCGGAGCTCACAAAAGTTGAGTTGAAGCAGAAATTGTCGGTGTTTTGCGTCATGCTCGCGGTGTTTTTGCATTTGCTCGGTTTCACGGTGACCGGGCCGATTACGCCCGGATTGGTCGCCCATTTCGCGATTCCGGCGGAGAATGTGGGGTATCTCACGAGCGCGTACCCGCTCGGGATGTTTGGCGCGCTGTTTGTGTGGCCACGTTTGAGCGATAAGGTGGGGCGAAAGCCGATATTGGTGATGAGTTTGGTAGGCGTAGGCGCGGGTTTGATTTTACAAGGATTGTGCGTGAATTCGGGATGGACGTTGCAAACATTCTTGCTCTTGCGCGTGTTGAGCGGCGCCTTCGCGGGGGCGAGCCCGGTGGTGAAAGCGTATTTGGCCGACGCAGCAACGCCGGAATTTTTGCCGCAGCTCATGGCGTGGCGTGAGGCGTCGTGTACGTTGGCGTTCATCGTCGGTCCGACGCTCGGCGGATTGCTCTTCGCAGGGTACAATTTATCGTCGGCTATTAGTGTCACCGGTTGGGCGTCCATCGCGGCGGCGGCGTTAGTGGGCGTGTTCATGACATCACCGGCGGACATGCGTCAGAGCATGGCGGAAACGGTGGAGGCGTCTAGAGACGAAGATTCGCCTGGAGGTGTCGCAACGCGCGCCATGACATCCGCTAAGCCGGCGCCAGGAGTGTACGACCCCGACGCGCTAAGCTGCCCGCTCGGGAGAAACTATCTCCCCGCGGTGGCGACGATTTGTTTGACTAGTTTCCTATATAACGCCGGGCAGTCGACGTTTGATTCCTTCTTTCCGCTTCTGTTGTCCAAGAAGCTCGCGATGGCGCCGACGCAAATCGGCGCACTGCTCACGACGCTATCCATTGTTTCCTTCACCGTGAGCGCCACGCTCTTCGCGCCGGTGGAGAAATTACTAGGCTTGACTAAAACTACGGTGATTGGTTTGCTCCTCGTCGCCATTGGTTTAGTGGCGATCGGTCAAGCCAACGCAGCGGCGTTCGTGCCCCCGGCGGCCATCGTCTACGTCGCCGGTTTGCCGCTCTTCACGCCGGCGATTCCAATCTTACTCATGCAGTGTGTGCCGCCGAACAAACGCGGCGCAGTCATGGGCATTGACTCCGCAATCAACTCTATGGCGAGAATCGTCTCGCCAATCTTCTTTGGTCGCCTCTTCGCCCGCGACCCCGCGGCGGCGTTTGGATCGGCCGGCGTCGTCGTCTTCGTCGCCTCCGTCGTCGTTGTCACTCGACGATATATCGTCCGCAAAGCCGTTTTACCCGCTATTTAACTAACTTTGAAGAACGATACTCTTCTTCGTTCTCGTTTACTTGACTCCTAGTCGTTCGTGTTGTAATCGTATCGTACCGTAGCCTTTCCGAGCGCGTTCGATCCTTCGTCCGCACTCCATGCCTCTCCTCGAGCACCGCGCGTTCACCACGCCCTCATTCGCCCCGCGCGTGATCACGTTATCCTTCGAACACGACACCGAAGACGTCCCTCTGCGCACTGGGTTGCGCCTTTGGTCGACGTCGTACGCTTTGGTCGACGTCCTGGCGAGCTCGACGCGCGTTCGCCTGGCGAACGCTCGCGTCCTCGAGCTCGGCTCGGGCGTCGGCGCGTGCGGGCTCGCGTGCGCGACGCTCGGGGCGAAATCGGTGACGATCACCGACCGCGACTCGCGCGCGTTGTCGCTCGCGCACGACAACGCACGGAAAAATGGCTGGTTCGACGACGAAAGCGCGGCGTGCGACGTTCGCGTCGTCGCCCTGGATTGGAACGACCCCGAGACGTACGCGACGGTGGAGAATGGGTACGATTACGTCATCGCCGCGGATATGTTATACTTACCCGAGCACGTCGATGCGTTGGCGACCTGCATCGATGCGCATTTAAGCAAAAATGGGGCGTTCGTCGCGGCGTTTGGCGTGCGGAACGTCTCTCTCGCGGAGGCGTTTGAACGCGCGATGGGCGATCGCGCGTTCGACGTTCGCACTGAAGCGCTGACACACGTGAATGAAGATATGAGGAACACGGCGAGAGAGTACGCGCACGACGAGGAAATTGTTGCGAAAGGGGGGTATAGATTGATGGAATGTCGTCGACGACGAGCGGCCGAGGCGAGCGAAGACGACGCGTTGGCAGAGTTCGCCAAGGATTTCATCGCGGGCGCGACGTTGGATCGTGCGCCGGCACGCGCGCGCGATGGGGATGTTAACGTTAGCGATAGTGATGAGGACGACGACGCGGCGTTCGATTTGGAATGCGCGTGCGCGTACGCGGTGAATGTGGAGGCGGCTGAGATCAAAATCGGCGCGCCGAGCGACATAACGGTATCGCGCGCCGCCGAAAGTTTGCGCGAGCACGGCTTCGTTGTGTTGCAACCGACTGAAGCGGGCTCCTCGGCAATCGTTCCGCGAGACGTCGTGCACGACGTCTCGTTCGCTTGTGAAGAGTATCTGAATGAATTACTCGACGGCGTATCGGCTAAGGGAGTCGATCCGATGCGGGATATTTTCCGATTCTCTGAAATCTGTTCTCGCGCGCGAGACGGGTTGCGTTACGATTTCACGCACTCGGAGAGCGAGTCCGTTAAGGCTCGAGTCACCGCGCGCGGCGCTCGAGCGATTGAACAGTGGGAACGCGTGCAAGCGTCGGCGTCTCCTTGGGTCGAGCCAATTTTAGCTCGAGCGTACCCAAACGCGGCGTTCTCAGTGAAATCCATCGGATGCGTCACGTCCGAACCGAGCGCGCCAGATCAGCATTTTCACTCCGATGGGCGAGTTTTTGGAATCGTGAACGTGTTCGTGCCTCTAGTAGCGACTGCAAACGGCGAAGACGACGCGCAAGGTACGGCGTTCATTCACGGAAGCCATCGTTGGAATCACGAGGCGGCATACGTGACGACGAAAACAAAGAGACAACAAGACGCAGCGCCGCGGTCGATGCCGGAGCTCACCCTCGGATCGTTACTCGTGTACGATTATCGCGTCATGCACCGAGGTGGGGCGAATAACTCTTCAAAGCGACGACCGCTCGCGTACGTCATGTTTGGTGCAGAAAACGTGCGAGACCGCTGGAATTTCCCACCCGACGATTCTCTCTGGGACGTGCACTCGACGGGCGTTCGGTAAATTGGTAGATTAGCAATAGACATAGGTATATTAGTAGGTAGCGGCTCGTAACTTCCGTGGCGTGCATAAAATATGTGCGGCGCGCGAAATAGAACTTTTGCGTCGCGGCGTACGCATTACATGTAGGTCTAATAAGAGCTAGGAAACACATCATCGAAACGGGAAGTTTACTCCACTTCGTCGAGATAATCGGCGACTTCAGCCGCGGTCAAGACTCTGAAAATTCGATCGGCGCCGACGACGCCGATTTCGATGTTTTCCGCTGAAATCTGCCCGTCAAAACCTTCTTTAAGGGTAAGAATAGCGGTGTGAATCGCATCTTCCAGCTCCATGTCATCGCTATATCGCTTTTCCAAAAACGTCTTCGCGTTCACCATATTCTTACCGATCGCGCTCGCCTTCCACGCGAAATACGACCCGCTCGGATCCACTTGGAACAAACTCGGTCCCGCGTCGTCGTACCCAGCCATCAGTAATGACACCCCGAACGGTCTCACCCCTCCTTGTTGCGTGAACTCTTGCATCGTCGTCGCCGTCTCTCTAACCAATTGCGATGCCGGCATCGTCTCCTTATACGTTCGATAATACGTTTGCGTCTCCTTCCTCGCCATTCGCGTCAGGACGCGAAAATCCGGCCCCATCCCGGCGTACGTCACCCCGATCGCCTCCGTCAACGTCGATATCTTCTTCACCGTCGATGCGTCCACTAACGTCGACGGCGATTTCTTCTCCGTCGCGAGCACTACGCCGTCGCGCGCTTTGATCCCTAACGCCGTCGCCCCTGAATTGATCGCCGCGAGCGCGTGCTTGATCTGCACCAGCTCCCCGCTCGGGGAGAACGTGGTTAAGCTGAAGGAATACCGTCCGTCGGACATCGCGCGTTTGACGACTGAACGACGAACGAGATCGATCGCGAACCGCGCGCGATCCGATCGATCGCACGTCGATGACGACGCACAGTGACGCCAAGAACGACCTCGATTCGATGGAGTCGATCGGATCGGATCGCGTCGGGTCGATCGCGTTCGAGGTCAACGCGTCACAACGAGGCGAATGGGAAGGTGAAAGCGCTTCGATCGATGGTCTCGATCGATGTGTCGATCGAACGAATGATGTGAACGACGACGACGACGACGACGACGACGACGACGACGACGAGGGAGATGAAGGTGCGCGATCGATGGAATTGGCGAGAGGCGCGCGCGAGAGAGAGAGAGAGAGACGCGTCGAGAGTGATGATAGAAACAACGAGCTAATCTTCTCGCCGACGCCCGATGAGGGGAATGGAGAAACCAATCGTTGACGTGTCATTCTTACTCTGACTCGACGCCGTATGCGAGGACGGGAACGCGCGCGCGCGGTGAAGGATTTTTCTTAGGCGACGCGAACGCGTTCGGGTCGCGCGCGCGCGAGAGCGAGAGAGAGCGAAACGCGCGACGAGACGAGAGCGCGAAATGCGCGACGAATGCGACGCGCGCGAGTGGGACGGGCTCTTTGGGATAAGGCGAATTGATACCTCGCCCGTACTCTGAGCTATCTTTTATTTATACTCGCAACATTAAGGCCGTGCGGACATAATCGGAGTGCCCGTCTAACTTTTGATGAGGTTCTGTGAGCAATCCCCGGGATATTTCTTCTTCTACGCGACTTTGCGAGCGCTTTTTCCGCCTTGGTACTGATACGTGTGTGATGTAGGTGTTGCGATGCGTCCGTGAAAGCTCGACGTTTTCGCGTCGACGGCGGTCGATTTAGCGTCGAGAGTTCGCGCGGTTTGTAAAAATGTACAGTACTTTGAGTCGTTGAACGACGGAACGTCGCGATCGAATTATGAAACGCGACGCGCTCGTCGTCGCCACGCGGAGCGCGCCGTTTTGCTCATCAAAGGCTCAGTCGTTCTTGATGTCAATAAATATAACACGCGCTGTGGGACACGCTCTAGAGCGCGCGTGTGAGCGCGCGCGCATTCTAATCTACAAATTTCACCGCGGTGACGTAGCGCGTGAACGCGGCTCGCAAATATCGCGTCGCCATGTCCTCGTCGATCATCCAATACACGAGCTCGTTAAACGCCCGGGCCACGGTTTCGCTATGAACTAAATCGCTATTTAACTTATCTCTCACCGCTCGAGAAGACTCCAAGACATTTCTAGGATCGATGTCGAAGCAGAATTCGTCGTCCGTCAACCCGCCCGCGATCCAGTCGGTGAACACGTTGACGCGCACCAACGCCGCCTTTGCCTCGGCGATGAGTAGCTGTCTGTGGAATGAATGACCGTTGCCATCAATGTCGAGAAGAAACTTGTAGTTGTCGAATTCAGACTTTTGCATCTCGGGCTTCATTAAGTGTCGCACGGAAGCGGCGTTGAAGTTCTGTATAACCGCCGTCAATCCCACGTCGAATCCAGTTTCGTTGGCGAGAATCCCAATGCTGCGCGCGCGCATGTTCGTCTGCGCGTCGCCCATGCCCGTCGTGGAGCCGCGAAAAGTGATGTCACTCGACCTCTCGCTCCACGGTTTCACGCTCGCCGGACGCGGCTTGACGATGTGACCAAACCAATCAGGAAACGGAACGAGCAAATCTTTAAAACAACCGCGAACGGTTGCCATGCTCCAAACCGGAACGTTTTCGTCTTTATTCACCACCCCAGGCACGATGTTCGCGTGCACGCGCGAGAGCTCGCTCAAATTTGGACAGTCTCCCAACAGCTGCGGCTCGTCGAAATTGTTCACTAAAAAATACGCCTCGACGAAATCTTTCGGGAAATCCCGCGCGATTTCATTCACGTGGGCGCGAATGTGATCGTGTAATCCATTCGTGCTCCAAAAACTCGCCGTCCCGCCGCGGTGAGTCCACGAAAACCCGTTTACGCTCTCCCTTTTCAACGCGTACAAGGACAACTTTGCGCCGCCGCGGCGACACACCTCCGACATCGCCTTCTTACTCGTCACCATCCCCGCGAGCGCGTTCACGTCCGCGAAAGCGCTCGCAAAAAATCGTTCGAAGAACGCATTCTTATCTTTCGCGAACATCTCGCGCGTCGCTCGTTCGCGCCCTTCGCTCGTTCCCGTTCCCGTTCCCGTTCGCGCCTTCGTCTCCGCTCGTCCCGACGCCGGCGCCGCGTTCGCGTTCCCATCTCCCCTCTCCTCTCTCTCATCCCATGACGTCGTGTTCACGAACGTCACCAACGACCGTTTCGTGTCCGATATCACGTTCCCATCTTTCGTGCGTCCGTCGACGATGCGCCGCTCGCGCGCTCTCGCGACGCCGTCCTCCGCGACGCCGAGCTTCAACCCGCCCGCGACCAAGGACACCACCGACGCGAACGCGATGAACGCCAACGACGCGCGCATCGCGCGAGCGTTTGCGATTTAACAAACTTTGTCGTGTTCGCCTCGCGATAAGCGCGCTCGCGCGACGACGACGCGGCGCGAAAAGACGCATCAATCATCGCGATGGCGCATCGCGTCGCTCGCGATGATTGAGCGCATTGGATTCCCCAATCGACGTTTCATCGCGCGCGTTTTGTCACTTCGCGTTTCGCGACTTTCGTCGTCGGCGCACATGCGCCACGCGCACGCGTCGTCTGCGTTGACGCGAACGGTCGCGTCGGTGTTCGTCGTCGTCGGCGTCGTCGCGCGCGCGCGCGTGGGAATCGACGCCGTGGACGACAGGTCGTCGTCGAACGCGTTGAAGGTTTTCGCGAATAATCGCTCGACGGATACATTCGAGGTGACGGCGAACGAACGAACGAAGTCGAGGACGATCGCGAGCGAGTTCACGACGTCGCGTGGGGCGTCGTCGACGACGCGCGCGACGTTCTTGACGTATTCGGACCGCGCGACGGATGGGGCGTGTCTGGGACTCGAGACGGCGTCGTCGCGCGGGATCGATTTGAAAGTTATCGGCGTCGACGGCGACGGAGGGAGGTTTGATTTCTCGCACATCACGAATGTGAAGACGAAGAAGCTGCACGCGTGGTTGCGAGTGATGAACGACGAAGAGTTGCGAGGTGAATACGGGGTGAAGGATGACGGGACGTTGGTCGCGCTCGCGGACGCCACGGATGTGCTGTACTTACAATCGAGCGACGAAGTGGTGAGGAAATATCTCGCGATAGTGAATTTCGTGAAACCGGACAAGGCGTTGATCGTGGTGTCCGCCGAACGGAACTGTTGGCCGTACATGGATGGGTCGCGGGAGATTCAGCCGGGTGGGCGCGAGCGGTGCGCAAAATTTCCCGACGGAGGCGGATCGACATACAAGTATTTGAACTCAGGATCGATGATTGGGCCAGCGAAGGCGATCGCGGCGATGCTGCGCGATGTCCAGGCGGCGATGAAGACCGTGAACGACGACGATCAAGGCTGCTTGCAGGAGGCGTACATGAGGCAAATCGAAGGTCACGGTTCGAGTGAATACACCATCGCGCTCGACCATAAACAATCGTTATTTCAAACGGGCTGGGGAAGTAGATTAGAGACGAGTTCGTACGCTTTATACGAGCCCAAGGGGGCGTATTATAACACCACACGAGGAGTCGTCGTGAACACGGAGCACGAAGTGGAGCCGGCTATGGTACATTTCAACGGGGGGAAGCCCGCGCACTTGCCTTTAGCGAGACACTTTGTGAAGTTTCATGCGCGAGACAACAAAACAACGACGGAAGCGCACGAGCGATTGAAATCGCAGTACCCGTGGTTTGAAACCAAGTGCGCTTCGGTGTTGGAATTTAGGTAGTTCTTTGTAGGTACAGTAGGACCAAAAAATGTCTATTACGCGCTTGGTGTCTATCTACATCTCGCTATTGAACGTCGTTTTGTCGAAATAACGCTCCTGAATGTCCAAAGTCGTCGCGTGCTGCGCGAGCGAAGCCGCCGGAGCGACGGCGTTGCGCAAATCAAATTCCTCCTCCGCCTCTACGCGTTCGCGAAGTTCATCCGCCTCCAGTCTCGCGCCTTTATGCACACCTAAAGAGTATCCGATCGCCTTATCCACCAACGCCGCAACTTGGCTCACGGTTTCTTCGTCATCGACCGCCATCGGCAGAAACCGCACTAGGCCAAAGTCTTCGATGACTTCGCATAATCCGGCGGTGAGCTTTTTGTACTTTGCCATCGCTGGGTCGGAGCTAATGTGCTCCACTAAATATTCTAAATCCATCACCTCCGTGTAGTAATCTAAATTGAACGCCAACTCCCCGTATTGCTCCAACATATCCACTTTGCTCAACACGCTCACGTGCGGGGTCTCCAAGTGCAACATCGACTGCAGCGTCACCAAGAGCGCCGAAACGTACTTCCCAGGGTCGGTGCACAAGTGCGAGTCGCTCAGATGCACCGTGCACAGGCGGTAATGCCACTCGTTCATCATGACGTGTATGATGTTCCTAAAGCTTCCGTGCGCGTTGAACAGCTCCGTTTGCCCTGGGCAATCGAATATAAAGTAGTGCGTCTCCGCGAGCGGCGCAAGGCGTTCCTTAAGCCAGTCGAGATTCTTCTCCAAGTACTCAGCGCAGAACACCAACGCGCCGTTGGGGCCGAGCCCGAACTCCTCCATCGCTTGGTCGACGGATATCAACTCGCTCAACGACACTTCGGCGTCGTACGGAGCTTCGTCGTTCGCCGGGTCGAGGTTCACGAGCGCCACGCGTCGTCCGCGGCGCTCGTGGTGGCGCTTCAACGCGACGCAGTAGGTGGTTTTCCCCGAACCAGGGGGACCGGTGACGAGCTGGCCGAACATCGAGCGAGAAAGCGTCGATCACAAATGATCAAAGCGAGCGCGGCGTCGTCGAATGACGAGCGATGAAGACGAGGGCACACGCCCTCGCGACGCTCAGAGGTGAGAAACGTTTGTTATTACAACCACCGCGAGCGGAAGAAATAGCTAGAAATTTACGAGGTTTGAATCATCGACCACCACCGATTAAGCTGGAAATCAAACGACGCGGGGAGTGGTAGGCGGGGAGGGAACGGAAATCATTTGCGGCTATGGCGGCGGCGAAGACGCCACATGCGCGTTCAGAGCGCACGCACAAACTTTCAATGCCCTCGACGAGCCCGCGAGCGCCCTCGGCTTGTAATATCAATCGACGCTGCGTGTGTTCGCATGCCTCAGCCAAAGACCCAGCCTCACTCGGCCCGAGCTCGGATGCATCGATCGCCGGCGTCTCGGCGGCGACGGGCACCGCGCTTCCTTCGAGCATACACGCCCACTGCGTGGATTCATGCTCCAACGCGTCGCGCAAGGCGCGCAGTTGCGCCTTTCGTGACTCGATCTTCGCCGCAACGGTCTGTGGTCCTCGCTCAAACTTGACCTCTTCGTCGATCAACATCTGCTCCACTCGCAACTGAAACTCTTGCAAGGCGTCTGTCACCGCTTTCGCCGCGAGCGCATCTTCACACTTGAGCGCCGGAATCACCGCCGCGCTCTCCGCCGCGCAAATCGACTCGCACAACATTTGCATACGCTCATCTTCAGGCATGTTATTCGGGAGCTTTTCGTGGAAATCCTCGCGACCGCGCGCCTCATCGCTCGTCGCCGCACCAGCGCCGTAGTGCTCTTGCGTTCGACGCCGCTCCGCGCGCGGCTCGACGATGGTCACGCCCAACCCAATCTTCGCGCTCTTGCGCTTTTTGTACTTGAACCCATCGCTATCGACGACGACGTGACTCTTACTCAATACCCCTAAACCCACGCGTGATAAGAAAACAATCACGCATCGTCAGCGTTTTATCGAACCGAACCGAACGCGAACGCGTTCCGTCGCGTCGCTCGCTCGTCGCGCGCCCTCGTTCGTTCTCGCACCTTTTTTCATCACGCTTCTCAGCGGCGTCGGCGTGCGTAAATCCTAAACAAATCATTCGACATCATCACCGTCAATCTCTTTCTATGACGCTCTGCGCCCTTGAACACTCTTTTCATCGCACTCTCGCGTCGTTCGTTCGCTCGTCCCGTTTAAACGCGCCGCTCGCGCGCGCGTCGACGCACGCACCGCGTTCCCATTCGTCATCGCTCGTAACGGCGTCCCGTCCTCGTTCGCCGTTGTGTGATGTTTACCATGCATCATCTCTTTCTCCGTGTTCGCGTTTGCCTTCGAAGTCGATCGCGCTGAAAGACGACGAATGTGTGAGAATCAAATCAATCGTTCGCCCACGTTCCCCTTCGTTGAAATCAATCCTTCGTCGAACGCGACGACGTAGGATCGATCGAAACGCCGAATGGCGTCGATCGATCGATCGAACGATCGATCGATCGATCGCGATCGCGATCGCCCGAAGTCGTCGACAGATGAGTGATGCGACGACGCACTGATGAACGTCGCGCGCGCGCGAGCGGGGAATGTCGCCTCGCGCGCGCGACGCGAACGATCGACGTCGTTCGTCGATCGAGCGCGCGGTTCTCGAGTTCTCGAGTTCTCGAATCGTCGAGTCGGTCGATCGGTCGGTCTCTCGGTCGGTCGATCGGTCGGTTGGTTGGTCGAGTCGTCGAATCGTCGAGTCGTCGAGTCGGACGACGACGACGACGACGACGACGACGACGACGACGACGACGACGACGCCTGTGACGACGACGAGTCATTCACTCGTCGCGTGTCCCTCACCTCGACCGCGCGTCGCGACGTCGCCCGTTGGTGGCGACGTCGCGCGCGACGCCTGTGACGACGACGGGAGAGGACGACGAACGGGAAACGATCGATCGATCGATCGATCGGGTCGAATGTCG
>Ga0222712_10005577_pt1 | contig 12674 bp, 11 predicted proteins | sample C33_657DmetaG_FD_165043 | JGI IMG/M metagenome (GOLD analysis project Ga0222712, IMG submission 165043) | Estuarine water microbial communities from San Francisco Bay, California, United States - C33_657D | ecosystem: Environmental > Aquatic > Marine > Unclassified | place: USA: California...
CTGTGCCTCTATCAACTTCTCCTGGGTGGATTGGAGATCTGAGGTCCTGAGCCTGATTTCGTCTTCAAGCCCGATGGTGAGTTGCTTGTTGCGGTCCTTCTGTTCCACCAAACTATCGCGGAGTGATGAGAATGCATTGGCCAACTCTCCCAATTCATCCCTTTGGCTTGTAACAGGTATAACAACGTCATAGTGTTCAGATTCAAGCTCCTTTGCAGTTTTGGTCAATTGCAGGATTGGCTTTGAGATTCTTCTCGCCAAAATGAAAAACAGAAACAGTGAAACCAACAGGATAATGGGAAGTATGATGTAAACCGGCCTGTTCAAATTGAATACAAGCTCATTGATCTTTTCCTTGGACGCTGAAATGAGGATATTCCCTACAAAATCAACAGTACGGAATGGATACTTTTGGTATACATACAACTCAGGATTAAGGGCAAGGATTTCCTCTTGTGGCCTCTCGGGATAACTGATAAAGACGTTCTCCTTTCCGGTGATGCTGTCCTCCACCAAAATAGCCACATACTCAAAGTCAGAAGTGCCAGAGACGAAATCAATCGTTTTCTTCAGTCCTTGGAAATCATCCGCCCTCAACGAAAGTTCCACACCCAATGCCACAGTTTTGGCAAGTTCCTTCAGTTCCCTTTCCTTGTTGTCCCTGAACAATTTTTCCTGCTCCCTGGGATAATAAAAGGCAACAATGAGCATCATCAAAGACAAGGTCAATGCAAATGGCAGCCAAATTCGAAATGAAATTTTTTGAAAGAACCCCGTCATATCAATTGTTGATGGAAATGATCAGATTCCCGGGAACTTTTTGATTACCGGATGAAATTACACCAATGCTCCCAGAAGTTCTTTTGACATAATTGATGATTTCCTCATCCGAATCAAGAAATACAGGAGGATTTGACCGACCCTGAAAAACCAGGGAAAGCCAGTACTTCTGTACGCCTGAAACCGTATTCCCGTAAATAACCGAAGCAACAATTTCAGCACTGGAAGACTTTGATGCGGGCAGCACAATAATTACCTGTTCCCTGGTTGACCAGTTTGCATATTTGCCCCTGAATACCTGTTTGATTTCCTTAGCGCTATTGCTGGAAAAACCTGTTTTGTTGCCTATGATGGTCACTGCATTCATAGAAACCTGTCCGTAAAGACTGTCCCCACCAATGATGGTAAATAGCAGTGTGATGATAATGGTTATTTTTTTCATGCTTAAAACCCGTAGGCAAGTTGAATTTCGGAACCAAAAAATTTATTGATGATATGGTTGGCATGGTTCTTCATCTGCCTGTCATACTGGACCTGCGCTTTGATATTGAAAAGAGGGCTGAACTCATATTTATACCCAATGCCAAACATGCCCACTTCATAAGGATAAGTATGCAGGTCGTTGCCTGCAATCTTCATGAAATCAACGACAACATATGGTGTATGTTTGTCTTTGAACCGCAATCCAGCATAGAAAAAATTGGCAAAATTCTTTGCAAGCCCAAGCGAATCAGTATGGGTGGTATTGTACGTTAGTTCATTGAGGATCTCATAGTTCTTGGTAAAATTAGAAAAAGACAAACTCGTCAGGGTATAATTGAGTGCCCCAGTGTACAACTTACCGGTATAATGTGCTTTGGGAGCAGCATGCCCGCTGTGAATGCCTGAGCGATTTTTATCCAAATAATCGTAGTAAAAGGATGCACCTATCCGTATGTCATCGGTTGGCTTCATGTGAACAGCAGCAGTAAAAGAAGTATTCCTTGCGTCACTCAAGTTATCTGTGGAGGAGATTCCATTCCCAATCACAAAATCATATCCAAAATTCATATCCCCCAGGTTTTGTCCCTGAAACTGAATCCCCAACGTGTGTAATGGAACAAGGTAGCTGAAAGATATTGGCCTGTCCATTACAGGAAAAAACAGTCGTCCATGGTGATAACTGTCATTCCAATAATTCACAGGGGTATGGATTTTACCCATGATGATGTTATGGTTCTTGTAATAATTGTATTTGACCAAACTCCTTTCAATACTGGGTAAAAAGCTCGTTGCAGAACTTCCGTTGAAACGAATCACATATTCACCGAGAAAAGAAATTTTATCGTTCAATTTTGAGTTGACAAAAAAATCATGCTCCCCCAAATAAAAATATGAAGTTGGGCCGCCTGAAAAATCAAGCTCATATTCCAGGTATCCATAACCATTAAACTGCGTTGTGGGCTTTTGGGCTTGAACGAAATGGGTCGTCAACAAAAGCAGTAAAATAAGTTTGATTTGATTGGGTTTCATGTCTACTCCTTAGGGTCGGTTATTTAATTAAGTACTTTCTTTAATATTCCTTCTGTAATTGAATACAGCTCTTTTTCGTCCCATGGTTTGGATACAAAGGATTCCAAGAGGTTGTCGTTCACAAGATCATCTACATGGATGGCGCTTGCCTGCCCTGAAAGCATGATGAATTTCATCTCAGGAAACAAGTCTTTTAACGACCGAACAAGCTCTGCGCCTGTCATGTGGGGCATTTGATAATCGACAACCACAAAAAGAATTTCGATTTTCTCAGCCACCAATTGTTTGATGTTTTTAATCGCCTCCAGCGGATCAGTAAAAAATTCAATGACCGTGGTTCGCTTTTCAATAAACTTTTCCAACTGAAATCCAAGCATTTGTAAAATGTAAGGATCGTCATCAACACAAATCACAGCATATTTCAATTCATTCATGGTCGCTTTTTTATTGAAGGAACATCAAGATATTTACCCGAATTGCACATCTAGTTTTGTTCCTTCGCCTATCATGCTCGTTACGCCGCCTTGCAAATTACCGAGCTTAATCCTGTGTTGTAAACTTTTCACCCCCAAACCAGTGGTATGGTCTGACATGTCGAATCCTTTACCATGATCATCTGCCATCACGTGCAGAATATTTTCATTTTTTGACACAACAATGTCTAAACGTTCAGAATCCGCATGCTTGATTGAATTGTTCAAAAACTCCTGAATAATTCGGTAAAGATTGAATTTGTCAATTGTGCTGAAATCAGCTTCTGCCACCTGTTGGTTGACGTCGAGATGGACCTTCATTTTACCCACGCGATTCATTCTTTCCGTCAATGTTGACAGGGCATGCAGGAACCCTTCCTCCAGATCTGGTGGCGACAGGATATAGGCTATACCCCTGGTTTCCTTGATGGCATTCTCCAGGTGCTTCTCAAACATATCCCTGAGGTTCTGTTGATCGCCAGATATTTCGAAGTTGTTGAACCAGATGCTCAACAAAGCCAGGGACTGAACCAATCCATCATGAAGCTCCATGGCAATTTTCTTTTTCTCATTTTCCTGCGCTGCAGCAATGACCCTATATTTCTTTTGCTCAAACTCCCACTCCGCCGTCTTGTCTATGATCAGACAAATGTATTCCTCACTCTCCTCATCATCAATTTTGTTACCAAGGACCTCAACATGAAGCTTTACGCCTTTCTTGTTCTGGTGAACACAGGCCACATGAAATGCTCCATCACCTGAATGAATAGGAGCCCTTTTCTCTATAGAAAACACTTCCATATTTTTACCCAATATTTCTGCTTCGCTGAATCCATAAAATTGAAATGCCGCCTGGTTGGCCTGTATTATTTTTTTCTCACTTCCCTCAACGATGAGCATGGGCAAAGGTGATTGATTGAATACATTTCTGTATTTCAATTCTGAAACCTGCAATAGTCCAACCAGCTTTTTTCGTTCCTTGCTGTATTCAATGGTTTTTGACAACATTTTAGAACTTACATCACTTTTCAGCAAATAGTCCTGGGCACCCTTCTTTACAATATCCAGTGCAAGATCCTCATCATTCATACCGGATAGGATCACAATGGCAGCATTCGCATAAATTTTAATGATGCTGTGGTAGGTATCTACCCCGTAAGAATCCGTAACATTCAAATCAAGCAAAATCACATTGGGCACAAATTCAGTGGCAATCTCTTTTGCTTCGGCAATACTTGCAACCGACATGATGTGCATGCGGTCATAACCAATCTTGGTCAGTTGCCAAACCAGGGCGTTGAGAAAAATAGGATCATCCTCTACGATGAGTAGACTTGTTTGCTGCATTAAAATGGCGGCTTTCTGAATGCTCGGCTGAGTACCGAAGAGGATATTGAATATTAATACAAAGTTACAAAAACATAATGCTAGCGAAAAATAATCTGAAATGCAAGTCTACGCAGGCCTGAATGGCAAAATCCTACTATTCCACTACTGAGAAAATAAATGAATCCATATCAACTACTTTTGCAACAGCATTGTTCCATTAAAAACATTTGAATGAGTCTTTTAAGGATCGAGGATGTCAGCAAGTCAGAAGAGGGAAGGGTGCTTGTGCAGCATGTCAATCTAAATATTCCTGCGTGTATAAAACTGGGGGTGATGGGGGAGACGGGTTCTGGAAAGAGCACCTTGCTAAGGATGATAGCTGGGCTGGTGCAGCCCAGTTCCGGGAATATTTACCTGGACAACAAAAGAATTCAGGGGCCTGATGAGGTGCTTTTGCCGGGCCACGAGGCCATTGCCTATCTATCCCAACACTTTGAGCTGAGGAACAACTATAGGGTTCATGAATTGCTGGGAATGGCCAATAAGATGGAAGATGAGGAAGCGGCAACGATTTTTTCGATTTGTAAAATTGATCACCTGCTGCAGCGAAAAGTCAACCAGATTTCTGGAGGTGAACGCCAACGCATTGCCCTGGCCAAATTATTGGTGGGCAAACCCAAAATCCTGTTGCTGGATGAGCCGTTTACCAACCTCGACCTGTTCAACAACAGGATTATCAATAAAGTGATCCAAGATATTTCGAACAAGATGGCGCTTACCTGCGTATTGGTATCGCACGATCCGACTGAAATACTGTCCTGGGCAGATGAATTGGTGGTCATGCATCATGGGGCTATGGTCTACCAAGGAAGTCCGAAACAAGCCTATTATCAACCTTCCAATGAATACCTGGCAGGATTGCTGGGCGAATACAACCATATCCTGCCGGAGCATCAATTGACAAGAACATGTTGGGATCTCTCCGATGCAGCATCAAGTTTTTTCATCCGCCCGGAGCAAGTTGAGATCAACAGCGCCCCATCCATCGGGATTCCGGGCACTGTCGTAGGGGTAAATTTTCTCGGCACCACCCATCGCGTCATCGTAAGAACAGCTGAAATGGACATGATGGTCTACGCATCTTCAGCTCCGGCCATCCATGAAATTGTAAATCTAGGTCCCAAAAAAGCTTAGGCGAGCCTGACCTTTTTTCCGGTTTTCACTGCCTGGTAAATAGCATCGATGATCTTCATGTCTTTCAATCCCTCTTCGCCATCGGCAGGCACAATGGGCGTTTTGCCTTCCAAGAGGATTGCGGCAAATTCTTCCATTTGAGTAGTTTGATGGGCCTGGTGTGGCTGAGTGAGTTCTCCCTTGTGGGTTCGGCCCTTGATGGGTCCGTAACCGGTGGATGGCTGCATCTCTGCAAATCCTTTTTCGCCACTGAGAAAGAATCGATCGAGGCTTCCAATGCCATAGCTTGACAGACAGGAGGCAACGGCACCACTCGGGAAGCCTGCCTGGAACTGTATCGTTTCGTCTACTCCTTCTGCAAATTTAATGGGATCGGTTTTTGTTTCCTGTGCAGTAACCCAGATGGGCTCCTCCCCGGTCATGTAGCGCATCCCATTGATGGCATAGATGCCAATGTCCATCATCGATCCACCGCCCGCGAGCTGCTTGTTCAGGCGCCATTGCTTGGGATCACCAATGCGAAATCCTGTCAGGCCCTGGAAAAACTTGATTTTCCCGAACTCACCTTCACGCCTCATCCGAATTATTTCCAGTGTCTTGGGTTCAAAATGCATCCTGTATCCCACCAGCAATTGAACCCCTGCTTTTTTGCAGGCATCAATCATTTCACTGGCCTCTTTGGCATTCAGGGCCATTGGCTTCTCTACAATCACATGCTTGCCTGTCTTGGCAACCCTGATGGCCTGCTCCTTGTGCAAGGCATTGGGTGTGATAATATAAACAGCATCGATTTCCTTGTTGTCTTTGATCGCTTCGAAATTGCCATAATCGTAGCAATTGCTTTCCGCGATATTGTATTTCTCTCTCCAGGTCTTGATTTTAGCAGGCGTCCCGCTGATCAGCCCCACCACTTTGGCCTTCTTGCAGTACTGCATGGCCTCGGCTACTCGGGTTGCATATCCGCCCAGGCCCATGATGGCGATGCGCAAAACCGGACCTTCATAGGGCATTTCTTCAACGCCAAGGTTATTGATGAATGGCAAGGCGATGATGGGGGCTGAAAGCTTTTGGATAAAATCACGGCGACTACTCATGGTATTTCGTTTGCTTGAAATTACTAAAAAAATAAAGGGGTTTGAAAGTTTTGATATGGGATGATGCACTGCATCAATCACCAACATCAAAACCACCAAACCCCTCTGTCATGGCAGACTTGTCTGCCAAGCCTTATCTCTGCTGACCACCGCGACCCTGGCCGCCACCTTGTCCACGGCCCTGGCCACCGCCTTGTCCACCTCTTCCTTCTTGTTGGCGCTTCCTCATTTCTTCGTAAAAGGCTTTGACCTTTGCCATTTTCTCGTCGGTCAATGGAATGGCTTTCATGGAAGCATCGCGTGCGTCTTCCGCTTCTTTCATTTTCTTTTTCTTGTCGTCTTCGCTGAGCGACTGGTCCATCCGGATGGGCCTTGACTTCATTTGAAAATCAAAATTGATGTCAAGGATTTTGTCAGCCTCAACATCAGACACACCTGCTTGCTGCACCAGCATCGGCTTGATGCGCTCTTTCATCCTTGCCTTCATGGCTTCAGGATCTCCGCCGCCTCCACCTGGAGGTTGTGCTTGAAGGGAAAAAACCAGGGCTGTCATCGCAAATACAATTGAAAATAATTTTTTCATGTTCTGTTTTTTTATGTGAAAAATCGTTTACAGAATAATAGATGTCCATTTCAAATATAATCCTTCCCGGGTATTACACAAATAACATAATTTAACAATTCAATCAAGGCCATGAAGTATTTCTGTTTGATGCTTTCAGTTTTAATTGTTGCCGTTTGCAATGGGCAAGCAACAAGCCCGAAACAGGATCCATTTCTTGTTGTGTTGGGAACCTTGCAAGATGGAGGGTCTCCCCATTTGGGATGCCAAAAGGATTGCTGCAAGACAATCAATCCTGATAAAAAAGTGGTATCACTGGGGCTGATTGACCCGACGTCGAATAAGAAATTTTTGTTTGAAGCCACTCCCGATGTTGTATCACAAACCAATATCCTCAATGGTTTGCTGCCATTATCCAGTGAAAAAACACCCGACGGTATTTTCATTTCCCACGCGCATATAGGGCATTATGCGGGATTGATGTTTTTGGGCCGTGAGGCCATGAACAGCAAGGCCGTGCCGGTATATGCCATGCCCAAAATGAAAAATTTTCTGGAGAACAATGGCCCATGGAGTCAGCTGGTTTCCTTGAAAAATATTCAGATCAAACCCTTGTCAGAAGGGAAATGGGAAAGCATCAGCCCATCGCTCAGGGTAAAACCGATTGTTGTACCGCACCGGGATGAGTTTTCTGAAACCATTGGATTCATCATTGAAGGTCCGCACAAGAAACTGCTCTTCATCCCCGATATTGACAAGTGGGAAAAATGGAAAACAGATATTGTGTCCCTCATCAAAGAAGTCGATCATGCACTGATCGATGGCACGTTTTACAGTGCTGCAGAAGTAGGCAACCGCAACATCGCCGAAATACCCCATCCGCTTGTGCAGGAGAGCATGCGGCGCTTCGATTCACTTCCTGCCAAAGAGAAAGAAAAGATCATGTTCATTCACTTCAACCATACGAATCCATTGTTGAATGAACACTCCGAAGAAGCAAAGCTCCTAAAAAGCAAGGGGTTCAGGATTGCGGAGATAAATCTTCAGATAAACCTTTGATAGCTACAGGATTTATCTTTTTTATTTTTAACTTACTAAAGCAAACAAACGATTGCTCATGAAACTATACGACCGCAGGCGCTTCATGCGCGATGCAGGCATGTCCGGAATGGCGTTGGGATTGTCCAGTTGGATGCAACCAAACCCAAAGCTTGGCGACGCCGGAAGAATCGGCATCATCGGTCTTGATACCTCGCACAGCATCGCCTTCACCAAAGCGTTGAACACAGGCAATCCTCCTGATAAATACAAAGGCTTTCGAATTGTTGCTGCCTACCCCAATGGCAGCGCCGACATCGAATCATCCACCAAAAGAATCCCCGGCTATATTGAGGAAGTGAAGAAGATGGGCGTGGAGATTGTGGACTCAATCGCTGATCTCCTGAAGAAAGTTGATTTTATTCTGCTGGAAACCAATGACGGCAGACCTCACCTGCAACAGGCACTGGAGGTGATGAAAGCAGGGAAACCCCTCTTCATCGACAAGCCCGTGGCAGGCACGCTCTCTGATGCGATTGCTCTCTATACGCTTTCCGAAAAACTCAAGGTTCCTTTTTTCTCAAGCTCATCCCTGCGGTACATGGAATCCGCGCAGGAAGCGGCTTCGGGCAAGGTCGGAAAGATATTGGGGGCTGACTGTTTCAGTCCGGCGACCCTCGAACCCACCCATCCAGATCTGTTCTGGTACGGCATCCATGGTGTTGAAACGCTTTACACAGTCATGGGTACCGGTTGTCAATCCCTTACCCGCACCCATACTGAAGGCACGGAAGTCGTGGTAGGTATTTGGGAGGATGGCAGGATTGGAACCTTCCGCGGTACGCGCACTGGAAAGCATGAATATGGCGGTACGGCCTATGGAGAAAAGGGACCAATAACCCTGGGGCCCTACAAGGGATACGACAACCTGCTCGACAGGATCATTGCCTTTTTCAAAACAGGCAACCTGCCCATCAGTCCCAAAGAAACAGTGGAGATTTATACGTTTATGGAAGCAGCCGATGAAAGCAAAAGAAAGAGCGGCAGATCCATTCAAATGAAGGATGTCTACGAGACGCATCTCAAAAAAGCCAACAAAATCATTCAACAATTAAACCTTCCCTCATGAGTCGTTCAAGAAGAAGCTTTATCCAGAAAACATCTGCAGCCTCTGCTGCCATTGCCTTTGGAGGCATCCTGCCAGGTTTTTCTGCAAGCCAGTACCGCAACATCCTTGGATCCAACGAAAAGATCACTGCTGCGGTGATGGGTGTCAACAGCAGGGGTTTGTCGGTCAGCACCAACTTCGCTTCCCAAAAAGAATGCGAGCTGATGTATGTCTGTGATGTGGATTCCCGTGCTTCAGACAAGTGCGTGAATGCTGTGGAAAAGGCACAACAGAAAAAGCCAAAGGCGGAAGGTGATTTCAGGAAGGCATTGGAAGACAAAAACCTTGACCTGTTGATTGTGACGGCACCAGACCACTGGCATGCACCAGCGGCGATGCTGGCCGTTGCAGCAGGCAAACATGTTTATCTTGAAAAGCCCTGCAGCCACAATCCCAACGAAGGGGAGATGCTGGTGAAGGCTGCAGCCAAACACAAGAAATTGCTTCAAATGGGCAACCAGCGCAGGTCCTGGCCCAATGTGATTGCTGCCATCAAGGAGCTGCATGCAGGGGCCATCGGTAGGCCATACTACGCAAAAACATGGTATACCAACAACAGGGAATCCATCGGCAAAGGCAATATTGTCGAAGTTCCCTCCTGGCTGAATTATGACCTCTGGCAAGGACCCGCACCCCGGATGACATACAAGGACAACCTCATCCACTATAACTGGCATTGGTTCTGGCATTGGGGAACCGGCGAGGCCTTGAACAATGGCACGCACATGGTCGACCTTGCAAGATGGGGTTTGGGAGTTGACTATCCAACCCGTGTAACATCCGCCGGTGGTCGCTATCGCTACCAGGATGATTGGGAAACGCCCGACACACAGGTGATTGATCTGGAGTTTGCCAACAATACCCTCATCAGCTGGGAAGGAAGATCCTGCAACGGAAAGTCCATTGAAGGCAGTTCCGTCGGGGTGATTTTCTATGGTGAAACAGGATCGCTGCTGATCGAAAGCGGCAATGCCTACAAGATATTCGACCTGAAAAGCAAATTGGTAAAAGAAGTGAAGAATGATATCACCGCCAATGCCCTTGACAGAACCGGTCCGGGTATGGAACTGGACGCCATGCACATCCGCAATTTCTTTGATGCCATCAAGCGAGGAGCCAAACTGAATTCAGATATCCTGAGCGGACACCAAAGCACCCTGCTGGTTCAATTGGGAAACATCTCCCAACGCACAGGAAGGGCGCTGAAGATCGATCCAAGCAACGGCAGGATCCTCAATGACAAGGAAGCCATGAAGCTTTGGAGCAGGGAGTACGAGAAGGGATGGGAGCCGAAGGTTTAAGATCACCGATCGTCAACAGCTTTGTTACTCCTACATTCAATCAACCGAACTGCTGAATGCCATGAACGATTCTCCAACCATCAAGCAAAGACTTTTTTCTCTCGATGCCCTGCGGGGATTTGACATGTTTTGGATCATCGGTGCTGAAGAAGTATTCCATTCCATGGGAACCATCACCCATCATCCTTTCTGGGAAGGGCTTTCAGCTCAATTTGAACATCCGGTTTGGAACGGATTCACGGCCTATGACCTGATCTTCCCACTCTTCATTTTCCTTTCGGGTGTATCTACGCCTTATGCCATCGGTAGCGCGATAGCCGCCGGAAAATCCAAAAATGCCCTGCTCTGGAAGGTCATCAAAAGGGGGATGATCCTGGTGGTATTGGGAATCATTTACAACAATGGATTGCAACTCAGGCCCATGAGTGACATCAGGTTCATGAGCGTGCTGGGAAGGATTGGGATTGCCACCATGTTGGGAAGCATCATTTATCTCTACACAAAAGAAAGAACCCAAATCATCTGGTTCACAGCATTACTTATCGGATATTGGTTGTTGATGAAATTTACGTCGGCACCGGGTTTTCTGCCAGGAGACCTTACCGAACCAGGAAACTTTTCCTCCTATTTTGACAGAACGGTTCTTCCCGGAAAATTGTCCAGGGGCATCCATGATACCGTAGGTCTCTTCAACAATATCCCGGCCATCAGCTCTGCCCTGGCAGGAATCATTGCGGGAAACTACCTCAAGAACAATAGTGATGCTCCAATAAAAAAATCAGGCATGATGGCCCTGGCGGGACTGGTTTCCCTGGCCATCGCGCAGCTCTGGAGCATTGATTTTCCGATCAACAAAAACCTTTGGTCCAGTTCCTTTGTGATGCATACCGTAGGCTTCAGCCTCTTGCTTTTTGCGCTTTTTTATTGGGTGATTGATGTGCGGGGTTATACAAAATGGGCATTCTTTTTCAAGGTCATTGGCATGAATTCTATCCTCATCTACATGTCTGGCAAGTTCATCAGCTGGTCTTATGCCAACAAGGGATTCTTTCAATGGCTGGGCGACCTGATAGGAGACCCTTACAATGCACTGGCCATGGCCATTTCAGTGGTATTCATCAAATGGATTTTCTTGTATTTTCTTTACCAAAAGAAAATATTTTTAAAGGTCTGATGCATAAAATCCCACACCTTTGTAACATTGCCAAACCTGGTAATATCAAAGATCATGCACCAAAGACACAGGATATTCAACGGAAAAATAATTTTACCCAACCGCATTGTTGAAAATGGAACAGTGCTTGTGGAGGGCGGAAAAATCATTGCTGTTGAAGCAGGAGATCTTGCCTTTCCTGATGCGATCAATACAGATGCAAATGGCCAGTACATCTCTCCTGGCTTTGTGGATATTCACGTGCACGGCGGGGGTGGACACGACTTCATGGATGGCACAGAAGAGGCATTTTTAGCAATAGCGGCCATTCACGCTAAACATGGCACCACTTCCATGATGCCCACCACCACCACGGCCGAAAAAGAAGGCATCCTACAAGTGCTGGACGTTTATGAAAGAGCGAATACCTCAAACACAAAAGGTGCCTCCTTTGTGGGCCTTCATCTGGAGGGACCTTATTTCGCGATGAACCAGCGCGGTGCACAGGATCCAAAATACATCAGGGATCCAGACCCGGCAGAATACATGGAAATCCTGGAATATTCAAAATCCATCAAAAGATGGAGTGTGGCACCTGAAAGAAAAGGAGCCATAGCATTTGGAAAAATTCTCCATGAACGGGGCATCATCGCATCCATGGCCCATACCGAAGCCGTATACGAAGAGGCCCTCGAAGCTTTTGAAAATGGCTATAGCCTGCTCACCCATTTTTACTCTGCCATGTCTGGCGTTGTGCGACGCAATGCACGGCGTTACGCGGGTGTTGTAGAAGCGGGCTACCTGCATGATGCATTGGATGTTGAAATCATTGCAGACGGCGTGCACCTACCAGGACCATTGCTGAAATTGGTCCACAAGATCAAAGGTCCTGACCATACTGCCCTGATTACAGACTCCATGCGGGCTTCCGGCATGCCGGAAGGAGAATATATCCTGGGCAACATCAACAGTGGACTCAAGGTGATCACAGAAGAGGGTGTTGCCAAACTGCCCGACCGTTCTGCATTTGCAGGCAGCATCGCCACCACAGACCGGCTGGTGCGCACCAT
>Ga0222712_10005579_pt1 | contig 12674 bp, 14 predicted proteins | sample C33_657DmetaG_FD_165043 | JGI IMG/M metagenome (GOLD analysis project Ga0222712, IMG submission 165043) | Estuarine water microbial communities from San Francisco Bay, California, United States - C33_657D | ecosystem: Environmental > Aquatic > Marine > Unclassified | place: USA: California...
CGATTTTATATTGATGATTCTTGTGATAAAAAATTAATAGAAACTATAAAGGGTGATAATGTAGAGGTTTTTTTAGTGAGTTCTAAAGATTCATTTCATGGAATGTTTTGGAGATTTTGGGCATCAGAGGATACAGATGTTGATATTTTCTTATCCAGAGATTGTGATTCAAGATTTTCAGATAGAGAGATTAGTGCAATAAAAGAGTGGTTAGAGTCTGATAAAGACTTTCATATAATGAGAGATCATCCATATCACACTGTTCCTATTTTAGGAGGAATGTGGGGATGTAGAAATGGTCTAATGAGAAAAATAGGATTGGTTAAAATGATAGAAAGTTGGAATCAATTTCAACGAAAAGGCGTAGACCAAGATTTCTTAGGTAGATGTGTTTATCCGTTAATTATAGATAACGCAATAGAACACTCTGAATTTAATTTAAGATTTGGTGGAGAAATTAGACCTTTTCCAACTATAAGAAATAATTACGAATTTGTTGGTGATGTCTTCGACGAAAATGATATTAGACATCCAGACTATTGGATATTAATAAAAAATGTAATTAGATAAAAAAAAATTAAAATTATGATTAATTTAGAAGAAGGTAATTTGATAATAAAAAAATTATTATCAGAAAACAAACCGTTCATTGCTGGTAAAATGGGAGCGGTTGAACAGCAAATAATGATATACAAATATCATAATAAATATTGGGATGATAGTATCAGATGGCATGCTTCAAATCATGCAGGAATAACACCACCAACAGATGAAATACTTAACTTTTTTACCGAAGTCTACACCGAAGCTTTAGATAATTTAGATTTATTGACAATTTGGTTTCCAGAAAATTTAAATTCTATGGAATACAATATTTCTGAAAAATATTGTAAAAATTCCAATTTTATTGGTGGATTACAATCTTTAGAGCCTTTTTATTTTTCTGAACCATGGAGTGAAGAACTTAGAGGAAAAAAAGTATTAGTTGTTCATCCTTTTGAAGATTCTATTAAAAATCAATTTCAAATAAAAGAAAAAATTTTTGAAAATCAAAATATTTTACCAGATTTTGAATTAATAACATTTAAAACTTATCAAACACATGGTGGTGGTAACACTGACCTACCTTGGGACTTTTGCCTAAAGGACATGATGGAAAATATTTCTAAAATAGAATTTGATGTAGCACTTGTTGGTTGTGGAGCTTATGGATTACCTCTATGTAATCATATTAAGAAAATGGGTAAACCTGTAATTCATGTTGGTGGTGGGTTGCAAATAATGTTTGGTATAAAAGGAAACAGATGGGATGAAATGAAATCTGTTAATAAATATTATAACGAATATTGGAAAAGACCTTATGATAGTGAGAAAACAAGAAATCACCAAGTAGTAGAAGGATCTACTTACTGGTAAAAAAATAAATAATAAATATGACAGCTTGGAATAAGTATAATATTGAAGTAAATGATTGGGATAGTCTTATTTCAATAAAATTTTCAGAAAATGTAGTAATAGGTGGAACTTATTGTGATGTAGGTGCTTGTAATGGAGTAATAACTGATTTTTTTAAAAAATTAACAACTGAAAATGGAATGGTTTATGCTTTTGAATTAAATCCATTTAACTATAACACAGTTAAAAATCTACAATCAGAAAATTGTATCGTTGAAAATTTAGCAATTTCAGATGAGAAAGGTAAAGTTTCTATTTATGGAGATGACCAAAAATCCGGAAACCATATCTCCAATATTATTGGACATGATACTGCTTTTAGAAAAATGAATATTATTGGTGAGGCTAATTCTATAACACTAGATGAATACTTTAATAATAAAAAAGTAGATTGTATTAAGATTGATGTAGAGGGAGCTGAATTAAAAGTAATAAAAGGTGGACTAAATACAATTCTAAATGCTAAATTTGTAATCATTGAGTGTCACTTTGAGCATCAATGGCCAGAAATTTATGAATTCATAACATCTAATAATATGAAATTTAAATATTTAGTAAATGATGAACCTGTAAAACTTGAAAATATGATAGAATCACCGGGAATTGGAAAAAATGGAAATCCATATCAAATGTATCTAAAAAATTAAAAAAAAGCTAATGAAGATATTTAATTTAGATTGTCACGTCTCTGTGATTGCAGATTTAAAACAGATTTTTAATAACTTGGAACATGATGTTACAAGTTGGTCAATATCTGGTCATAATTGGGTATTTGGTAGAGAACCAAAAAATGTAGATATTATAAATCAAAGTAATTGGATGCTTATTGATGAAGATATGTGTGATAGATTTTATGAAAGATATAAAGATGAGTTATCGGAATATGATGCTTTCTTATGTACTTATCCACCGGTTTTTAGTATGTTATATGAAAAATTTAATAAGCCGGTTATATTACATATACCAATAAGATATGAAGTTCCATTTTATAATAATGAAATAAAATGGAATAAATTTAACCAATATCTAAGAGATGGTATCGATTCTGGTATGATTATACCAGTTGCCAACTCTGAGTATGATAAGAGATATTTTGAGTTTTTTGTAGAAAGAGAATGTGAACTAATACCTAGTTTATGTGAATATACAAATACTAAATGGAATCCAATAATAGATAAGTTTTTATACTCAAGTAGATTACCAGTAAACTTCAATACAGATAGAATTGTTAATAAAGATTCATTAGGTAGATATGAGTGGAGTGATATATCTTCATATAAGGGAATTATAATCATACCATATAATTGTTCAACAATGTCTATATTTGAATATTATAACTCTAATATTCCTATATTTTGTCCATCAAAGAAATTTATGAAAGAACTTTATAGTGTCTATGGTGATTTTGTTTTATCTGAACTAACATGGAATAAGACATTTAATAGTAACCCCGGGTCAATTATAGAGTGTAATAGAGAAAATGATCCTAATCTTTATAATAATTTTGATATTATGAGTAATTGGATAGAATACTCAGACTTTTATAATGAATATTGGATGCCACATATAATATATTTTGATTCTTTTGAATCACTAGCATCTAAGATTAATGATACTAATTTATATGATATAAGTAGTAAAATGAAGGAGTTTAATAAATTAAGAAAAGATATGATATATGATAAGTGGTCAAAAAAATTAAATTCAATTGATGAAAAGTTTAGTAATAGGTAATACATCACAATTATCTTATTTTTTTCCAGATAATTATATTAAAATTTCGTCAAGAAATATAGACTACGATTTTATTTGTTCTCAAAATTGGGATAGTGTTTTCATTTGTTTTGGTGAATCAAGAAAGTTTATAAGTAATACACAATTACATGATGATATTAATTTTTATTTTACTATGAGTATTATAAATAAGATAAAAAGTATTTCTAATAAAATTGTAGTTTATTCTACTTGTGAACTTTGGAATCAATATGATGGTCAAATTAATACTAATCTAAGTTTTAATTTTTACAGCACACCTTATTTACAATCAAAATATAAATTATCTAATTTTATATTATCTAATAAAGATGAATATAAAAATGTTGTGATTTTATATCCATTCAACTTTAACTCAACATATAGAAGTAGTGAATTTTTATTTGGTAAAATATTTGACTCTATAATAAACAAAAGAAAAATTGAAATAGGTGATACCTATTTTTATAGAGATATAATACATCCAAAATTTGTAGTTAATGAGTCAATTAATTCCGAAACACATCAAATAATAGGATCTGGTAGATTAGTATATGTTAATGATTTTATTAGAGATTTGTACTATAATTATGGATTATCATATGAGTATTATGTAACTGAGAATATTGGTAAATATAATGAATATGATAAAAGAAAAGAGTATTATCTAAGATCTAATAATTGTCTGTACAGTTACAAACAATTATTAGAAGATACTATAGAAGATTTAGATAATAAAATAAAAAATAATTTAACAATATGATAGGAACACCGGGTCAAATAAATAGAGGATCAAGTTTGGGAGAAATAATATACAATTTTTGTTTACAGGAAGATATTAAGACTATAGTTGAAATAGGAACATGGAACGGAATGGGTAGCACTAAATGTATTTATGATGCTGTTTCTGTAAAGAATGATAAATATATGGTTTATACACTGGAATGTAATGAAGATTTTTATAAAATATGTCTAGAAAATTATAAAAATTTACCAAAATTAGATGATTTTAATTTCATATTAGGAACAATTATAGATCCGGAAGAAAATATCGATCCGATTTCAAATTTTGATGATAAGTTCTTCACTCAATGTTCAAGAGAATTTCAAAGTACTTGGAGAAATGAGGATATCGAGAATTGTAAAAAAGTCAAAAATGTAATGAATTTAATTCCTGAGAAAATAGACTTGTTAATATTAGATGGTGGGGAATTTAGTGGATTATCCGAATATAGAAGATTAAAAGATAGAACAACATATTTTATATTAGATGATACAAATAGTATTAAAAATAACGAAGTTGCTAAAATAATGAGAGATAGTGATGAGTTTGATATATTACATGACTCAAATGATAGAAATGGATATTTAGTATCTAAAAAAATAGTAAAAGAATGAAATTAAAAGAATTTAAATATACTATTGATGATATTATTACAACTGATGGTTATTTAAAATTTTGTAATGATAATAATATTTGTTATATAAAAACTGACTTTTTTTATATTGGTCAATTTACTTGGAGAGGTCAGTTACACCCTAGTTTCATAGATAATTTTTGTGTTATAGGGCACTCTGATTATCCAGTAACCAGTTATATTTCAAATAAATTTAATAAAGTTTTTTGTATAAATAGAAATACCAATAATAGTAATACTTTTGGAATTCCACTAGGTATAACAAATTATTCTGATGAATCTCAACTACATAAAATATATGGAAATAAAGAGGTTATGATAGAGGTTAGTAATCAAGAAATAGTTAAAGACAATTTAGCTTATATGAACTTTAATATATCTAACTATCCGGTAGAAAGACAACTCGTTTTTGATAAATTTAAAAATGAAGATTGTGTATTACAAGGTCAGATAGGAACAAGTTTAGATAGTAGAATTAAATTTTTACAGGATATAAAATCTTCTAAGTTTGTTTTTTGTCCAAGAGGTAATGGAGTTGATACACATAGATTATGGGAGTCCTTATACATGGGTAGTATACCTATTGTTATATATGAGGAAACACACCATTTATTTACAGATTTACCAATTCTTTTTATTAAAGACTGGGATGAAATAAATGAGGATTTTCTAAATGAAAAATATGAAGAAATTATAAATAAAGAATGGAATCTAGATAAACTTAGAATAGGATATTGGATCGATTTTATAAAAAAAAAATTGAAAAATGAATGATAAATTAGGAATAGGAGTAATGTCATCAGTTAATTTTAAAGATAGATATACTGCTTGTAAATTAACCTGGTTAAAAGACTTTGATAATACTTATATTTTTGGTGGTCATAACGCAAATGAAATTGATAATAACTTAATATCAATTGAAGGAGCTGGTGAAGACTGGGAAAGTTGTTTTCTTAAACAACAATTAGGCCTAAAACATATGTATGAAGATAATCCAAAATATGATTGGTATAGTATAAGTGGGTGTGATAACATTCTATTTAAAGATAAACTATTAAAGGAATTAAGTAAATATAACCCAAATGATGATTTATTAATATCACAACCTTGTGGTATTTGGACGGTTAATCCTTATTTACATGAATGTGGTATTCAATTCCCCAATGATGAAAATGATAACACTTTTAAATCAATTGCTGGTGGAGCTAGCTTTTTTATTAGTAATTCTTTAATGAAGAAATGTTATACAGTTATTGATGAGTTTAATGAATATTGGAATGATATATCAAAGTCACCAATAGGTAAATTTTATGGATGTGCTGATGTTGCTTTGGCTCTAATGATTAGTAAATATTTTAAAATAAAAGTTACAGAAAATAAATATATGTTTAGTCAAAACCCATCACATTATGAGGATATTATAAATAATGAAAATTCTCCTGATAGAAAATGGTATCCAAATTGGAATATTTTTTCATATTTTATATCTAATCCAGTGAGTCTACACTACATTAAACCATTTGAAATGGAAGAAATATACAAAAAATATAAATAATATGATAAAATTACACTATGGTGGTTATGACCACGAATTTAATAAAGAGGATATACTTACTCCCGGTAAACACTATGAAAAACTTTGTAGTATACCATCTGATATAAATGAACACTTACCAACATTAAAAAATTATGCTATTCAGTGTGAAACAGTTTCTGAAATGGGTGTCAGATATGCTTGTTCAACATGGGCTTTTATAGAAGGTAAACCAAAAAAATTAAAATCATATGATATTGATTACAATCCTTTTAGACCTTCAGAAGATTTTATAAAAGAAATGTGTGATAAATTCAATATAGATTTTGAATTTATACTATGTGATTCTTTAAAAGTAGAAATAGAAAATACAGATTTATTATTTATTGATACTTTACATACATATGAGCAATTAATAGGAGAATTAACACTACATTCTAAAAATGTAAACAAATGGATTATTCTTCATGATACAACACTATTTGGTGATAGAGATGAGTATATATATGATCATGCATCAGATTTAATTAAAAATAAAGAAAAAAGTAAAGAAGGATTAAATAACGCAATTAATGATTTTATATCAAAAAATCAAGATTGGGTTGTAAAAGAAGTTTACACAAACTGTAATGGACTTACTATCTTAGAAAGAAATAATATAAATATATGAAAACAATATTAATAACAGGAGTTGCTGGTCTTTTAGGTAATAACTTACTAAGACATTTATTGAGCAAAGATTATAATATAATAGGAATAGATAATCTATTTGGTGGATATAAAGAGTTTTTACCAGAAAGTGATAGATTTAAATTCTATGAGATTGATTTAATGGATAACAAAATGGTATCTAATATATTCAATGATAATAAAATTGATGTTGTTTTTCATCTTGCTGCTTATGCTGCTGAGGGATTATCACCATTTATTAGAAGATTTAACTATGAAAATAATGTTATATGTTCTGTTAATATAATTAATGAGTGTGTTAAACATGATTGTAAATTAGTATTTACATCTTCAATGGCTGTTTATGGTAATCAAAAATCTCCTTTCAGTGAGGAAATGTTGCCGATTCCTGTCGATCCATATGGTATTGCTAAATATGCTGTTGAAATGGATATAAAACTAGCGAGTGAACAATTTGGATTAAGATATAATATAATTAGACCACACAATGTATTGGGAATATATCAAAATATTTGGGATAAGTATAGAAATGTTATTGGAATATTCATCAGAAAAGTATTAAATAATGAACCAATTTTAATATATGGTGATGGTGAACAGACTAGAGCGTTTTCAGATATTAAATACTATTTAGATCCATTTGAAAAATTAATTTATGGTTATAATAGTGAGATAATTAATATAGGAGCAGATAAATATTTTACAATAAATGAAGTAGCTAATAAAGTATCTGAAATATCAAAAAAATATGGATATAGTCCAACAATTGAATATGGTGAACCAAGACATGAGGTAAAACATGCTTATTGTAATCATGATAAAGCTAAAAACTTATTGAATTTTAATGATGAGACTAATATTGATGAACTTATAGAAGGTATGTTTATTTGGTATAAAGATATTCCAAGTAAAGATATCAAAAAAATAGACTATGAGATAGAAAAAAATATCTATAGTTATTGGAAATGAGAGAAAAAAATAAAGTAGCTGTTCAATTATCTGGTTATATTAGAACTTTTCATGATTGTTTTGATTCATGGTCAAATATACTCACTGATGAATATGAGTATGATTTTTTTGTTCATACATATGAGAATCATGGATATTCTAAAGGATTCTGCTTTAATGATATATTAGATGACGAACTAGTTGATATAGACTTATTAAAAAGTAAAATAAATATTAAAAAAATAGTAGTTGAAAAGAATGTTGATAATTCTGGAATAGTTATACCAAGTGGACATATTGATAATAGAGTTAAATTAATGTTCCGTAAAATATTTTTATGTAATCAGATATATAATGACTATTTGCTTGAAACAGGAGATAAATATGAGTTTGTTATAAGATTGAGACCTGATTTATTTTTTAATGAAAGTGTTAATTTATATAAACCAGACGAGAATACAATTATATTTAATCAATATAGCTGGGGTAAAGAATCTATACCAAATACTTTGAATGACCAAATCACTATTTGTGGTGGTGATACAATTAATTTCTATTCAAACCTATTTAATATGAATATACTAAATGATAAACAACCTGAATACACTCTATTTCAATATATTAGCAGTAATAGTTTGATAAAAATAGAATTTTTAGATATGAAATTTCAAATTAAAAGAAGATGATAAAAAAAGATGATAAACTCAGTAGTCACTATGGCTTAGATATAGAAGAACAGTTAACTAAAATGTTAACTGATGAACTAACTAAAAGTATAGATAGAGATATTCTAAAAAGTTTAGGATTAGAGCCAGATAGAAACAAAAGAAGAAAAAATTCTATTAATAAAATTTTTAAGTATTCTGTATAATTGTTGGAATTGTTTGTAATTCCAACACTTTACTTTTATTCAATAAGAATTCAATATCATAGAAGTTAAAATGAAAGTTGATTGTAAAATCCTTAGGATTAACTTTTTGTTGTGAATAATTAAATGTATTATCAGAAAGTCCTTTAAGAACTATTTCATAAAATCTAATTACATAAATAGCATCTCTGTGTATATCAACACACGTTATAGTAAATGGATTAACCCAAGCGTTATCAGTGTCTAAATAATGTTTTGATATAATATCAAACATCAACCAGTAATTTAAGTCAGAATCAACAGATCTAAATGTTACAGTTAAATCATGTGTTGTTGTAATATCTTGAACGTTTTTAGCAGGTTTGAACTGTCTTTCTTTACCTCTCATTGTTATTTGTTTTGGCATATCAAAAGTTATACCTGGGAAGTTAACAGACTTAATTGTTGAGTTAATATAATCAATTACGTTCTCATATTGAATCCAGTTTTTCTCTAAAATTGGCATATAAGTTTCCACTATCTCTGTTGGAAGAAAATCACTTGGTAAATTAAATATAAACTGACTGCCTTGACTACTTAATCTCATTTTTTAGTTATTGTTTTTTTGGAAACTTAATTTGTTGTAATTTACTAGCCGCATCTTTAAGTCCAGTAGGTTTAAGTTTTGGAGATTGTTCCTTTGATATTGTTTTAGGATTAACTTCTTTTATATTACTATTTATAGTTTTATCTAATATAATTTCTTGTTGATTATTTTTAGAACCTGATAGTTGTTTATTAAGTGCTGCTGATACTTTATTTAATTCAGTAACATTATTTTTACTATCATATATCTTATATAATCCAGTGTATATAACAGAAGTTATATTTTTACTAGTTCCTGTTATGTAGAATACATTAACACCACTATCGTGCATTTTTTTAACTTCACTAAACTTAGCTTGTGGTACTTTAAATACTAATTGACCAATTTTCAAATCAACTTCTCCGGTCTCAGTATATAAAGGAGCTGATACTTCACCTTTATCACTTTTTATTATGAATTTAACCTCATCAAATCCAGTCATATTAAAATGTTCTGGTTTTGTAGGAAGTCCAGTAGCAACTGAAAACTTAAACACATTATCAAATGGATAAAATAAAATTTGCATCTTGCCGTTACCAAAGAATGTTTTATTTTCAAATACTGAATTTTCAGATTTACCAATAACATTATATCTATCCATTAAAACTGGGAATGGAACTTGAACAGTTTGTATAACCACATTTGACGCACCAGGTCCAGAATTACCACCAACTGTTGTAGTATTTCCACTTGTAGGAACATTAGATACTAAACCAGTTGTAGTTGCTAATGTATTTGGTGAAGTAACTGATGGTACAGAAACATCTGAGTTTTGAGAAATATTTGATCCAACTCCTAATAAAGAAGAGGCTGATGTAGGTGATGTAATTTTTGCTGGCATCGGAGGTAGTTTTTTCAATTTCAATGAACCCATAGAATTTGAAACTCCAACTAAAGCAGGATCAACAGCATTTTTAATATTGTATATCTTTGGTTTACTTGCGTTTTTCAAATTAATCTTAATAAGATTAAGTGAATATTTAGCAACCTCATCTTGTAACATACCATACGAAGCTCTTCTAATGATGTAAGAGTCATCCACAGCATCTATCAATCTCATTTCAACATCTATTATAGCAGTTGTTGTAGAGTACTTTATAATAGGTCTATATTCAATTGTTTCATTAAAGTTATCAGTAACTAAAGCTGTTACAGTTTTCCCTCTAACATTTTGTTCATACATTGTAATATTATATTGAACATAATATCTATTACCTGAATTAAATGAATCATCTATGAATTGTTTGAATCCAGCAATTGTATCATTGTATGTTCCATATATTTCAAAGAAGTCACCATTAACTGAGTGTTTTACAGCTAGTCCTAAACTTTCAAATTCAGGAGATTGTGGTATACTTGTCTCAACTTTAGGAGCTAGTAAATATGATGTAACACCATTTACTGTTTGAGCTCCAGATATAAAGTTAAATTCTATGAATATTGGAGAAGTCATACTTAATCCAAGACCACTTGTTAAATTAGAATTTAGACTATTATCTTTTGCTAAATTATTAACTCTTTGTGCTGAAATTGCACTAACAGAAGGAATCTCAATTGTGATATTTTTACCCCATAGCTTCTCTTGAAATAATAAAGGAGGTGAAGTAAAGTTCATTAGATATTGCTGACTTACATCAGTCATATCAAAATAGAAATTACTTATTCCGTAAGTCTTTTGATTTGTTATATCAAAAGCGTAAACCTTAATATAAAATCCTAAATACTCTCCAAATGTCCAGTTTATAGGTAAATGAACTCTTATAGTATCGTGTCTTATTGGAACAGGAGTTGTGTAATTCTTTACTTGTAAAAAGGAATAATTTGAAGGGTCTATCTTACCATATTTGTTAGATATAGCATCAAGTCTAAATAATTGATTGCCTTGTGTGTTTCCAGTGCCTGATGTCTTAATTGCCATGTAAGATTGGCTTTTCTCTTTAGAGTTTACAAGGATATCATAAGCTTCTGATATATTGTTATTATCATCATAAACATATTCTAAAAGTATGTTTTTATCTAGCTTAATATATTTAGAAATCTTAGCCATTTAATACAGTAAATTTTAGAATATATATAAAAAAAAGAAACCTTTCTTATGAAAGGTTTTCTCTTATTAATCGTTCTTTTACAGAATTGATTATATCTTCATCACTTATATTATAGTGTTTTTCTTTTATATTTCTCCAAAGCTCTTGTTCTTCTATTGCTAGTTTTTCCATTTCTGAGTTAAGTGGATCTACCATTTCTTCAAGTCTTTTAGCTTCATCTTCAACTTCTTTAAGAATTTTTGCTAATTCATTAACAGCCGCTTCAGTTGAAAAGTTTGAATTTTCTGGTTCTGATGACTCTTTAATCTCATCTACTCTTTTAATTATATCACTTAAATTATCCGATACAACTTGAGCTTTACTTTTATAGAAGGCCATACTACTTGTCATTTTAAGATATTGTCTTCTAATTTTGATTGCTGATTGATAAAAAATTTCGTCTATCATTTTTCAGTTGATTCTTTTTTTGCTCTAGGTCTTCTAGTAGTAGTTGTCTTTTTTGGCTTTGAACTTTCAAGGTCTTTTGCTAAGACCGGTTCTTTTTCAATAGGAAGAGGTTCGTGTTTAACCTGAGTAACTGAATCAGTTATTTGGTCATTTACTTTACTTGGTTTAACTTCAACACTACCATATACTAAGTGTTTAATTCTTTCTTTAATAGATTCTTTAATTATATCTGGATTAGATAAAATATTATTAGTAAACTCATTAGCTAAAAAATCAATAATACTTGTTTCATATGAATCTTCCATCATTTCAATAAAGTCAAGTCTTGGTATTTTATTTGATACTTCAACATTAAACTTAAAATCAACAGACTTTTTCACATTCTTAAACATTGTAATTATTGGATCTTCTACTTGAACAACCGGTTGCACAACTGGTTGTGTGAATCCTTGATCTGGTTGAGGGTCTCTATTTACTTCGATTCTTTGTACAGGTTCATCATTTGGAATAAGATCTGGTAATCTTTTTATAACAGGTAATTCATCTTCAGCATCTTCGCCTAATAACTTAGCAAACGCTTCATTTTGTTTTGAAGTGGCATCTATTGGATTTGGATTTACTCCATATTTTCTAGCAAGTTCAGCTTTTTCATCTTCCTCAGACATCATTAAAACAGCACTTTCATTCATAGCTGGTTGAATACCATCCACACTTATTTTGGATGAGATATCCATTCCAGAACTACCAGGTTCATCTTTAATAAAATCAGTTGGAATATTTTTAATTTTATCAGCTAAGATATTGTAAGCTCCTTGATTATTAAAAAAGTTAAGAGGATCTATTTGTTCAGTATATAGTTCTGGATTTATTAAAAAGTCCGTACTTACTT
>Ga0222712_10005581_pt1 | contig 12672 bp, 15 predicted proteins | sample C33_657DmetaG_FD_165043 | JGI IMG/M metagenome (GOLD analysis project Ga0222712, IMG submission 165043) | Estuarine water microbial communities from San Francisco Bay, California, United States - C33_657D | ecosystem: Environmental > Aquatic > Marine > Unclassified | place: USA: California...
TTTTAATTTTCTTTTAACATTTTTTCTAGGACATCCGCCATTTTAAGGTATTTTTCACCTTTGCCTCCTTTTGACCATCTTGGATCCGCTGCCCATTTTTTCAAATCGTCAATCATGCTTTGAGCCAATTCCTCATCTATCTCTGCTAAATCTCCGCTTTCAAAAGCGTAAAGGCCCTTTCCAGCTTTTCCAGCTTTTGACAAAGAAGTTGAATAGCCAAGGATTGCATCATCATCAACTTCAGCATCCTCGTAACGGTATTCATATTCAGGATCCCCGTCTTCATCACGGCCAGTATAATCTACCGGGATTTCCATGAAATCACGGAATTCTGGGTCTGAACTATCAAAAGCAACGAGATATAACTTTCCTGAAGACTTTTCCTTCAGAATAGCGAACTCTGAAAAATCACTTTCTACCAGATCATATCTTAGCTGTGATTGGGGTACGCTTTCTTCCCTGTGGTAATCTACGTCACCCTGGTTCCAAGGTGCATTTGGGTCCCTTTCTGCACCAGGAGGATAGTTGCTTGCATCCTCAGAAAGTTCTACGCTTTTTGAGGAAAAATTATTAAAGTCTTTTAGGTTTTTCATTTGAGTGTCAAAAGGTAAGTTGTTTTGTCGATGAGCGCGATTATCTCATCGATGATGTTCAAAATCTCTGGGTCTTTCTCGGGCGTAAACACGCTCTTGCATTTAACAGAGTAGCATTGTTTGAGTTTACCCATGTAAATTTTCAAGCCGTCTGGCGATTCAGGGTTTGCGTAATTAACAACGGTGAACGTCGCCATTTGTTTGTCTAATTCTGGCCTTCCGTATTTTCCCATAACAGACTCTACCAACTCGTCGGTCAGTTCTAAAAATCCGCCAAACAATTCGTCTAAAGCTTTGTGCTCAGCAAAAGAATGTGTTTGCCAATGCAACAATTTTATTTGTGCAGAGTGACAAAGAGCCTCTCTGGCAACACAATTTACTGAGTGTATCGAGTCCATGCTTGTTTCGTGAGAAGCTGGTTTGTTTTTCATAAAAGAATGGAAAGTAACATCGTTCTCCCCGCCCTCTTGTTTGTAGGGGTTTTCGATGATGTCCCCGAAAGCGCTTAAATTAAGAACCTTATCCACAATTGAATTTTTCTTCTATATATTCAAAAACGCTTTGTCTTTTCTTTTAATATCTTAGTTGATGAATATCCTTCTATTTTGGTGAAAAATTTTACCGTGAATTCTTCAGGTCGGATAACTTGGTCAATATCATAATCATTACCCAAAACCATCAATTCTGCTCCGGATTTAGAGATACAATTCCTCAGTTCTTCGTTACTTCCAAAAATTACGACCTCGTCTACGCACTTGAGATTCTCCAGCATAAATTTCCTATCCTGCTCTGAATTTATTGGCCTATCTTGACCTTTATTAGTTTTAACCCTGGCGTCTGAATCGATGCCAACTACAAGATAATCACCTTGTTCCTTTGCAAAATTCAAAAGTCTAACGTGACCGGGGTGGAGAATATCAAAACACCCATTGCACCAAATCTTTACTTTTTTCTCCATAAATCATTTTATGGCCGGGACAAAAATTTGTTACATATATAAAATACACAAACCCAACAAAATGGAAGAGATGTTCAACTGGAAAAGATTATCAGATCGGAAAGAAATCAATTTGCCGAGCTATTTGAAAAAATGGATAAGTGACAATCCCTACCATAAAATCTATATCGGTTGCGATTCGCATAACGAGGGAGGTAAAACAAATTTTGCTACGGTGATAGTGCTGCACTATGGAACAGGTGGCGGCGGTCACGTTTTGTACTCTAAAACAATAGAGGATCAAATTAGAGACAGGTATGCCCGTCTGTGGAAAGAAGTTGAATTTAGCGTGGGGGCTGCTCAGCTTCTCATTTCAATGGGTTTTGGTAAACCCGATTATATTGATATAGACCTAAATCCAGATCCCAAGTACAAATCAAACTCCGTTTTGAGAGCGGCGGTTGGAATGATCGAATCACTAGGGATAGAGCCAAGATATAAGACTAAATCTCCATGGGCAATATCCATAGCGGATTCAATATGTAAATAATTGCTTGTTTGAATTATGGAACTCGAATCTAGTGAACCAAAAGACACAAGAGAGCAAGCAGAAAAGATCAAAAGTTCTATTAGAACCTTAGAGAAAGAGCTTGAGCTCATTCAGGAAAGCTGTATTCATTCCGAATATGAGCTTAAAAACTGTCAAACTGCTAATTCTGGATTTAACCTCCGTCGTGTTTGCAAGACATGTACAAAGGAAATAGGATTTCCAACACAGAAAGAGGTTAGGCAATGGACAGAAAATTAACTTTGCATTCACCGAAATCTTAAAGGGAAAGGGGGGTATAAAGCTTTGACTTTTTGAACAATGAAAAAGAGATCAATGCAAAAATACCCACATCGCCAGATCCCAGGGGCAATCTCAAAACCCCAAACTGTAAATTCGAGCAGGATGAGACCGGAAGATGACGATGACGATTATTCAGGAGATTTTCGTGCTTCTTCAGGCAACTCTAAAACTCCTGCTCTAGATACTTTCAGCCGGGATTTAACCGAACTGGCACAAAAGGGAGAACTCGATCCAATAGTTGGCAGAGACAGCGAAATCGAACGGGTCTCGCAAATTCTTGCTAGGAGAAAGAAAAACAATCCAGTTTTAATTGGAGAACCAGGTGTTGGGAAATCAGCCATAGCTGAGGGGTTGGCGCTGCGAATTATCCAAAGAAAAGTTTCCAAGAACCTGCTTAACAAAAGGGTAATGATACTCGATATCGGTTCAGTAGTTGCTGGAACAAAATATCGTGGTCAATTCGAAGAAAGGATCAAAGCGATTCTTGAAGAATTGAGAAAAAATAAGGATATCATCATCTTTATCGATGAACTCCATACCATAGTAGGGGCAGGAGGAGCTTCTGGTTCTTTAGACGCTTCAAATATGTTTAAACCAGCTTTAGCCAGAGGTGAGATTCAGTGCATTGGTGCAACTACTCTCAATGAATACAGAACACACATCGAGAAGGATGCAGCATTGGAAAGACGCTTCCAAAAGATTATCGTTGATCCACCGACCCCGGCAGAAACACTGACTATTCTCAAAAACATCAAAAGTAAATATGAGGATCACCATAACGTCGAGTACACTGACGAGGCAATTGAGGTTTGTGTTAGATTAACAGAGAGGTACATCACGGATCGAAACTTCCCAGATAAAGCTTTAGATGCTTTGGACGAGGCTGGTTCAAGGGCTCAATTAACCCAGGTTAAGGTTCCAGACACCCTTATTAAACTCGAGGAAAATCTTGAGAAGACAAGGGAGGAGAAAAAAGGAGCGGTTTCAAAACAAGACTATGAAGCCGCAGCTAAATATAGAGATCTAGAAAAGAAGATTACTCTGAATATCGAGCTCGAAACCAAAGCCTGGGAACAAAAGATGAAAGAAAAAAGGAAGGTTGTTGACGCAGAAAGAGTTGCGGAGGTAGTTGCTATGATGACCGGGATTCCTTTAAACAAAGTAAGTGAATCTGAAAACAACAAACTTGCTAATTTAGAAAGCGTCTTAAAATCAAAAGTGATTGGTCAAGACGTTGCGGTAGCTAAAATCTCGAAGGCAATTCTAAGAAATAGGCTAGGATTGAAAGACCCAGGAAGACCCATAGGATCTTTTATTTTCTTAGGCCCTACGGGGGTAGGTAAAACACAGTTAGCTAAGGAACTTGCAGAAAACATCTTTGGTGATAGGGATGCTTTGATTAGAATTGACATGTCAGAGTACATGGAGAAATTCCATTCGACCAAATTAATAGGTGCACCTCCGGGCTACGTTGGACACGAGGATGGTGGGCAGCTAACAGAAAAGGTAAGAAGAAAACCGTATTCTGTGGTTCTCTTTGACGAAATCGAAAAAGCACACCCGGACATCTTCAACTCTCTGCTTCAGATATTAGATGAAGGGTTTATCACCGATAGTTTAGGAAGGAAGATTAACTTCAAAAACTGCTTGATCATCCTTACATCAAACGTAGGTCAGCGTAAAGCCTCAGAATTTGGAGCTGGCGTAGGATTTAGCGTCGACGATGCTCAGCAAAAAATACAGGAAGAATCTTCTTCAATTGTTAAAAAGGAACTTTCGAAAACGTTCCCCCCTGAATTTTTAAATCGTATAGACGAGGTGATTTACTTTAACTCTTTGTCCAAAGAGGACCTCATCAAGATTATAGAAGTTGAACTTAAGAAGATGTACCCAAGATTTGAAGAAATTGGTTACAAAATTTCTATCTCCAAAGATCTGAAGGAAAAAATAGCTGAGATCGGATACGATCCTAAATACGGAGCAAGACCCCTCAAGAGATTATTGCAAAAATATATAGAAGACACCGTGGCAGAATTAGCTGTTCAGCAGAAAATAAAGGAGGGATCAAAAATAACAATCTCTTTTGATGCAACTAAGAATCAAGAGGAGGAAAACCCAGTTAAAGTTAAAATCGTAAATTCATAATGGAACATTTTTATCATACAATCGGAGAAGACTGGATGGACTTCCACAAGCTTTACAGTGAGGCTGTGGAATACTTCCCAGATGGTGCACATTTCGTAGAAATCGGGTGCTGGAAAGGGAGGTCATCTGCTTATTTGGCCACCGAAATCGCAAACTCTGGCAAACGAATAAAGCTGGACTGCATCGACACGTGGGACGGATCCGAAGAACACCTTAACCCAAATTCTCCCCATCATGTACCTCAATTACTTTCTGACAAGGATTGGTTGTATTTCGAATTTATTAAAAACATATTTCCAGCAAAGGAGTTTATAAACCCCATCCGTTGCGAATCCTTAAAAGCTGTTGATTTTTACGAGGACAGAACCCTTGATTTCGTTTTTATTGATGCTGCCCACGATTACACGAACGTAATCAGGGATATTTTTTCCTGGTATCCGAAAGTAAAAAAAGGAGGGATTATCTCAGGACACGATTACACCACTTATACCGGGGTAAAATTAGCTGTTGATGAATTTTTCAAAGACAAAGAAATTTCATTTAACAATAGCTACTGGTTTCACCGTAAATAATTTTCGAAAATATGAAAATTGGAATTCTACTTACGTGTTACAATTGCTCAGAATATGTTGATAGATGTATTCATCCGTGGATGAAATTGAGGGATCGTTACAATTTCATCTTTGCCTGTAACAGCGGAATGTTTAGGGATTATTTCGATCTCGGGATTACAGAAAATAACGAAGAAACTTTACAAAAACTTATCAAGCATAAATTAGATTTTCTAGTCACTACTTCGGGAAAAAATTTGCTGGACGAGGATTCAAGCAGAAATCTGTGTCTCGATTTCCTCAAAAAACAAGATTGCGATCTCCTTGTTTATTTAGACGGTGACGAAATCTACACGGAAGAACAAATTGTGTCTGTTCTTGACTACGTTCAAAACAATTCTGACTATGATTATTATGAAGTTTTTTTTAAAAATCACACTATTTACGAAGGATTATTCTTGAACAATTTTGTAAGATCAACAATTTATTGGGTGAAGAGAAATGGTGGCATCAATAGATTTTACTTTGATTCTGATTTTGTCTACAACGATCCAGGGGCAAATTATTTCAATAGAGTAGCTATCCCAAAGAGTGTAGCTTTCATCGAACATTATTCTTGGCTCACAGACGATCCTAGAACCAAAAGTAAGATCACTTATCAAAACAGGAGGTACGTAGGTTCATCCGGGGATTTTCCCGAAAATATGAGATGTGCTTTTAAATGGGATCAAGATAGAGATAAATTAGAATTCAACAAGGATTTCTGGACAAACAACGGGAGATTACAGGTTCCCATGCTAAGAGAAATCTCAGGAAACAATTACTCTTTTGAATTTGATTTAGATTTTGATAGAGCACAAAACGTAATTAATATTTACAGTCATACATCTTCCGGTGATTATGACTTTAATATTCGGGATAATCACGGCAACAACATTTACTTTACACAAATGACACTTTTTCCAAGAGTAAATTATTGGATTGCTCCTTCCCCCGCCAGAATTTTTGACGAGGAGGAAGGTTTAAAATTTCTTGAAATAGCAGTTTCAAAAGAGGGAAAAGAAATTCATAACGAGAGGTTGCACTTTTGGACTTGATCTAATGCAAGAAAAAACAAAATTTGCTATCTACACTTCCTTTTACAATTGTGAGAAGTATGTAGAGCAGCTGGTGCAAAATATCATGGAAATCGATTATGATGACTGGAAATGGTTTGTAACAGATGACTTTAGCACAGATACAACTGGTGAAATTTTAAGAGAAAAATGCCAGGGTAATCCAAGAATTGAATATGTTTATCAATCTAGGAAAAAGGAGATGTATTGGGAACCAAACAAGTTCATCCCTAAAAACTATGAATACATCCTACTAGTTTGCGCTGATGACAAGGTTGATAAAAAAATTTTACAGGTTTACGATTCTGTTATCAGAAAATATAAAAAGCAGGTTTCGATATTAACCTGCGATCTTCAGGAGATTTACGAGGAAACAAACCATCTTAAATCTATAGGCTATGTCCATAACTCGGAAGATTTTCAACAAAAAATTTCAAGGTTTTTTCCGGATATTGACTATGTGAACAATCTTGGGTATTTTGCATTTGGACTTGGAATGTGTTTTAAAAATTACCACGACCTAAAATTTGTTATTAAGGACTATTTAGCTTCATCTGAGGATTTTTACAGAATGCTGTACATGACAAGCTTTGGACAATGGGTGCATGTTCCACGTAATCTTTACACGTGGACTTCTAGAGGCGACTCTGAATCAAGGAGAGAAGTTCCTTCCAATTTCTATGATAATTTTCAAATAGCTAACGAAAAGAATTTACAAAAGTCGTACGGGACAATTTTGGATTACAGCTCTTGTTACAAGGAATTAAATAGCTTGATGATAGAAAAAGATTTAAGTGATTTTGATTGTATCTCCATAATTTCTCCCTGGATAACTTCCGAGGATAAAATAAAAATCCGCGAGATTTATCCCGATAAAGAAATAGTTTTCAATCAAACTACCGGCGCTGATCTATACTCGATAGTTGCAAATTATTCTTTAGAAGGAGAATCTCTTCAAACTCTCATCAGAAGCATAAAAAAATCAAATACACAGGGCAAAATCATAATTTATTATCTGGACGAAACGACTTACTATACCAAACAAGAAGTTTGCGATGGGCCCGTTGAAATTTTAAAGAAAATCGAAAAGAAAATACAGAACGAATCCAGTCCATGGTATTTTTACGTTTATTTAAGACACATAAATTTTACAACACATATATGAGCAAAATAATTATTTTAGGTGGTGATGGTTATATTGGTTCTAGACTCAAAGTCGACCTAGATCAAAACCATGAAGTTACCGCGGTGGATACAGGATGGTTTAGTAAAAATCGTCTGGGTTTTATTCAGGAGGATTTCAAAAATCTAAGCGGAGAATTTCTTCAATCGTTCGATTGTGTTATTTTATTAGCTGGACATTCCAGCGTTAACATGTGTCAGGGCGAAATTAAGGATGCCTTTCAAAACAACGTTCAGAACTTCCTTTCCCTCATCTCGAAGTTGAACACCAAACAAAAATTCATATACGCAAGCAGTTCTAGCGTATATGGAAATTCAGGATCTGCACGAGTAGATGAGTCGTATACTGATTTTATTCCTCACAACCATTACGACATCACTAAACACATTATAGATCTTTACATGCCTAAGTTTGACGTGGAATATTACGGTCTTAGGTTTGGAACTGTAAACGGATATTCACCTAAGATGAGAAGTGACGTTATGATTAATTCTATGATCTACAACGCTCAAACTAACGGTCACATCAAATTGTATATCAAGGATGTGATGCGACCTATTTTAGGAATTTCGGACCTATCTTTGGCAGTTCAAAAAATAATTTCTTCATCCGGGGATAAGCGGGGAATTTACAATTTAGCTTCATTCAATATGACGGCTGAGGACATCGCTATTGAGGTAAGTAGAGTAACGGGGTTTCCAATCCAGGAGGTAAACACAGAATCGACTCCTTCAACTAATTCTAAATTGCAAACGAAATCCTACAACTTTTCAATTGATTGTTCGAAATTTGAAAATGAGTTCGGGTTTTCTTTCTCAGAGACAGTTGAATCTATTTGTCTCGGAATAATGCAAAACTATGACAGTATAATCTTTTCAAACCGTTCAGATGTTAAAGAATACTAATGAAGAATTTACCAGGTTAGATAATTGCTTAGCCTGCGAAAGCGATGAGCTAAGAACCATCTTAGACCTTGGACTACAGCCACTTGCAAACAGCTATCACACGGGGGAGGATCTTCCCAAGTACCCTCTCCAACTCAATGTTTGCACAAAGTGCTTCCACCTCCAGTTAAGTTGTGCAGTGAACCCCGACCTGATGTTTAAAAATTATTTGTATGTGTCCGGAACAAGTGAAACCCTAAGGAAGTATTTTGATGACTTTGCGAGCATAACTTTGGAATATTCTCCCTCCGCAAAAAAAATTCTAGACATCGCGTGCAATGACGGTACACAGCTAGATTCATTCTCTAAACTGGGCCTTAGTACATTTGGAATAGATCCGGCAGAAAACTTATACGATGAGTGCAGGAATAAGGGACACAAGGTTATTTGCGACTATTTCAACCGGGAAACAGTTTCCCAATTTAATGGGGAAAGGTTCGATATTATAACTGCACAGAATGTTTTTGCACATACAAGATTTGAAGAAGATTTTCTGTTGTCTTGCAAAGAGGTTATGCACGATAAAACATTCTTGTTTATACAAACATCACAATCGAACATGGTTGTCAATAACGAATTTGATACAATCTATCATGAGCACATCTCTTTTTTCAATACAAGATCCATGAAAACACTAGTTGAAAGATGTGGTCTTTTTTTGTATGATGTATTTAAAACTGACGTGCATGGGACAAGTTATGTTTTCGTTATCACGAAAAATAAAATCGGCGAATTGGAAGGTGTTACAGCTAATCTTAAATCGGAAGAGGGATCGGGACTTTATAACACAATAACTTACCCTAAATATGCTTTAAGTTGCTATATGGCTGCTTTTGACCTAAAGAAAAAAATCGAGGATTTGAAAGCAGAGGGATATCTGATCGTGGGATATGGAGCAGCGGCCAAGGGAAACACACTTTTGAACTTCGGTTCCATCGATCTGGATTTTATTCTCGACGACAATCCTCTAAAACAAGAACTACTTACACCAGGAAGAGATATTATTATTGGAAATCCCCAAATTATATCCGAAGTTTCAGACGATCAAAAGATTGCGTTCGTTCCTCTCGCTTGGAATTTTTTCGCCGAGATAAAGTCCAGAATTAAAAGAATTAGATCCTCCAACTTAGATATCTTTGTTCGTTACTTTCCACACCTGATTATAGAGCAATAATGAAGACCCCTGTTTTTTACACAACCACACCGTCTATTGGCGATCTTATTTGTGCTACCCCAACTATTCGAAAAATTGCCAAAACTTATAAGTCCAAAATAGTAGTTGTTTCACCCTCGCCGTGGATTTTAAAAAATAGCCCTTACGTTTCACAAAGCATTCATATCGATGACGTTTCTTTATCTGACCTGGAAAGAGACTATGATGTCCATAAGTCTTTCCATCTATTAGGAAAAAGGGATCCGTTGGGAATCGAGTTCAAGCATGCTATTTGTGATATTAGACAATTTCATGCGAAGGATCTGGGGTTTATGCTTACCCCTGAAGAGCTAACGTGTGATTATTTCCCAGACACTTATGAGTCTTGCATGGATGGAATTCGATTACCTGAAAATTACGTTGTGATTCATCCCGTGCAATCTTGGGAGTCCCGGACATGGGACGAGCAGCGTTGGTCGGAGCTTTGCAACCAACTTGCTGAAAACAATATTCCGGTGGTTGCAGTAGGTAAAAATTCCGGCGAATATTCGGACCACTTACAACAAGACAAACCTGTATTCAGTCTTAATAATGTTCTAGATCTAACCAACAAAACAACTTTAGATCAGACTTGGCATATTCTCAATCAAGCTAAATGTGTAGTAACGATGGACTCAGGGATACTGCATTTAGCTGGAACTACGAATACCACTATAATCCAGCTGGGAAGTTCTATTCATCCCTATTTCAGAGCCCCTTATAGAAATAGCTCACAGTCTTATAAATATTCTTATGTTCCAGGAACTTGCACTATTCATTGTGCATCTAATTTGGACTATTCACTGAGAGACTGGGGTAACATCCAATCGGTAACACTTATCCACACTTGTCTGGAAAATAAACCCACTTTTGAATGTAAACCGTCATCCCAAAACGTTTTTGCGGAGGTCTTAAGAAGGTGGAACGAAATTGATGAATCCGATGGAGAAAGAGCTTTCTTCCAAATACAAAGCGAATCTAACCAGGCAATTTTCTCTACCGAGGAAAGAGTTTTTGGTATACCTGATGTTCTTGTTTTTTACAGGAGCGGACCAAGTGTAGAACTTTCAGGGGATCCATTAGATCCGAGAGTTTTCAAAGCACTGTTTATTAACGATGATTCGGGCGAGGTTATTTTTAGCTCAACACTTAAAGTGAACCATTGGGCAAAAGCTTCCCGTAAATACTTCACCAATTGGAGGGTAGAGGTTTGGTGTGATGACAATCTTATTCACCAGAGTAAAATGAACCTTTCGGATAAGGAGGTATGCTTGTTGTTTACGACATCAACATTGGGAGACACGATTTCTTGGGTTGCTTATGCGGACCATTTTAGAAAGATCCATAATTGCAGATTGACCTTGCAGTGCTCCGTCCCTCAAATTTTTAGAGAAAGCTACCCGGAAATCAATTTCGTTGAAGTCGACACATTTGATATGGAGGATCGCCGATGGTATGCTTCTTTCCCTGTCGTTTATGGAGTAGAAATTGCTGACAAAAAGCTTCATTCCCAAAGGTTACAAAAAAATTATGAAATGAAGCGGGGTGCTTTATTTTTGGATGGATTTAGTCTCCAAGACGAGTTTAAAAACCCAAGACACCCGCATTCTATTCCCCTTGCCTCGATTTGTACTGACGCGTTGGGATTAGACGAAAAGGAAATCAGGACCAAGTTAAAAAATCCTAATGAGAATGAAAGACCTTTCCCGGAAAAATACATTTGCATTTCTGAATTTGCTTCCACTGAAGGATTAAAAGTTTGGAATAATAAAATAGGATGGGAAAAACTCGTAGAAAGAATTCAGGCCAAAGGTTATAAGGTTGTTTCCATATCAAAGGAAAAAAGCAACTTGAAGAACATAACCAAAAGAAACGGAGATATTGATTTGATGGAGAGGATTTGGTATCTCCATCATTGTGAATTTTTCATAGGTGTTTCTTCCGGTCTTTCTTGGCTAGCCTGGGCATGTGGAAAAAAAGTAGTTATGATATCTGGTGCAACTATGGAATTCAACGAATTCCAAGAAGACAACCTGAGAATTATAAATAAGGAAGGTTGTCACGGGTGTTGGAACTCACCAGAACACATGGACAAATTTGCTTGTTACCACGTTTCTCTATGTCCCGAAAACAAATCCTTCGAGTGTACAAGGAAGATCTCACCTAATTACGTTTTTGAAAAGATTGTAGAGTCTGGACTTTTGTAAAATATATAGGTCATGATTAAAATAGATTTATCAAAAGAAAAAAATCTGGAGTCTGCACTGAAGAAACTCAAATTTAAATTTGATAAGCACGGGACAAAAAAAGAACTCCTTCAAAGAAAGGAGTTCGAAAAGCCTTCTGTATCAAGAAGAGCTCAAAAGTTAAAAGCTAAATACGTCCAAAAATTAAGAGATTCTGAGCAGGATCTTTAATTAAGAGGAACTCCAGGGATTTCCAGTTTTTTGATAGCTTTCAATGCTTTGTCGATAACTGTGTTTTCTCCCTCGCTGGGCCAATTTCCTGCAAATGCTAACATAGAGGTTGCTTTTTTTCTCACATCTTTGTCAGCAACTATTTTTGCCTTTTTGACAGCTGTCAATAGGTCGTGGGCTAGTTCTTCGCCGCTTTTATACTTAGAAGAGATTTTTTCCCCTGCGGGAACGTCCAAAAGCTTGTGCATTAAACCCTTTGCAATCTTTGCTTCGTTGATGTCTTCTACAAAGCTTTCGTAAAGTTTTATATTCTCCATTTTCGGTTTTATTTGATTTGAATTATATATTCAGCCACTAACCAAAACTTTGACATGGAAGAAAACAAAATAGAATATGTACTTGGGGTTTTAGAAACTACTGTTCTGCTTCTGAGTGCTAAAAATCCAGAAGTACTTGAGTTGAACATAGAGCATTTATCAAAAATACTCCCAATTGTAATAGAAGAGCTCAAGAATCAATAAACCTTAATGGTTTTAACCTTGGCCCCTTTGTATCCTTCGGCTTCTTTGGCAAGTCTTAAGTTATCCTCGTGATCATCAAAAAAGGTCAAATCTCTGAACCCCAGATCAATTAATTCCTCAATTGCTTTTTTCTTCCTTTCCGGTATAGTTCCCTCGTGTTTGAATTGAGGGTCGTTGATAGCAATAACAAGCTCCGGGTGAATATCAATCCCATTCTGAAGAAA
>Ga0222712_10005582_pt1 | contig 12671 bp, 13 predicted proteins | sample C33_657DmetaG_FD_165043 | JGI IMG/M metagenome (GOLD analysis project Ga0222712, IMG submission 165043) | Estuarine water microbial communities from San Francisco Bay, California, United States - C33_657D | ecosystem: Environmental > Aquatic > Marine > Unclassified | place: USA: California...
CCTTCCTACCTCGCCCAGCTCCGCCTCTGGATCGTCGTGCTTTTCTGCCTCCTGACCGCCGTGAGCGCGCAGGCGCATCCGGGCCACGAGGGTGGGCACGACGGGGACGAGTTCGTCTGGACCTATGAGCACGCCGCCCGGCATCCGTGGGCGACCTTGCTCTGCCTGGCCGCGGGCATGGCGCTGGCCTGGCTCGTCGTGCGGGCCCTCCGTCGCGCCCGACAACCCTTCAAGGCCGGCGTAACCCGCAACCGAGCCGCGGGTATGACGTCCTGAGGATCGCGCGCAATTCGGCCAAGGTGTCGCGCAACCGGAGCGGGTCCGGCGAGATGACCCGGATGCTCCAGCCCGCCTGACGCAGGCGGCTCACGCCGAGCCAGGTGCCGGCGCGGTGCAGCGCGGCGACCGGCGCGCGCCAGGCCGGCTCGGCGACGTCCGTCGGCGGCAGGAGCACGAGGTTCGCGAAGCAGGACGTCGCCCCGGTCCCGGCGAAATCGGCGAGACCGCGCAACGCGGGCCCGGACTGGTCGAGGCGTTCGCGCAGGAGCAGTGCACCCTCCCGCCGCACGGTGAGCCCGAGGACGAGGCGATCCCAGGCCCAGGCCTCGCCATGGGCGAGCCGGCCGGGCATCAGCTGGTCGATGAGGAGGACGGTCGCGCCGGCGGCGGCCTCGAGGGTCGTCTCCTGGAAATAGGTCGAGCCCCGGTGCGGCACCAACGGCTCGGGGAAGACCTCGAGCGTGGCGTCGGCCGCCACCTCGAAACGCTGGCGGCCGGTCGCGTGCCCGCCGCCGGTCATCCGGAACAGGCGGCTCGCGCTCGGCGTGCTCACGAGCAGGGCCGCGCCGGCGTCGACCGCGATCGCGGATTCCAGCCGGTCGCCCTCGAGGATGCCCGCCGTCGGGTTGACGACCTGCACGTGGAGCACCTCGGCGGACGGGTCCCAGTTCGGCTTGCTGAGGTGGAAGGGGGCGCGGAAGGACTGGGCGGCCAACGCCGTGCTCCCGTCCGCCGCCCGGACGGCGCGCAGGCGCAGATGGCCGTCGAGCGCGTTCACGAGGCGCGGGGACGGGCGGCGAAGAGGACCTCGCGTTCGATCCAGGCGATGACCTGGTCGAGGTTATGATGGCGCTTGAGGTCGCAGAAGACGAACGGGCGCTCGCCGCGCTGGACCTTGGCGTCGCGGTCCATGACCGCGAGGTCGGCGCCGACGAGCGGGGCGAGGTCGATCTTGTTGATGATGAGCAGGTCGCTATGCCGGATGGCGGGTCCGCCCTTCCGGGGAATCTTCTCCCCTTCGGCGACATCGATCACGTAGATGAAGGCGTCGACGAGCTCGGGCGAGAACGTCGCGGTGAGGTTGTCCCCGCCGCTCTCGACGAGGAGCAGCTCCAGGTCGGGGAGGGTCGCCTCGAGCTGCTGGCAGGCCTGTTCGTTCATCGTCGTGTCGTCCCGGATGGCCGTGTGCGGGCACCCGCCGGTCTCGACGCCGAGGATGCGGCCCGCGGGCAAGGCGGCGTGCTTGCGGAGGAACTCCGCGTCCTCGGAACAGTAGATGTCGTTCGTCACGACCCCCATCGAGAGGCGTTCGCGGAGGGCCTGGCAGAGGCGGAGGCAGAGCATCGTCTTGCCGGAGCCGACCGGGCCGCCGATGCCGATGCGTGGGGAGCGTCTGGGTGTCATGGTCGTCAGGAGATGAAAAGCCGGGCGGGGGCGGTCTCGTGCCGCGCGGCGGCGGCGTCGAGCCAGGGGTTGAACCAGCCGATCTCGTCGAGCGGCAGCTCGCCGGCCGGGCCGACCATCGCGGGGCAGAGCGCGAGCGTCTCGGTCAGGAGGCCCTGCGCGGCGTTCTGGCCCAGGCGCAGGAGCTTGGTCGCGGCCGCGATCGCGCCGGCGACCGCGGCATAGCAGAGGGCCGCCGTCACGGCGGCGAAGGGGGCGCCGTGGACGCGCGCCTCGAGGGCGGCGGCGACCGCGGGGCAGTGCGGCCAACGGGCTTCGTCCGCGCGGCGGAGGAACTCGCGGGCCAGCCCCGCCTCATGGACGTTGGCGAGCAGCTCGACGCGTTGACGGCCGATCGCCTCGGCGGCGGCGCGGAGTTCGCGCGGGGCGCGCAAGGCGGCGGCGAGGACGCAGATCTCGCCGACCGCGGCCCAATCCCGCGAGCCGAAGGCTTTCCAGGCGTGCGCGGCGAGCGGAAGGTCGACGTTGCGGAGCGAGGGCAGCACCGAGTTCAGCAGGAAAGTCCGCAAGGTCGCGCGGTCGCGGACGGCCCCGGCGTCGATCAGGCCCTCGAGCCCGAAGGAATGCGCGTAGGAACCCGTCGGATAGAGCGCGTCGGACGCCTGCAGCAGGCCGAGCAGCCAAGCGGTGTCAGTGCTGGTGGCCGGGGCCGAATTCATGGGCGGGGAGCGGACCGCGGGCGAAATGCCCGGGGCGGAAGACCAGCAGGTCGGTCGTGAACGGCAGCGCGAGCTTCTCGAGCAAGCGACGGGCGACGGGGGAGTCGGCGACGATCAGGCGGCCGGGTTCGGCGGAGGCCTCGAGGTGAAGGTTGCCGAAAGCCCAGCCGAGCCCCGCGGCGGCGGAACCGGCCAGGTCGAGCGCGACGCAGAGCACCGGCTCGGGGATCTGGCGGAGGACGTAACGGACCTCGGCGGCCTGCAGGACCGTCTCGCCATGCCGGAACGGGCGCTCGAGCTCGAAGCCGAAGGGCGTGCCGTCCTCGGCCGTGGCCCGCCAGAGCCGTCTCGCCACGTCGCGGCGCTCCGCGCGGACCGGCACCTCCGGCAAGGAGAGGTCGGGCGCGAGGACGGGGCCGCGGACGAGGCAGAGGAGGGTCATCTCAGAACAGGTGGTAGCGCTGCGCGAGGGGCAGCACCTTGGCCGGCTCGCAGGTGAGGTGCACGCCGTCGGCGGTCACGCGGTACGTCTCGGGGTCGACGACGATGCGCGGCATCGCGGCGTTGAGGACCATGTCGGCCTTGCCGATCCGGCGGCAGCGGCGCACGGCCTCGAGCCGGCGCGAAAGGCCGAGGGACGCCGGGCCGAGCGGGTCGGCGAGCGAGGCCGCGCTGACGAAGGTCAGGCTCGTGCGGTTCATGGCCTTGCCCGTGCCGCCCCACTGCGGCCGGTAGAAGGTCGGCTGCGGCGTCGGGATCGAGGCGTTGGGGTCGCCCATGTTGGCCCAGGCGATGAAACCGCCGCGCAGCACCATCTCGGGCTTGGCGCCGAAGAGCGCCGGCTTGAAGACCACGAGGTCGGCCGCCTTGCCGACCTCCAGGGAGCCCACCACGTGGGCGATGCCGTGCGTGATCGCCGGGTTGATGGTGTACTTCGCGAGGTAGCGGAGGATGCGGAAATTGTCGGCCGCCGGGTGCGACCCGCCCGCGAGCGCGCCGAACTGCTCCTTCATCTTGTGGGCGGTCTGCCAGGTGCGGCAGACCACCTCGCCGATGCGGCCCATCGCCTGGGAGTCGGACGACATCATGGAGATCGCGCCCAGATCGTGCAGCCGGTCCTCGGCGGCGATGGTCTCGGGGCGGATGCGCGACTCGGCGAACGAGACGTCCTCGGGGATGCGCGCGTCGAGGTGATGGCAGACCATCAGCATGTCGAGGTGCTCGTCGATCGTGTTGACCGTGAACGGCCGCGTCGGGTTGGTCGAGGACGGCAGGACGTTGGGCTCGCCGCAGACGCGGATGATGTCGGGGGCGTGGCCGCCGCCGGCGCCCTCGGAGTGGTAGGTGTGGATCGCGCGTCCCTTGAAGGCCGCCAACGTCGTCTCGACGAAGCCCGCCTCGTTGAGGGTGTCGGTGTGGATGGCGACCTGGACGTCGAGCTCGTCGGCCACGCCGAGGCAGGTGTCGATCGCGGCGGGCGTCGTGCCCCAGTCCTCGTGCAACTTGAGGCCGATGGCGCCGGCGCGGACCTGCTCGCGGAGCGGGCCCGGGGTCGAGCAGTTGCCCTTCCCGAGGAACCCGAAGTGCACCGGGTACGACTCGGCCGCCTCGAGCATGCGGCCCAGGTTCCAGGCGCCCGGCGTGCAGGTCGTGGCCAGCGTGCCGTGGGCGGGGCCCGTGCCGCCGCCGATGAGCGTCGTGACGCCGGAGCTGATGGCTTCGTCGACCTGCTGCGGGCAGATGAAGTGGATGTGCGTGTCGATGCCGCCCGCCGTCACGATGCAGCCCTCGGCCGCGAGGACCTCGGTGCAGGCGCCGATGATCATCGGGTCGGGCTTGCCGGTGGCGGGATCGGGATAGGCCGACCCGAGGCCGGACTGGATGCCGGGGTTGCCGGCGTGGCCGATGCCGACGATCCGGCCGGCCTTCACGCCGATGTCGGCCTTGATGACGCCGAGGATCGGGTCGAGGATGAGCGCGTTGGTGACGACGAGGTCGAGCGACTCGGCGTCGGCGGCCGTGGAGGACTGCCCCATCCCGTCGCGGATCACCTTGCCGCCGCCGAACTTCACCTCGTTGCCGTAGCCCCCCGGGCCGGCGACCAGGTCGGCCTCGACCTCGGCGAAGAGGTTGGTGTCGCCGAGCCGCACGCGGTCGCCGACGGTCGGGCCGTACATCTGGGCGTACTGGAGGCGGGAAAGTCGCAGGCTCATGGTCAGAGGGGGCCGTTCACGCGGCCGTTGAAGCCATGCACCTCGCGGCGGCCCGCGAAGGGCACGAGGGAGACGCGGCGGGTGTCGCCGGCCTCGAAACGGACGGCGGTGCCGGCCGCGATGTTGAGGCGGTGGCCGCGGGCCGCGGCCCGGTCGAACGTCAGGAGCTCGTTGGCCTCGGCGAAATGGAAGTGCGAACCGACCTGGACGGGCCGGTCGCCGGTGTTGGCGACCTCGAGCGTGATCTCCTTCAGGCCGACGTTGGCGTCCAGGTCGGGCGCCGGGGCGGGGATGATTTCTCCGGGTTTCATGGACGGATGGGATGGTGGACCGTGACGAGCTTCGTGCCGTCGGGGAACGTCGCCTCGACCTGCACGTCATGGATCATCGAGCCCACGCCTTCCATGACGTCGGCTTCCTTGAGGATCGTCGTGCCGAAGGACATCAGCTCGGCCACCGTGCGGCCATCGCGGGCGCCTTCCATGATCTCGTAGGTGATGATGGCGATCGTCTCGGGATAATTGAGCTTCAGGCCGCGGGCCTGGCGGCGGCGGGCGAGGTCGGCGGCGACGACGACCAGGAGCTTCTCGCGTTCGCGGGGGAGGAGGTGCATGGGTTCAGACCTGGAGATGGACGCGCACGACCTCGTCGGTGAGGTCGGCGATGGCGCCGGCGGCCACCACCGCGCCGCGGTCGAGCGCGTAGAAGCGGTCGGCCACGTCCCGGCAGAAGTCGACGTACTGCTCGACCAGCAGGATGGAGAGCGGGGAGCCGTCGGCGCGACGCGCGGTCTTGAGCGTCCGGAGCGTGTCGCCGATCTGCTCGATGATCGAGGGCTGGATGCCCTCGGTGGGTTCGTCGAGGATGAGGAGCCGCGGGTCCGTCAGGAGCGCGCGGCCGATGGCGAGCTGCTGCTGCTGGCCACCTGACAAGACCCCGCCCTTGCGGCCGAGCATCTCCCGCAGCACCGGAAAAAGACCGTGGACGCGCGCCAGGGCCTCGGCGGCGTCGGCGCCTTGGCGGCCGTGGACGACCAAGGCGAGGCGGAGGTTCTCCTCGACGGTCAGGTGGGGGAAGATGTCGCGGCCCTGGGGCACGTAGCCGAGCCCGCGGCGGGCGCGCTCGTCGATCGGCAGGCGGTCGATGCGCTCGCCATTGAACTCGATCGCGCCGGCGCGCACGGGCAGGACCCCGGTGATCGCCTTGAGGGTGGTCGTCTTGCCGACGCCGTTGCGTCCCATGAGGGCGACGACCTCGCCGGGGCGGATGACGAGATCGACCCCGCGGAGGATCCGGGAGCCGGCGATGTCGGCCTCGACCGCGGAGAGCTGGAGGAGCGCGTTCATCGGGTGCCATGCTTGCCGCGACCCAGGTAGACCTCGCGGACGCGCGGGTCGGCCTGGACGTCGTCGAATTTACCCTCGCAGAGCAAGGCGCCCTGGTGGAGGACGGTGACCCGTCCGTGGGCGGCGATCTGTTTCACGAAAGTCATGTCGTGCTCGACGACCACCAGGCTGTGCTTCCCGGCCAGCGAAAGCAGCAGCTCGCCGGTGCGGCGCGTCTCCTCGTCGGTCATGCCGGCGGCCGGCTCGTCGACCAGGAGCACGCGCGGCTGCTGGGCGAGCAGCATGCCGATCTCGAGCCACTGTTTCTCCCCGTGGGCGAGCAGGCCGGCCTTCCAGCCCCGCTTGGCGTCGAGCCGCACCAGCTTGAGGAGCTCGTCGATGCGGTCGTCGTCGGTGGAGGAGAGCCGGTGGAAGAGCGAGGCGAACACCCCGCGGGCGCCCCGCAGCGAGAGGACGAGGTTCTCGCGGACGGTATGCTCGGTGAAGACGCTCGGCGCCTGGAACTTGCGCCCGATGCCGAGACGGTTGATCGCCACCTCGTCGAGACGGGTCAGGTCGTGCGTGTCGGCGGGGTCGGCGCCGAACTCGATCTTGCCCCGGTCCGGCCGCGTCCGGCCGGTGAGCAGGTCGAAGAACGTCGATTTGCCGGCGCCGTTCGGGCCGATCACCGTGCGCAGCTCGCCCTCGAAGAGGTAGAAGTTCAGGTTCGAGATGGCCTTGAAGCCGTCGTAGGTCTTCGAGACGTCCTCGACCGTGATCAAAGGGTGGGCCATGGGTCAGGCGGGGTCGGGGGTGGCGGGGGCGCGGAAGCGGGCCCAGAGCGGGCGCAGCCGCGCCGGCAGGCTGACGAGCCCGCCGGGCAGGAAGAGCACGACGAGGAGGAACAGGCCGCCCAGCAGGAGGAGCCACAGGTCGGGGATCGCCCGCGTCGCGTAGCTCTTGAGCAGGTTCACCGCGACGGCCCCGAGGATCGGGCCGACGATCGTGCCGCGGCCGCCGACCGCGACCCAGACGATGGCCTCGAGCGATTTCTCCGGCGTCATGTCGCTGGGGTTGATGATGCCGACCTGCGGCACGTAGAGGGCCCCGCCGACCGCGGCGATCAACGCGGCCAGGACGAAGAGGAAGAGCTTGAAGGCCGGCGTGGCGTAGCCGCTGAAGAGCGTGCGGTTCTCGCCGTCGCGGATGGCGCGTTGCACCAGCCCGAGCTTCGTGCCGCGCAGCCAGCGCAGCAGGAGGATGACGCCCACGAGCGTCGCCGCCGTGACGACGAAGAGCCCGCGCTGCGTGGCCGGCTCCCGGAGGGCGAAGCCCAGCTCCGCCTTGAAGTCGGTGAAGCCGTTGTTCCCGCCCATCAGCGTGTTGTTGCGGAAGAAGATCAGCGCGCCCGCGTAGGTGAGCGCCTGGGTGAGGATCGAGAAGTAGACGCCCTTGATGCGCGAGCGGAACGCCAGCCAGCCGAAGACGAAGGCCAGCAGGCCCGGCAGGAGGAAGACCATCAGGAGCGCGAAGGAGAAATGCTCGAACGGCCGCCAGAACGCGGGCAGGTCGGTCCAGCCGAGGAAGACGAGGAAGTCCGGGATCGGCTTATGGTACTGCCCTTGGTCGCCGATCATCCGCATCAGGTACATCCCGTGCATGTAGCCTCCCAGCGCGAAGAAGAGGGCCTGCCCCAGGGAGAGGAGCCCGGTGCCGCCCCAGAGCAGGTCCACCGAGAGGGCGAGCAAGGCGAAGCACAGGTACTTGCCCCAGAGATTGAGGGTGAAGTGGTCGATGACGCCGCCGGCGTCGAGCGCGGGCAGGATGAGCATCGTGCAGGCCGCGAAGGCCAGCGTCGCGGCGGTGGCGTTGCTCGGCGGGGCGGGCGGCAGGGGTTCGGCGGGCGCGGCCATGGTTCAGTCGAGGTTGCGGGAGCGCGCGGCGAAGAGCCCCGACGGTCGCCACTGGAGGAAGAGGATGATGGCGCAGAGCACCAGGATCTTGCCGAAGACCGCGGAGTCCTGGGCGAGGTTCTGCAGGAAGCCGCCGATCCCGGGGACGCCGGCGAGGGCGCCCGCGACCGAGGGGGAGTACTGCTGCACGAACTGGTCGAACGCGCCGATGCCCAGGCCGCTCAGCACGGTCCCGACCAGATCGCCGACCCCGCCGACGACCACGACCATGAAGCTGTCGACCACGTAGGCCTGGCCGAGCGACGGGCCGACGTTGCCGATCTGGCTGAGGAAGGCGCCGGCGAGACCCGCGAGCCCGCTGCCGAGGGCGAAGGTGAGCGTGTTCACGCGCTCGGTGCGCACGCCCATGCACGCGGCCATCGACCGGTTCTGCGTGACGGCACGGATGAGGAGGCCGACCGAGGTGCGGGTGAGCAGCAGCCAGACCCCGAGGACGATGACGGCGGCGAAACCGATGACGAAGACGCGGTTCCACCCGAGGAGGATGTCGCCCACCACCCAGTTGCCGCTGAGGTAGGCGGGGCTCCCGACCTGCACGTTGTTGGCCCCGAAGGTGAGCCGCAGGAGCTGCTGGAGGATCAAGGACACGCCCCAGGTCGCGAGCAGGCTCTCCAAGGGGCGGCGGTAGAGGAAGCAGATGACGCCGCGCTCGAGGAGGATCCCGGCGCCGGCGGCCGCGAGGAAGCTCAGCGGCAAGGCGAAGAGGAAGTAGGCCTCGCGCCACCCGCCGGTGGCGTGCAGGCCGGGCAGGCTCAGGGACACGCCGAAGGGCGAGAGCGCCAGGCCCGAGGCGAAGAGGTTCTGCACCACGTAGGTGGTGTAGGCGCCGATCGCGATCATCTCGCCGTGGGCCATGTTGATCACGCCCATCAGGCCGAAGGTGATCGCGAGGCCGAGGGCGACGATGAGGAGGATGCTGCCCAGGCTGAGGCTGCGGAAGAGGGTCCCGCCGAAATCCACCACCGTGCGGTGGCGCTCCACGGCCTGCAAGGCCCGGTGCGCCGCGGCGGCCAGCCCGGTGTCGCCGGCGGCGATTGCCTTTTTTTCGGCAAGCTTGATGAAGTCCGTGCTGGCCAATGACTGCAAATCCTCGAGCTCGCGCAAGGCGGTGAGGCGGACGGCCCGGTCCGGCGCGCCGAGGCGCACCAAGGCGAGCGCCTCGCGGAGCGCCTTCATCACGCGCGGGTCCGGCTCCAAGGTGAGGCGCCGCTCCAGCGCGGGCAGCTTCTCCAGCTCCTGCGCCTGGCCGATCGCGGCCAGCGAGGCCAGACGCTTGGCCGCGTCCGGCGAGGACAAGTCCGTGAGGTCGAGCACGGCCTTCATCACGCGGCGGAGGTTGGCCGAATGGGCGGCGGCGTTGAGGTCGTCGGCCACGAGCCGCGCCGGCGCGCCCTGCGCGTCCGTCAGCGGCCGGTCGTCGGCCACGCGGCGGGCGGCCTGGGCCCCGTCCTTGTCCTTCGGGCCTTCGAGCAAAACCGGGACGACGGCGCCGCCGGCCGGCTCATGGAGGAACAACCGGTCCTTCCGCCAGGCCTCGAGCAAGGGCGGGATCGCCGGGTCGGCGCGGCCCATCAGCTGGCGGAGCAGCTCCGCCTGGGCCGCCTCGGGCTTCGCGACGGCCGCGCGGGCGATGAGCGCCCGCGCCTCCTCGGCGGCGGGCAGCGCGCCGCCGAGGCAGAGAGCGAGGAGGAGGAGAAGGGACCGCACGACGACGGTGGTTGAGCAAGGACCGTGCCAAAAGGAAGAGGGCGGGCCCCCTCAGGCCCGCCCTCGCTATGAAGCACTGACAACCGACAATTGCGCGCGGCTTACTTGAACTTACCCTTCAGCCAAGGTTCGCCGTAGACGTTATCGAAGGACTTCAGGATCTTGAACTGGCCGTCCGCCTTGGTCTCGCCGATGAACACGTTCTTGGTGAGGTGCATGTTGGGCTGGGTCGTGACCTTGCCGCCCGGGCCGTCGAAGCTGACGCCGGACTTCCAGGCTTCGCGCACCTTGTCCACGTCGAAGGAACCGGCCTTCTCGACGCAGGCCTTCCAGAGGTAGACGCCGTCGTAGGAGAGCACCATCGGGGAGCAGGTCACGCGCCCTTCCTTCACGATCCCGGGCACCGTGCTCTTGGCGAGCCAGGCCTGGAAGTCCGCGGTGAACTTCTTGTTCGCCGGGGACTTGATCGACTGGAAGTACGTCCAGCAACCGAGCTGGCCGACCAGCTTGTCGGCGGGCAGGCCGCGGAACTCGTCCTCGGAGATCGAGAACGAGACCACGGGGCAGGTCTCCGCCGTCAGGCCGGAGGCCGCGTACTCCTTGAAGAACGGCACGTTGGTGTCGCCGTTGAGCGTGCTGACCACCGCGGCGCCGCCGCCGGCCGCGAACTGCTTGATCTCCGCGACGATCTGCTGGTAGTCGGTATGGCCGAACGGCGTGTACTTGCCGGCCGAGATGATCTTGCCGGAGGCGTCCTTGCGGAAGCCGCCGCCGATGTTCTCGAGCGGGACGCCCTTGCTCAGGAGGTACTCGAGCAGGACCAGGTTGGTGGTCTGCGGGTAGACGTAGTCCGAGCCCAGGAGGTAGAACTTCTTCACGCCCTGCGCCAGGAGGTAGTCGACCGCGGGCGTGGCCTGCTGGTTGACGGCCTCGGCGGTGTAGGCGACGTTCTTGGACTCTTCCTCGCCCTCGTACTGGACGGGGTAGAACAGGAGCCCGTTGTTCTTCTCATAGACCGGGAGGACGGACTTGCGGGACACGGAGGTCCAGCAGCCGAACGTCACGGCGACCTTGTCCTGTTCCAGCAGCTGCTTCGCCTTCTCGGCGAAGAGCGGCCAGTTCGAGGCGCCGTCCACGACGACCGGCTGGATCTTCTTGCCGAGGACGCCGCCCTTGGCGTTGATCTCGTCGAAGGTGAACAGCAGGACGTCGCGGAGCGAGGTCTCCGAGATCGCCATCGTGCCCGACAGCGAGTGGAGGACGCCGACCTTGACGGTTTCTTCCGCCCGGGCGGGCGAGACGAGGGAAGCCAGGGCGAGGGCCCCGACGGAGAGCAGGCTGGTGATGCGCTTGGGTGACATGGCGGGAAGCTGGGTGGCTGGTTCCTCCGGTCAGAACTTGAAGATGCTCTGGACGGCCAGGAAGGTCTGCGACGGCGTGCCGGCCGAGTTGTCGGTGTAGGACAGCTCCCCGCGCACGATGAAGTGGTCGTTGACCGAGTAGCTCGGGGAGACGGTGTACTTCAGCATGTCGGCGCCGCCGGTGACGGACTCCCCGCTGACGCGGCTCGTGAGCGTCCACTTGCCGCCCAGGTCCTTCGTGTAGGCCACGAGCCAGTTGTTGCCCACGCTTTCCTTGATCAGGTACTCGGCGCCGATGGAGTCGGTCTTGTTCAAGGCGTACGAGACCCAGAGGTCGTAGACGACCGTGCTGGAGGCGACCTCGTCGGCGATGCCGAACCAGACCGTGGTGTCCTTGATGCCCTTGTAGGTGAAATAGGCCTCGAGCCCGGGCTTCTTCAGGTCCTCGTCGCTGCCGTAGACGGAGTCGACGACGGCCAGGCCGGCGCCGTAGGTGGCGGTCGCATAGTCGAGCTTGGCGCCGGTGTGGTAGCCGGGGACGGGGAAGCCGAGGAGGGCGCCGTTGGCGTAGCTGATCTGCGCCATGTTCGGGATGTCGAAGGCCTCGTAACCCATGTAGGAGAGGAACTTGCCCACCGTGACGGTCAGGCCGCTGCCCGCGTCCACGGTGAAGTAGGCGTCCAGCACGTTGGTCGCGCCGCCATCGTAGAAGAGGCTGGCGTAGCCCGTCACCGTGCCGAACTTGCCGGTCACGCCGAACTTGGCGGCGTCCAGGTCCGCGGTGGTGGTCGAGCCGACCCCGCTCGTCTTGGTGTAATCGGCCGTGGCGACCGCGTAACCGCCGAAGGACACCGCGGGAGCGGGCGCGTCGGCGGCCTGGGCGATCAGGGAGGAAGCGGCCACGAGGAAGGCGGCCGCGATTTTGCTGTGGGTGTTCATGGGTATGGGTGTTGGGTGCTCGATGGCGACAGCCTAGGAGCATCGGCCGTGCCAAAGTCCGCGCCGGGCTTCGCGCCTGTCGCAATGCCGTCACTTTGCCGAAACCTCGTCGGACGCATGCGCACGGACGTTCCTAGAAACGAACAGGGTGCTTTTTTTCCATCGCGCCGAAGGCGCCGCGAAAAATTTTCGCGCTGGCGAAAATCGGGCAGCCGGGCTTGATGACGAGCATGCACACCGCCGACGCCTCCCGCTACGCCGACGCCTCCTTCCAAGCCCGTTGCGGACGCTCGGGCCTGCACCTCCCGAAGATCGCGCTCGGGCTCTGGCACAACTTCGGGAGCGTCGACGACCCCGCGGTGGCGCGGGCGATCGCGTTGCGCGCGTTCGACCTCGGGGTGACGCACTTCGACCTGGCGAACAACTACGGTCCGGTCCCGGGCTCGGCGGAGGAGACCTTCGGCCGGATCCTGCGGGAGGACCTCGGCGCCTACCGCGATGAGCTCATCATCTCGACCAAGGCCGGCTACACGATGTGGCCGGGGCCGCACGGCGACTTCGGCTCGCGGAAATACCTCCTGGCCTCGCTCGACCAGTCGCTGAAGCGGATGGGGCTCCCGTACGTCGACATCTTCTACAGCCACCGGCGCGACCCGCGCACGCCGATGGAGGAGACGATGGGCGCCGTCGCCTCCGCCGTGAAGTCCGGGAAGGCCCTCTACGCCGGCATCTCCAACTACGACCCGGCCGA
>Ga0222712_10005583_pt1 | contig 12671 bp, 11 predicted proteins | sample C33_657DmetaG_FD_165043 | JGI IMG/M metagenome (GOLD analysis project Ga0222712, IMG submission 165043) | Estuarine water microbial communities from San Francisco Bay, California, United States - C33_657D | ecosystem: Environmental > Aquatic > Marine > Unclassified | place: USA: California...
GCGTAAATAGTGGAGTGAGTCCGAAACAATTAATGAAAAGAATTACCAATATAAAGCGATTTAAATTTTCCAAAAAAACCATCTCAATGAATAAGATGAATAAGCGGCAAGCTTATTTTTTATCAGGGGTAAATTTCTTCTTTTTGCAAGCTTCACTACAATATAAAACCTGTTCCCACTGATGCGCCCACTTTTTGCGCCAAGTAAAAGGGCGGTTACAATAAAGGCATATTTTTGAGGGTAGATCGCCTTTTTTAACTGTTTTATTACTGCTATTTTTCATTCTTGTTTTGACAGGCACTTTCAAAAAATAAAATTAATGCATGAACCGTCATAATTAAATATACAAAGAAACCATCTTACTCCGGCTTATAAATACACAACAGTACAGGTTAAATTTGACCAAAGTCTTGTCAAGCTACAACCGCCTTAACTTACTGAAATTTAAAAAAGCCATCCGTTAGCTTACGGATGGCTTTTTTAAATTTTTAAACGCTAGGCTAACTGCATTAGAAGCTATCTGCATCTCTATACGCTTTGATTAGTGCTAATTCACCTTCTTTTTCTTTACCAGCCATTCCATGCTCCATGCCTAAAATTCCTCTATATCCTTTACCGTAAATATGTTTTAAGATATTTCTATAATCCATTTCTCCTGTACCTGGTTCTTTTCTTCCTGGATTGTTACCTATTTGGAAGTAAGCAATTTCATCCCATGAACTATTAATATTATTGATGATATTTCCTTCGTTTTTTTGCATATGATACATATCAAATAAAATTTTACAAGAAGGACTATTTACCGCTCTACAGATTTCGAAAGTCTGATCTGAAAATCTTAAAAACAAATTAGGAGAATCACTCAATGGCTCCATCACCATTACTAAATTATGTTTCTCAAATATTTCAGCTCCTCTTCTCATTGCTTCAACAACATTAGAGGTTTGATATCCCATAGATTTTGATCGATCAAAGGATCCCGGAACAACGGTCATGTATTTGGCATTCGTTCTTTTGGCAACTTCCACCGCTTCTTTACAGGTATCAGTAAATTTATCAAACCACTCTTTTTTTCCAGTGGTTAATCCTAATGTGTCATTGGAAGCATAACTAATTACAAATACACCCATGCGCATACCTAATTTCGCCAAAGTGTCTCCAATTTTTTGTTGTTGTTCTGCCGATCTGCCCATCATTCCATTGTCTTCAATGGATCTAAATCCTTGGCTATAGCCAAATTTTATTTGTTCAATAAAATCAGCACCTGCCAAATTTCTAAAGGTGCCATCATGAAATCCATAATCGCATTTAAAGGGCTTTGCATCTTCTTGGATTATTTTTTTTTCTATTGGGGTAAGTTGATTGGCAAAAGGAATAAATGCACCTGCACCAAATAAACTTTGTTTCATAAATTTTCTGCGTTCCATAATATTCAGCAATTTAAAATTATAAATAAACTTAAATGTACTAATTATTTAGTAACAGTAATCAATATCAATAAAATTGTTAGGAGTTTAATTTAAAACGCTTTACTCATTCACCTATTCTCCCAATCGGGTATTTTTTTTACTAGAAATCCTGTTGTTCAGCTAAGCTGTTTTAATATTTTGATGCGGGAAACTTTTTTAGACTAATCGCCATTTACAGAATAGAAAAACTATTAATCTTTAAATAGTGCAGCAATTCCTTCCTTTGGGGTAATGATGGTGTAATGGAAAATAAAAAGGATCTTCAATCTATGAAATCCTTTTACTAAAAAAATGGCAAGTACAATTAATTGATGGAGTATTTTACTACCCGTAAACTAACGGGTTGATGCTCGAGTCATATTGCAGAAAGTCAACTAATCATTTTGCCATTATCGGTATCCAAATTTCTTCTTCTGATGAGGGGTCATTGTTTTTGTATTTTTCCCCTAAAACCTCAAAATGGGCCCTATCGGCTAATCGGTAGTCTGAATTAGGTAACCATTCGATAAAGATATATTGGAAAAAGGCGGAGGCTCCTGAACTCATTCCTTTATAATCGAAAACAGCATAAAGTCCACCCGATAAAATATAGGTTTCCATATCGGCTGGTAGATTAATAAAATCTGCCACCTCTACTGTAGCCCATCTTTCAAACTCATTCGTTAGTTGGAAGTCTATAAAATGCGAAGGCTTATATACAACCAATGAAATCAAATCGTTGGTCAGCGGATTAATTATTTCCTTTTTCCTAGGCATAAAGCTACCCCATAGTTCACCTATTCTGTAATTTGCATAACTCATTACCATCCGTTTACCCACTAATTTTTTTTCTGTAATTGTTTCTATTCTTGGTGTCATTATTATACATTGATTTCAGATTATTAAGCGATAGCAAATCGCTTGTTTACTATCACTCAACTAATTTTTTTAATTCCTTATCACTTAAGGCCCTATCAAATACTGCCAATCCGCCAATTTCCCCTTTAAAAAAATTCCCCATTCCAGTTTTTAATAACACCGCGCCTACCGTAAAATCTGAACCATTATTGCCGATGCCATCTGGATATAAATAAGGATTTTTTGATTGCACTAAACCTTCAGGATAACCTTCAAAACCTTTGGTATGATTGATTAATTCAGGTACACGTTGCTCAAAAATTCCATTCAAATATGATTGTATAAATTTACCATCGTAAGAAAAAGCAATACAAACCCATTGGTTACTAGGCACTTCCTGTTTACTTGCCGAATAGTCTATCGAATAAGGAAAAGGTGGCGTTGGCTTACCGGTTTGTGAAATATGTCCACACACTTGGTTTTTGCCGTTGTAATGTGGTAAGGATATAAATAATCCATACTGACGTTTGCCGCCGTCTTTGTATTCATTCCAAATACCACCCACAAAACCTGTTTGTTCTCCTATCCATTTTACCCAAGCAACAACAGTAAGACCTTGGTTTTTACCATAAATATTAAGTTGGCCTAGTTGAGCATTAGGCAATGATAAATAGGCTTTATTGCCAAATTGAGCTGAATAACCTGATAAAGGTCCTTCCGAAATTCGAGGTAGAGTTCCATTTTGTTCTATTAAAGGAAATTCATTTTGTCCGATTGCTTTTCTTACTTGACCTTCTGGTTCTTTAAAATCCCATAGGGCTACAAAATTTTTTTTAGTGGTAATCTTTTTTATTAACGCATCATTTTTAACCATGCCTACTTGCTGTGCAGTCAAAAAGTTTGAATATAACAGCATCAAAATGATGGATAGGTATATTTTCAAAAGAAATCGCTTTAGCTATCAAAGAAACACCATTTCAATTAAATAATTAAAATTTTATAACTGGCCATTAGTCAGTAAGGTAATTCAAAGTAAAAGAAAGCGCCAACTAACTTGTTTGTAAGTAGACAAAGAAAAAGTGCACTTACCAATTAATCTGTTTCGATTTTAACTTTTCATAAAGCCCTTCTAGCTTTGCTTTCTGCGCTATTAGATTCTCCCCTTTTGTGATCGCTTTATTGGCATCCCATAAACTCGGAATTGAAAATTTTCCTTTTGAAAGGGAATACATCCAAAATAAATCTAGAAAATTGAGGAAGAGATTGATTCTATAAAACAAGGAGGCTTTTTCTATTTGAAAACCTAAATTATTTAATGTTCTATCGTTGAAAAAATAAGAGGTGCCAATGATATTTACAGCTGCTGGAATACGCTTATCGTCGATAAGCTGAATTAGATTTAATAAACCCTCTAGATGATACATCATTATCCTATTTCTCAATTGTGTTCCTGACTTATATTTTCTCATTACAAATAAATGATCAAAGCTAGTTCCGCTATGTAAATCAATTTGTTTATCGTTAGCCATATAACCAAGAAGCATCGGCGAATAATAAGTATAGCCACCAGTCAATTTATAAATTGGAGTAAATAGAAATTGGCTAATGGGTATATAAAGGACAAATAACAAATAAATAAGGGGTTGAGAATACCCTTTCCCAATAATTAAAATCGCCAACCATACCCCAACCAATAGAAACAAAATCGATTGAACCCAGACTAAAATTTTTGGTTGTTTATAAAAGTCATTCATATAAGACATGAATTTTCTTATTTCAAAATATGCCCTAAAGATAATTAAAGAATTAGAAAAGGTACAGCCAGCCTAACTCATTGATAGGCAAAAAATATTTTACTATGAATTGACATTTCTTCATGGCATAAAAATTATGAAAGAGGCAAATACTCATAGCTCACTGATGGAAAAAGAAAAAGCCTTCCGTCAGCTGACGGAAGGCTTGTCTAATGTTACTATTCATTTTCTAGAAAGAGGCAACTATAATAAGTTGTTATTGGCTAGCTTTATTTTTTTTTATTTTTTTGAAAGCATATTTCACAACAAAATAAATAACCAATGCAGAAAGTACACCAGTCAAAAAGTCTGTCATTGGTACCATTACTGCAGTGTACGCCATCATTGAAAATTCAAATTTTCCTGCATGTTTAATTTCTTTAATTTCAGCTGGTTTTATCATATTGCTAGCAACCCAAACCAAAATACCTCCAATACATGCCATAGGAATTAATTCTAAATATTGAGCCAAAAAAAATGCCATTGTTAACTTTAGTACGGCTTTAAAGTAACCTGCCAAAGGAGTTGTAGCACCAGCTTTTATACTTGTTGCTGTTCTTGCCAATGCACCTGTACACGGAAAGCCTTGAACCAATGGTGTAATAATCTGAACCAAACCTTGACCAAAAAATTCTTTGTCTGGGTTAAATGGCGTTCGATCATTTTTAGCTAATCGATCTGCCATCGAAGAACACAAAACACTTTCTACACCCGATACAAATACAATACCAACCACAAAATATACAATATCAATCAGCACAGATCCATTCATAGCGGGTAAAAAAGGCATTTGTAAATTGAAAAAATTATTTGGAATAGAGCCATACAAATCACGAACCAATATTATATTTTTATCGCCCATTAAAGTAGCTGCTAAAATTGTAGCAGTACTCATAGCAATTACTGGTCCAGGTATATAAATAGATATTTTCAATAAATATTTTGCTAAAACAAAAGTTATTAACCCTAATAATATTGACCACCCATTTATTAAATGAAGGTGTTCCCCCATATATTTAATTTTCTCGGTTAAGTTTCTAGAGCTATCCCCAAGCAATGCTTTAAAACTATTTAATCCTAAAATATCTTTGAAATTAGTAGCAGCAATCGCCACGGCAATACCTACAGTAAAACCAACAATAATAGAATTGGGAACAAGTTTGGCGTATTTACCCACACCATATACACCCATTATCATTAGAATAATTCCTGAAATAATAGATACCAATACAAGAAAACCGTGTGCTTGTTCAAAAGTTCCACCATTTGCTGGATTGCTATACTTTGCTATTAGTGCAGCGATAACCGGAATAAAAGCAGCAGTAGGTCCGTAAACCTGGTATTTTGAACCCCCAAAAGTTCTACCAATTACGCAGGCTAAAGCACCTGCTATAATGCCATGTTCTGGTCGCATACCCATAGCCATAGCAAAGCCCATTGCCATGGGAATGGCTGTCATTGCTACAATTAAACCAGCACTGAAATCTTTATAGATTGTCTTCAACCAATTTTCTTTGGTTAAGTCTTCCCATCGAGAATCGAAAAAGGTAAAAAATAATTTTAATCTACCGAATGGGGTTGTTGGAAATTTTGCTTCGCTCATTTTCTTTTATTTAAATAATTGATTTAATTCGTCTTTGTAATTGGTATCATGGTCTCTTGTCCATGCCACTTCTCTGTATTGCACTTTTGATTTTTTTATTAATGGAATAGGATCAAAACCGTTTTTATGCGGTTTCAAGCAATAATCTTTAGGTAAATAAACAAGGTCAATTCCTTGTGCTCCATAAAAATTTAAAAATGCATTTCTATCTAAGCCATGAAACAATTCAATCTTAAAAGAATGCAGACTAGATTCGTATTTATTTTTAATAATGTTTATAGCATCAGTAAAATTGGGACTTACCAAGGCCTCAATTATTTTAGCAGGATTATAAAATAGCAGTTCAGTGATTGAATCACTGCTGTAGGCCGAATACATTAATACGACAGTTGATTTTTCTTGTTTTCGTTCTTCAAGGCAATATTTTAGCGTATTTAAAGACTCTATTCTAAAGTCAATTGGAATTAGTATTTTATTTAGCATGCGTTGGGCAATTGATTAATATTGCAACATTAGGATGATGCTATTAGAGCCAACTAAGATTAAGATTAGAATTTGATTAGAATTGCTGAATGGGGAATGCCTTCACATTCAATACTATTGAAGATGGCTAGATTCTCAGGTGCACAATGAAGTATGACCTGCAAAATAATGGTAGTAGTTTTTAGCAGAGCCGGCTTAAATAAGCAGAAAATTTTAGGGTCTTACAATTCAGCGACAGGTAGTTTTACTTGTATGGTAACTCCTTTATGAAGCTCAGAACTGATATTGAGCTCGCCTTTGTGAATTTTGATGATGTTTTGAGTTAGCGGTAAACCAATCCCATAACCATCATATGCAGCAGTGTTGCTTGCCCGATAAAAAGGATCAAATATAAATGGCAATTCAGACTCAGGAATACCAATACCCTGGTCTTTAAAGATCATTACTATTTGATTGTTTGTAGAGGCCAAACTTACAACTACCGGTTTATTGCTCGAATATTTGCAGGCATTTGTGAGAATATTTGTTATGGCCAATATGAGTAATTCTTTATTCCCATATATCTTTAATTTTTTTGGGTTTTCGGGCAACAGATCAAAGTCTATTTCTATGTTATTTTTAGGGATTAGTTGATTCATAATCTCATAAGCCTGCATTATTAGCTCATCAGTTCTTAAAATGGCATAATTTAATTTATTCTCCTTATAACCTATCTGTGCTAAAAAAAGTAATGACTGGCTTATTTTATTGAGCCTCTCTGATTGTTTGAGTATCTTTTGTAAGGTTTCCTTATACTCAACCGAAGTTCTATCCTTCAATAAAGCCACGTCTGCCTCTCCAATAATAGCCGTAAGTGGTGTGCCAAATTCGTGCGAAGCATTGCTAATAAAGTTTTTGTTAGTTTCTATGGCTATTTCTACCCTATTCAAAAGATTATTAAATGTGGTGGTCAGTCTGTTGATTTCAACTGAATTTTTATTTTCATCAAGTCGTAAATGTATATTATCCGTGCTTATACTATTTACTTTGGTAATTATTTTATTAATGGGCTCAAAAAAATAATTTGAAAATAAATAGGTAAAATAAATGATAATTAGAATTGAAATTAACCCCCCTGCAAGTAAAACTTTTTTTAGTAAAATTAAATGGTGCGTATTGTAATAGTTTTTTGCTGAAACGATTACGAAATAAAAACCTTTCGGGGTTTCTCTTTTTTTTCCATGATAAAAAATATCCCCTTTTTGATAATTGGCAAACTGCTGAGTGTAAACTAAAGTAAGGAAATTAATAGGAAGCGAATTTTTATCTGCTAATTGCTTCATTGAGTTTGCGCTTGGGCAATACAATATATACTCCCTTTCGTTGCTCAGTAATTCCAAATGCTCATCTCTGATATTTTTTAATACTTGCGCATCTTTCTGATTGCTTTCAAAATGGTATTTTTCTGCGACACTAACCCTTGCCTCTAGTCGCTTGTAAAAATCTGCGTAAGAGTAATTTGATAAAAAATAATAAACACTTGATCCTAAAAAAAATAAAATCAGGCTTATTGAAATTATTAACAGAATGGAAATTTTACGTATACTACTCATGCTTCTTTTAGTATATAACCCATACCTACTACTGTATGTATTAATTTTGGTTCAAAATCTGCATCTATTTTTTTTCGAAGGTAATTTATATATACATCTACCACATTGGTTCCTAAATTGAAACTGATATCCCAAGCGTTTTCTAGCAGATCAATTCTTGATAATACTTTACCCTTGTTCTTGAGTAGTGTAAATAATAATCGATATTCTGTAACTGTAAGTGAAATTTCTTTGCCATTTCGGCTAACCTTTTTTGCATCATCATCAAATATCAAATTGGATACAACATATTTTACTTTAGGTTCTTGAGCTCCAGTTTTCTTAATACTTACTCTTCTTAAAATAGCTTTTATACGAGCTATCAGCTCGTTGAACTTAAAAGGCTTAACTAAGTAATCGTCTGCTCCCGAATTTAAACCGAGGGCAATATTGTCTGGCGTATTTAATGCAGTTAAAAAAAGTATAGGTGTTTGAATTCCATGCCCTCTAATTTCTTTACATACCTCTATGCCATTTTTTTCAGGAATCATTATATCTAGCAAAACTATATCATATTGGTTTTTTAAGGCCATTTCAAGACCATCAACACCATTTAGTGCAACTGATACCTCAAAAGATTCTTCCCCTAAACCCTTTTTGACAAAATTTACTACATCCGGCTCATCTTCTATCAGCAGTATGGAGATAATATTCATTGATGTAAGGCTGTTAAAGTTATTGTTGAGTTGTGCAACAATTATTTTAAAATTAATATTACCAAATATATTGCAAAAAATCTATGTCAGTATTTTGATCTTCATTTTTATATTGAGCTGGCATTCCTAGTATTACATTATTTACTACAAGTTCGTATCAATTTTTAGACCAATTTTAAAATTTTTAAAAATAATGACTACTGAAATAGTTTTTTAATGGTAAATTTTTTTTCTTTTTTGGGGTCTACTATTATTATACGAAAAATGCTATTGAAATAGGCGAATAAAGATGCCATGGCTAATACTGCTTTATTAATGTAGTATCATAAATTAGCAATAGTAGACTTTATAAGTTTTGATGAGCATAAAAAGGTTTTTGGAAAAGTAAGCATATACAGGGATGACCGGTTGGTATTTAATAGGATGGGGTCATTCGATAATTTTGTAGGTTGCCTAACCAGCTGTCGTTTTTATACCAGTGTTTTCTTTGAAATTGTAAACCTTTTACTTCGCCTAGCCATCATCAACTGAGCACTAAAATTTTTCTCGTTCAAGGAATAGCATAGATTCGTCGCTACCCATTTGATAAAAATAATTTTGAATTAAATCGGCAAGATGTATTAGGTTATACACCTAAACTCCATCCCTTTCTGTACTCTCTTTTTACAAACTGGTTGACTACATCATAATTAGTTATCCGCATATTGTCATTATCCCATATCAGTTTCTTATTAGCACCGGGGTAATTATAGCTTTGATCAAGTGGATCAGGCGATTTTCCCGGGCGAGGAATATCTGCTCCTCTGATTGCAAGATTTGCCATTAATATAGCTTCTGTTAAAGGACCTGATTTATCAAAAGAAGCACTCATCTCCGTTTTACCATAACCGGCAATAGCGCCTTCTACCCATTGAGCATAGTGGCCATCCATACCACCCGGTACACGTTGAATAGTTTGTTTAATTTTTACTTCCTGATTTTTGGATAACGGCAAAAGACGGGCGTTCTGTGCCATTTCACTAGCCATCATTTTTCCTTTCGTTCCTATAAATAATACACCACTCATTCCATCTCCAAATAATTCGTCGTTACCTAACTCAACCGGACGTTCTGGTCTAATTCCTCCATCCATCCAATGCATGGTGATATCACCTTTTGTTTTATTTGTTTTAGGGAAGGTCAATGTTGCATGCGCTGAAGGAGGGCAACTATCCGGAAAATAAGAACGTTTACCCCATTCCAAAAATACACTGCCAACGGTTGCTTGAACATCTTTTGCATATTTCAAATTCAGAATATTAAAAGGCGCTTCCATTAAGTGACAGCCTAAATCTCCTAATGCCCCTGTACCATAATCCCACCATCCACGCCAAGCTTGCGGAATCAATTTATCGACATAGTCTTTATATGGTGCAGTTCCTAACCACAGATCCCAATCGAGTCCGTTTGGAACTGGTGGTTTAGCTGAAGGCCATGCAATTCCTTGTGGCCAGATTGGCCGGTTAGTCCAAATTTGCACCGTATGCACATCACCCAGAAGACCGGCTTCAAACCATTCTTTCATCTGCCTTACTCCATCACCCGAAGCCCCTTGGTTTCCCATTTGCGTGACCACTTTGTAACGAGCAGCCGCTTCAGTTAATTTACGCGCCTCATAGATATCATGTGCCATTGGTTTTTGAATCCACACATGTTTACCCAATTGCATAGCTGCCATTCCAACAATGGCATGAGTATGATCTGGAGTGGATACTGATACTGCATCAAAGTTTTTTGATTCTTTATCAAACAACTCTCTCCAATCTTTATACACCTTAGCTTTAGGAAATTGCTTAACTGTTCCTGCACACCTACGATCATCCACATCACAAAGGAATCCGATATCTGCCTTTCCACTTTGATAAAACCGATTAATATCGTCGTTCCCTTTACCACCTGCACCCACACCTGCAATGATCAAACGATCACTGGGTGCCATATAGCCAATGCCTCCCAATACATGACGAGGCACAATCATAAAGCTAGCAGCTGCAACAGCAGAATTCTTTACAAAATTTCTTCTAGAAGTATTTGTCTTTTTGTTATTTGCTGATTTGTTGTTCATTGTAAATTTATTTTTAAATAAATGAATGGTGCTGCTTTTTAAAAACAGTTTTAAATTTGAAGCAATACATTGAGTGATTATAAAGTTAAAGAAAATAGGAAGACTAAATCAATTTTTCATTTTATTCCACCCTTCATCTTCCTTAACCAATATTTACATTAAAAAAAATCTTTCAGGGACATACAACCCCACCTGCATTTTACTGAAAGTGGTCGATTATGTACCTCACTATTTTTCTAAAATGATGCAACTAGAATGTAATGGTGGAGTTGGTGACTATCAGGAAATTAAGGGGTTGAATTGTTCTTCTAATATTTGTTCGGGTTGCATAGTCATTTGTCTGAACTATGATTTATTTGATTTCTGTGATTCAGATGATTTGAACTTCTTATTGGTAAGCCGTTTAAAATTCAAACTCATTTCCCAAAAATTTATAAGTAAACCTACTTCTAAATTATATGCTTCTAAATAGTTAATGGCTTGAGCAAAATGTACATCTTCCAGTTTTGTAATAGCTTTTAACTCAACATAAACAACACCTTCTATCAAAAAATCAACTCTTCTTGTTCCAATCTGTTCGTCACGATAAAAAATGGGCATTTCAAACTCCCTGCTGAACTCAATACCTGACAACCGCATTTCAATAGCCAATGCTCTTTGATAAATGACTTCTTGAAAACCGTTACCCAATGTTTTATGGACTGTTATTGCACACCCAATAATTTTGGAGGTGAGTTCGGAATATGTGTACTGTTCATTTATCATAGTAATCTCTTTTTGTCTGAACTATAATTTGGTTGATTGTGTTGACTTTAATTATAATCACAGTAATCATTTAATCACAAAAATCATAGTTCAGACCATTTTGTTCAGAGGCAGTAGTAACTATGCAGACACAGGACCAGAGTCCTGCGCCTGAGGGAGATAACCCTAAACTTTTTTCCTAATTGTTTAAGTCGTGTATTATACTTTCCTTTAAGTTTATGATTTCTCTTTAATAGATATTAGTCAGAGTAATTCACCTATTTAATCTGTCCAATAACATAAGGGCTATCGTTATTGTGTGGGTGATGTGCTTCAATCATTTATATTCTTTATTAATTAAATCAATTGATTTTTTTGCATAAACAGTCATAGAGTCTATATTCATAATGTACATATCACTACACAATTTCAATACAGAAAATTGATAATTTAATTTTGTAGCTGTTTGCTCATCAATCCTCTTAATCCCCAATTTACTAGTTATGGCCAAGGAAGGGACCCTTAGTTGCTTATCAAGGAGTGCATGTTCGGTGAAATTAGGAAATTCAGCTATAATAAATTTATGTGCACCACCTTCAATTTGTTCCATATCTTTCAAATCATTTTTAAAAAAATTAAATTTAGAGATATAGTAATTAAGCTCCGTGTTTTCTTTTTCTGTAAAGTAGCCTTTTGCTTCTGCTTCATTTCTGCTTTTCTCATTAGGATTAAAATGCCACCACCACATAGTCCTTATTAAAAGACTATAGTATATTTTTTGGTCAACTTTAGAGTGATCAGAATTGTTCAACATAATTAAACTGTCACAGTTTATAATTTTTTTCTGACCAAAGTTTTTGTGAAACTCAAATTGTTTAAGTTCAGCTTGAAGGTCTTTTGCTACTGTTTGCAGGAGCTCTCTCTTTTTTTGTTTTTCAGACATTTGTTCTCTTACATTTTCTGCAAAAAAACCTAAGGTTACTGCAGTGAATAACATAAGAAATTCAATGATGAATTCAGACCAATTCTTCTTATGTTTAGGTTGGAGTGGGTGATGAACTTCCATAATTTATTTTAATAGTCGAAAATATGCTAATGTTCTCAATTCCATCCCTTCACCTCTGTTTTCCCTATAAAAATCAAAACCTGGCACAAACCTGGCTGGGACATAAAAAAACCACCTACATTTTTGTGTAAATGGTTGATTATCAAGCTCCCCTTTTCAACGAAAGATGCAACTATAACTCGATGATTGAGTATATCACTATCAGGAAATTAAAGGGTTAGAGTTCCTTGTATTTTTGAGGGGATAAAATCCAAATGACCTGAAATAATAGGGCGCCAATGAAAG
>Ga0222712_10005584_pt1 | contig 12670 bp, 10 predicted proteins | sample C33_657DmetaG_FD_165043 | JGI IMG/M metagenome (GOLD analysis project Ga0222712, IMG submission 165043) | Estuarine water microbial communities from San Francisco Bay, California, United States - C33_657D | ecosystem: Environmental > Aquatic > Marine > Unclassified | place: USA: California...
TTATGACGTGGTTGGTAGTGGGCCTGGGCAATCCAGGCGATAAATACGCTGCCACCCGTCACAACGTGGGCCAGATGGTGATCGATGAATTAGTTCGACGCCACAACGTTAAATTATCTTCACACAAGTCCCGCACACACATCGCAGCTTTTAAGTTAGGTGTTGGTGTTGATGCACATCCAGTTATTGTGGCGAAATCACAATCATTTATGAATGAGACTGGTGGGCCAATTAAAGCCCTTGCAAACTTTTATTCTGTGGAACCACAAAAAATTATTGCCCTGCATGATGAACTCGATATTCCGTTTGCGGCAATTCGCACCAAAATCGCCGGCGGGGATAATGGCCACAACGGTCTTAAATCAATGACTTCAGCTTTTGGAACTGCAGAGTATTACCGTGTGAGATTAGGTATAGGTCGCCCAATGGGTCAGCAAGATCCAGCAGATTTTGTTTTGAAAGCATTTTCAAAGGTTGAACAAAAAAATTTAGCCGATTTTATTGATCGTGGGGCAGATGTTGTCGAATCTTTGATTACAAAAGGTTTAGAAGTAACTCAGCAAAATTTTAATTCTTAGTAAGTTATTTCAAATTTACTTGTATTTCCGAAGTCAATCCATTGTTTTAAAATCTTTGGTTCAAAAAGTTCGGAAATAACCATCTCGGCTGCGCCACGTAGTCCAGCCAATTCGCCTGAATCTCCTAGTCGAATTTCAAGATCGCGCGTAGCTAATGGAAGCGACCTACGGAAGATGTTTTCACGGACAGTGGCAAGAAGTTGATCACCAGCCTCTGAAACACTTCCACCTATTACGATCAGGGAAGGGTTATGAAAATTAACTAGTGTTGCCAAGGTATGTCCAATTTGCTGACCAACCATGTTGATCGCATCCACACACCATTTATCACCACTTTTTGCCCCATCGATAACATCTTTTGCTGTAATCGCTTTATTTTGTTTCTTCCGTTCAGCTAAAAAGGCGCTCTTATTTTCCTGAATAGCGACCAGGCCATCTCGGGCAAGTGCTAAGCCGCCAGCGACAGCTTCAAGACAACCTAGATTTCCGCATCTACAAAGTACCGTTGAAGAATCATTAATGGCAATATGCCCCACATCGCCTGCGCAACCTTGAGCTCCACGATGAAGTTTTCCATGAGTTAAAATTCCAGCACCAATTCCACTGCCAATTTTAATGTAAATAAGTTCATTTGAACTTTTCTCTTGAGTTAAAGAATGCTCACCTAGGGCCATAAGGTTCACATCGTTATCGACCCACACCGGTGCGTTATATTTTTTTGCCAATCTATTCCGAACAGGATATCGATCCCAGCCAGGCATAATCGGTGGAGAAATTGGAATACCGTTGGCAAATTCAACAGGGCCTGGAAGTCCAATCCCAATTCCTACAACATTCTTTATTTTGAATTTGATCACTGCGGCATCAAAAGCCTTTTCGACCTGTGACAAAACTTCTTCTGGTCCTGAAGAGATTGCTTGGATCCTAGTTTCGATCTCACTCACTATTCCTGATAAATCTGCAACGGCCACGCTAAAGCCACTTGCACCTAATTGAGCCAACAAGATAGTTCCTGCTCGCGGGTTGAATTCGAGTAATCGCGGTACGCGCCCACCAGTTGAAACACCAAGTTCACCCTCAGTTAAAAGGCCTGCGGCTAACCCAATCTCGATGTGCTTATTTGCAAGTGTTCGGGAGAAACCTGTCTGCCGTACGATCTTCGGTCGTGAAGTTTGACCGGAGAATCGGACTTGTGAAATGACTTCAGCCAATATTCCCGCGTCATTGGTACTGAGCTTGAATTTGGGCATGGGGTTGAGCGTAGCCTTTCGCGATTTTAAGTTGGGCGAGCGTAACACGATTTATATAACATTTGTATAAAAAATAGAAGAATTCTTCAAAAAAGACTTGACTTTAGTTTTTTTAGGCATAAGTTAGGCACACATGAATTTCAAAGACCCACAGTAAAAGGGAAGGCTTGGTTATATCGATGGCTCAAACAATGTTGGCTGCAAGGCTGCATGCAGCTGGGGATCTTCGGATGGACACTGTTGAAGTGCCATCACCGAAAAGCGATGAAGCTTTAATCAAAGTGCATAGAACTGGCATTTGCGGCACGGATCTTCACATCGCAAGCGGTAATTTCCCTGCGCCGAATCTGCCTCTGACCCTAGGACATGAATTCTCAGGAACCATTGTGGGTCTGGGAAATCAAGAATCACTATTGAAAATTGGAGACAAAGTTGTTGCAGACATTAATATCGCATGCGGCTCTTGTGATTTCTGCCGTAAAGGAGCCAAATTATTCTGCCCGACAGTTCGACAGTTAGGAGTACATGACGCAGGCGCATTGGCGGAATTTGTGGTTGCTCCTATACAAAATGTTTATGTTCTTCCTGCCACCATTTCACTGGATGCCGCTGCCTATGTAGAACCACTCGCGTGTGCCATTCACGGGCAAGATCGAATTGGAATTCGTGCAGGAGAGTCAATACTCATTATTGGTGGAGGGCCAATGGGCCTAGCGCACGTTGCATTAGCCAGATTACAAGGCGCCTCAAAAATTATTGTCAGTGAACCAGATGCTCATCGTCGAGGTATCGCAACACAAATGGGAGCAGATCTTACGGTCGATCCTTTGAATGAAAATCTTGCAGAAATTTTGAAAATAGCAACCGACAACATCGGTCCCGATGTTGTAATTGAAGCAGTTGGAAGCATTCCAACATATGAAGCTTCCGTGGCGTTAGTTCGTCGCGGAGGACGCATCCTCGCTTATGGGGCTGCGCCACAGGATGCGAGCATGCAACTCCGTCCTTTCGATGTATACGCAAAAGAACTGACAATTGTTGGTTCCTATGCTGGAACTTATGACACATGGCCACGTGCGATAAATCTAATTGCTGCTGGGCGATTTAATCCGGCTCTGATCGTTGACACTATTCGTCCTCTTTCCGAGGCGGTAGATGCACTTCAGAGTTTGAAGACTGACCGCTCAATAGTAAAAATTCATATCCAAGTTTCATGAGAATTCGCTCTTGAAATTATTTGAAAGGTAAAACAATGGAGAAAAATTCTTTAAAAAAGCATCGGAAGGGTATTGGTGGGCTCGCTGTAATTGTTGCACTTTCGACAGCATTGAGCGCTGTAAACATCACCCAAGCGAATGCAGCCGTCACACTAAATACAATTTTCTTGCCGGCAACATGGGGAACTGTAGTTAAGGACACTCTTGCACCTGAATACGAAAAGCTTACTGGCGTAAAAGTCAACGTACAGTTGATTGGTCGCGATGAAATTCACCAAAAGATGGGAGCACTTTTTGCTGCTCAGGATTCCAGCTATGACATTTTCAATTTAGACTACAACTGGATTCCTGAATTTGGTCGTGCAGGCTTCCTTGTCCCACTTGACAGCACATTAAGTGCTGCAGATAAGGCAGACTTTTTGCCTAAGGCACTAGCAGTAGGAACTTATAACAAGCAACTACTAGGAATTCCACAAACTATTCACCCTGCACTTCTTTGGTATAGAGCTGACCTTTACAACGACGCAAAAATTAAGGCTCAATTCAAAAAAGATACTGGTTCACAACTAGTTGTTCCGACTACTATGAACGTTTGGGAAAAGCAAGCGGCATGGTTCAATGGAAAAACTTTCAATGGATCAAAGGTTTACGGATGGGCTGCTCAAGCAGCGAAGGGTTACGGAAATGTGCACACATGGCTAAGTTTTGCTTATAGCTACGGTTGTGAGCCATTGAATGCAACCTTTACTAAGTCTCAGATGTCATCACGTAAGTGCATCGACGCTACGACACAATGGAATAAAATGATGAAGTTGATGCCACCTGGCGCAAATGATTTTACTTATGACAGTGTTACACAGGCTGCGCAACAAGGAACCATTGCAACAGCAATCCAGTGGTCTTGGGGAGCTTTCGCGACTGACATTCCTGATGCTTCAAAGACTGTTGGTAAATGGAGCTTTGCACAAATCCCTGGTGGAAATGGCGCAAAGGGCACATCACACTTAGCTGAATGGGTTATTTCAGTTTCTAAGTTCTCTAAGAATCAAGAAGAAGCTAAGAAGTTTGTAGCTTGGCTTGAAACTAAGAAGAATGACGTAACTCAAGCATCACTTGGCGGAGGAGACCCAGTAAGAATTTCTAGTTACTCTGACAAGACCCTTACAGGTGAAAAACTAGCCAAGACTTCAATTGATCGATTCCGTAGATATCCAAGTGTTTTGAAAGCTATGGAATTAGCTCGCCCACGTCCATTCTTCCCTGGTGAAGAAGCTTGGGAAACATTATTGAGTAGTGAACTCAGCGCAATCTCCTTGGGGCAGAAAACCGTCCCGGTAGGTTCTAAAAATGCTGATGCCGCCATCGATAAGTTTCTTAAGGGATAACTTCTAGTAGTCAAAAGAGGAAAAAACATGTCAAAGACCCTTCAGAAAGTGAGCACACTTAAAAGGTGGCTCGGCAAAAGGGGTACTGAAGGGTCTTTGCATGCCTCAAGAAGAGGGGGAATAAATCAGTATTTATCTATTGTCCCAGGAATATTTCTTTTATTAGCGCTATCAGTATTTCCCAGCCTTTATGCATTAGTCGTTTCATTTCAAAAATGGATTCTTACAGACCCGGCTGGTCGTCGATTCAACGGTATAAATAATTATAAGGACATTCTTTCTAATCCGGAATTTTGGCATACGCTAAAAATTACTTTGCTTTTCGTTTTGTTGGCAGTGTTTATTGAGTCAGTTTTAGCATATTGTTTAGCACTTCTATTCTTCAGACCAATGCCATTCCATCAATTGATGAGAACTTTGATTCTGTTACCGATGCTTACTGCACCAATTGTTGTTGGAATGCTTGCTCGGTTCATGCTGGATTCACAATTTGGTATAATCAATAAATTGAGTGAAAGCCTTGGGCTAGGTCGCCATGATTTCTTAAGTGGATTGAATACGGCATACCCAACGATCATTGTGGTTGATATTTGGCAATGGACTCCTTTTCTATTCCTCATATTTCTAGCTGCTATGCAATCTGTCCCAGAAGAGTTAATAGAAGCAGTCAAACTTGATGGAGCCTCAAGACTTCAAATCATCGCGCATATTTTCATACCCTTAATGAAGTATCCAATCATCGTAGGAGTGACACTTCGATTAATTGATTCATTTCGAGTTTACGATTTGATTTATGCCACAACTAGAGGTGGACCAATCAATCTCACATCAACAATGTCTTGGAGTATTTACGATTCTGGATTCAAAATTTTAAACATCGGCCTCGCTTCAGCATATTCGTGGATTTTCTTAATTGTTGTTTTAGTAGTCTCAGGAGTTTTTTTAAAGAGACTTGCCAAGGGAAGTGAACTCGAGTGAGTAAAAAAATTCAGCGCAAACCAAAAGCTCTAGATTCACTGAGACTTGTAATTGGGATATTTGCCACATTAATCTTTATTTTTCCGATTATTTGGATGATCATGACAGGGTTTAAAACAGGAAACCAAGCTTTTAGCAACAGTACTTCGTTCTTTTTCAAGCCATCACTTGAAAACTATAGAGAGGTACTTTTTAAGAGTAATTTCAAATCAGCTCTAGTGACTAGCTTGAAAGCAGTTAGCCTCTCAGTAGTCCTAACTGTTCTGCTCGCGTCAGGAATTGCATACCCGATGTCTAGAATCGAGTCAAAAGGTATGAATCGATTAGCGTCTTGGATTATTTCTCTTCGAATCGTTCCTCCCATCGTTACGATAATTCCGCTTTTCCTTCTGCTCCGAAACATAAAGCTGACCGGATCAATTTGGTCTTTGGTTTTGGTGTATACGTTTATGAATATTCCACTTGCGGTTTGGTTATTGCGTGGCTTCTTCAAAGAAGTACCACGTGAGATTGAGGAAGCTGCAGAGATAGATGGCCTCGATAGCATGCGTATCTTTTTCAAAATTGTTTTGCCACTTTCGGCCCCAGGCGTCGTCTCGACGGCTCTCTTAAGTTTTGTTTTTGCCTGGAACGACTTTCTATTTGCAAATATTCTGAGTGGGGCAACAACTCGGACTGCAACAGTTGGATTAACTGAATTCGTAACTCCAGTGGGAACGGCCTGGACGACGATTATGGCGGCAGGAACAATTGTCGTAATACCCGTATGGATTGCTGCATTACTTGCTCAAAAGTATCTTGTTCGCGGACTCACCATGGGCTCCGTTAAATAAATGAAAGGGAAACCCTAATGCTCAAATATGCCTATAACATGCTTGTATATGGAACAGAATCAATCGAGATTGGCATTGCACGATTATCTAAATTCGGATATGACTTTGCAGAAATTGTTGGCGAGCCAGAGCAAATTACCGCAAAACAATATAGTGAAGTTTTGAATCGATTCAACATGCCTGTCTCTTCGATCGTGAGTATCTACAGCCCCGAGAGAGATTTGGTAAGTAGTAATCCTGCTATACGCGCGAACACCATTAAATACATTAAGGGTAATATTGATTTTGCAGTTGCGCTTGGCGCAAAAATTGTGACATTAACACCGACAGCCTGTATGAAGATTAAGCCTGAAGTGAGCATTGAGCAAGAGTGGGAATGGGCGGTCCAAGGCGCACGTGAGGCTGCTCAGTATGCATTTGATAATGGGGTCCGCCTAGCTTTAGAACCTTGGAATCGTTACGAGACATATCTAGTGAATCGCCTAGATCAATCAATCCAAATGGTGGATGACATTGATAACCCAGGGGTTGGCGTTATGGCTGACACCTTCCACATGTCAATTGAGGACAAGGACATTCCAGCAGCGATCCGCAAAGCCGGAGCTCGGCTTGCGCACGTTCATCTTGCTGACTCCAACCGAGCAGCACCAGGTGAGGGATTTTTAGATTTTGGTCCAATCGTTCAAGCAATTTCTGATGTTAATTATGAAGGCGTTTGTTCATTTGAACTTCTACCTGCTGCGGGCGACATCTGGGGAGTCTTATCTGGCGGTAAGGCACCTGAATTCTTAGATCCATACACCGAATCTTCAATAAAGTACATGAAAAATATTGAGAAAAATCTTGGGTTGATTCATGGCTAATAAAATTGGCCTCTCTACATTTGTTTTAGCGTCCCCGTTTAGTAATGAGGATTTGCATCTAATGAGCAAAGTAAAAGATATTGGTTACGACGTGATAGAAATTTGTATAGAGGATCCATCGAAACTCTCAGCTGAGCTAATGGCTTCAGCTGCAGAAAAGCATGGATTGGAAATATCAATTTGTGGGGCGTTTGGACCTGACCGTGACGTTTCTCATGAGAATTCTTCTATTCGTGAAAAAGGTATCGACTATCTCATAACCTGTGTTGATTTTGCAGCTGAAGTTGGCTCATCTTTTGTAAGTGGTCCTATGTATTCGGCTACTGGAAAAGCACGCCTACTTTCAACAGAGGAGAGGAAACAACAATTCAATTGGGCGGTTGAAAGTCTAGGAATAGTTGCAAAATATGCTCAAACTCGAAAAGTCGGGTTAGCTATTGAACCATTGAATCGATTTGAAACTGACTTGATAAATACATTGGAGCAAGGTGTAGCACTTTGTAAAGCTATCAACCTACCCAATGTTGGACTGCTTATCGATACATTCCATATGCATATAGAAGAAAAATCTTTGTCTTCGGCGATCGAGGACGCAGCCCCATACATATTCCATGTTCAGGCATCGGAAAATGATCGTGGCACACCAGGTAAAGGGCAAGTTCGTTGGGACGAAATGTTTATGGCCTTATCTAAAATAGATTACAAAGGTCAAATAGTCATCGAATCATTCTTACCAACTGTAAAGGAAATTGCCAAGGCAGTATCTGCGTGGAGACCTGTCGCCGCATCAATGGACTCACTTGCAATTGATGGCTATGAGTTCATTAATTCAAACTCTATTAAATACTTAAGTGGAAAATAAAATAATGAAAACTAATAGTTTTGATCTCCCAAAGTTGAGCAATAGAGGCGCCTCACATGTAACTCTGAATGCGGGGTTAATTGGTTTCGGTTTTATAGGTGAAGTACATGCGCGTGCTATTCGTGCCGCTAATGCAAATATTAAATCAATCGCCGCACAAACTATTGAAGAGGCACAATTAGCGGCATCAAAGTTCGCCGATACCAAAGGTGTCACAATTGATGAAATGATCAATGACCCAGCAATTGATGTCATCCACATCTGCACACCAAATATCTTTCACGCAGAGGTTGCAGAGCGAGCTATAAATGCAGGCAAGCATGTAATTTGTGAAAAACCTTTAGGAGTATCTGTCCAAGAAGCAGAGAGTCTCACACGAATCGCAAGAGAAAAAAATGTTATTGCGACGATTCCTTTTATTTATCGATATTACCCAAGCGTTCGGGAAGCTCGCGATAGAATTCTAAAGTTAAAGGAACCACTAAGCCTTTTACACGGCCACTATCTCCAAGATTGGCTTTCAAGAGAAACGACCGTTAATTGGCGAATCGATCCAAATCTGGGCGGTCCATCGAGAGCTTTTGGTGATATCGGAGTTCATTGGTGCGATCTTTTGGAGTATGTAACTGGCCATCGTATTACCCGCCTTAATGCTCAACTCTTGAAAATATTTAATAGTCGTGGTGATCACAGTGATGTCAAAACTGAAGATGGTGTGACTTTGATTTTTCAAACTGACAAAGGTGCGCAGGGTTCTCTCGTTATTTCACAAGTTTCTGCTGGAAGGAAGAACAAGCTTTGGTTTTCATTCGATAGTCCAACCGAAAGCTTTGAATTTAATCAAGAGTCCCCTGATTTCCTATGGGTTGGCGGTCTTGAATCCAACCAAATAGTCATGAGAGGGGTTGTGGAGCAATCAAATGGCGCAAATGCGGTCTCATTCCTACCAGCTGGGCATCCCCAGGGATACCAAGATTGCTTTAATCAGATGGTGATAGATACTTATGGAGCAATTACTGGCGCAAAACCACAAGGACTACCAACGTTTGCGGATGGACTGCGAGCAGCAAAATTGACTGAGGCCGTCCTGCTTTCAGCGCAATTAGAGGAGTGGGTGGAAATCAAATGAAGCTAGGTTTTCTTACAGCTTGCTTGCCAAAGCATTCGCTGGAACAAATAGCTGATTGGGCAGTTGAAAACGGTTACGAAGCTCTTGAAGTGGCAGCTTGGCCTGACCTAGGTGAACGCCCCTTTATTGCAACTCACTTGAATGTGGAAAAATCGGATGCAGAATATTTTGAAGGAATTAAAAATATTTTTGATTCTCGTGGACTCCAACTCTCCTCTATTGCCTTCTATGACAATAATTTGCATCCTGATGGTAGGACTAGAGATGACATAAATTCTCACGTTATTAAATGCATCGATGCAGCGGCTGCATTAGGAGTTGAATCTGTTGGTACTTTTATAGGGAGAGACTGGAATAAACCTGTAAGAGAGAATCTCGCGATTGCTGCAGATGTATTTTCCCCTCTTGTGTCACATGCAAATGCTAAGGGTGTAAAAATAATTATTGAAAACTGCGTGATGGAGGGATGGCACCCCGATGGTTACCCTGGAAATCTTGCTTATTCTCCAGAACTTTGGGAGTGGATGTTCGGACTTGGTCTCTATTTAAATTTCGATCCATCACATCTGATGTGGATGGGAATTGATCCGATTGCTGCCATGAAACCTTACATGGACCGAATTCCTCACGCTCAGGCAAAAGATATTCAGATAGATACCGCGCGAAGGAATCATTTTGGTTTTCCTGGCAAAGCTGTTGTTAGAGAAAATCCTTGGGATGTTGGTTGGTGGCGATACCGAGTTCCAGGCTTAGGGGATGTGGATTGGCGTCGACTAATCGACACAATGTATGACGGTGGTTTCACTGGGACCCTTTCGGTTGAGCATGAAGATCCAGTCTGGGGAGGTAGCCCAGAGAAGGTTCAAATTGGTTTGAAAGTGGCATATAAAACCTTGCGGCCACTCATAGTGGATTAGGAAAGATATAGGAATGAAGCTATTTATGTGTGCTCGTTTTGAAGCAAAAAAAGAGTATAGGGACGAACTCAGATCTCGACTTATTGAAATGGTGAAATTAACAAATGAAGAGGTTGGCTGCCTTTTTTATAATCTTCATGTAGATCATAAGAATGACTGTATTTTTTACTTTCTAGAGGGCTGGAAAAATGAAGAGGCGCATGCTTTACATGAGCAGACTCCTTATATTCAGGCAATCATTAAGGATGCCCCACGTTTAACAACTGGAGGCATCCGGTTAGAGGTGATGAATCTAGTATCACCGGCATAAAGATATGATTTTGAAATTGAGCATTTAGTTCTCAGCCAGTATTACGAAGGCCTGCAGCCACACCATTGATTGTTAGTAATAGAGCACGGCGCAATACAGGATCTGCTGAATCACCAGCATCACGAACACGCTTGAGTAGGTTGATTTGCAACAAATGTATTGGTGAAAGATAAGCATCACGAACTTGCAATGTTCTAGCCAAGATTTCCTGATCGCCAAGCAAGGCCTTCTTGAGTGTGAGTTTCAAGATCTCTTCAACAGTTAATTCAAACTCGGCTTGAATCTCATCTAAGAAATGATGGAGTTCTGCAGGAACAAGTGTTTCAACATAACGCTTTGCAAGAGCTAAATCAGTCTTTGCAAGTGTCATTTCAACGTTGCTAATAAAAGTTGTGAAGAAATGCCACTCTTTAAGCATGTGAGCCAACAGATCCGAATGCCCGGCCTCGCGTGCTGCTTTAAGCCCTGATCCCACACCAAACCAACCAGGCACAATCTGGCGCGACTGAGTCCAACCAAATACCCAAGGAATGGCGCGAAGAGAATCAAGACCACTTGCAGCATCTGGGCGACGTGATGGACGAGAGCCCAAGAACATATCTCCCAGCTGTTCAACTGGAGTAGATGCATAGAAGTAAGCCGGCAAATCTGGTTGATTAATGAGTGATCGGTATTGCTTAAAGGAAGCATCACTGAGCAGTTGCATGCAATCGCCCCAGGACTTTAACTCTGCAGGAGTTTGTCGTGGACCACGATTTAAAACAGTGGCTTCTAGTGATGCAGCCAAAGTTAATTCAACATTTTCGCGAGCAAGTGAGGGCAGTGCGTACTTGTCGCTAATTACTTCGCCTTGCTCCGTCATCTTTATATGACCATCAACTGAGCCCCATGGCAATGCGATCAACGCTTCATATGTTGGTCCGCCACCGCGACCCACAGAACCACCGCGACCATGGAATAAACACAGTTTGACCCCATGTTTCATTGCAACATCACGTAATGAGCGCTGAGCACGGTGGATTTCCCACTGGCTAGTTGCGATGCCTGCATCTTTGTTGGAATCTGAATATCCAAGCATTACCTCTTGCACATCACCACGCAGTGAAACAACAGCGCGATAGGCAGGATTGCTTAAAAGCTTGTCAAGTATCTCTCCCGCAGCGCGTAATTCCGCAACAGTTTCAAGCAATGGTGCAAAACCGATAACAGCCTTTTTCTCTTTGAGTGAAACAAGACCAGCCTGTTGGGCAATTACTACTGCCGCGACAAGATCATCTGCGCCCTTAGTCATCGAAACGATATAGGTTTCAATAGCTTCAGGTCCAAATCGGTCCACTAGATCATTAATTGCAATAAAGGTGTCTAGTGTCTTTTTCCCTAATTCGTCCAACTTTGATGTGTCATAAATTGCGGTGTCAGCAAGTGCTTTTGTTAGTACCTCAAACTTTTCATCATGTGATTTAGTTAGATATCCATCAACGCCAGTGATCTGCTTTAAAACATTGTGGTGTGCATCAGAATGTTCACGAACATCCATGGTTGCATGATTAATACCAAAGGCTGCAACTGTGCGGATTGTGCGCTCAAGTAGGCCTGTGGCAATCAATTCACCGCGGTGAGCCAACAAGGAATCACGCATCAAAACGAGATCTGCCAGGAGCTCAGCCGTGTTTGCATAATCGCGATTAGGAACATGTGGCGCACTCTTTGCATGTCGATCACGAGTAAATGCCAAGCGGTGCACGATTGCAGTTGCCTTTAAGCGATATGGCTCTTCTGAGTTAAGTCGTAGGAAACGTGGCTCGAACTCAGGGATATTGGCTAAATCCTTTTCAACTGATGCTGACAGTTCAGGTGTTGCTCCAACAATCTTTGTTGAAACCGAAAGCATTTGGCGCAAGTCGTTCATCGCAGCGATGGTTACACGGATTGCGTGCCCGACCTGTAACACCATCGCATCAGTAGTTACCTCCGCGGTGATATTTGGGTTTCCATCTCGATCTCCGCCGATCCAGTTACCAAAAGAGAGTGGACGTGCGGTTATTAGCACCTCGACATCGATGCGCTTCATTTCCTTTGCAAAGTCATTGAGAACTTCTGGAACTGTTTGCGTGAATAGATCATCCAGGTAATACAAAGCGTTAAGTGCCTCGTCCAACGGTTCTGGACGACCCAAACGAAGCTCATCTGTTTGCCACAGCAAATCAATTGTCTCTGCCAAACGATCTTGTTGAGAAGGATTACGAGGGTCATCCAATAATTCTGCAATGCTTCCAAGTTTGTTCAATACCGAACGTCGTGCAGCTTCAGTTGGGTGCGCGGTGAAAACAGGTCGCACAGACATTGCA